>Ga0123353_10000463_pt1 | contig 50647 bp, 35 predicted proteins | sample TergutLab28metaG_3_FD_92763 | JGI IMG/M metagenome (GOLD analysis project Ga0123353, IMG submission 92763) | Labiotermes labralis P3 segment gut microbial communities from Petit-Saut dam, French Guiana - Lab288 P3 | ecosystem: Host-associated > Arthropoda: Insects > Digestive system > Gut ... | reverse complement strand
CTGCCGCTGATCGCTGTCATGGCATTTATTTTCCTGTATGATCCTCTCGTGTGATTTTCCAAGCGTTCAAATGTTCAACTACGCTTCTAATAATAACCACCGCCACCACCACCCATACCACCCATCATACCGCCGCCCATGTTGCCCCCACCGCCAATACCACCCGTCATGCCACCGCCCATTATGCCGCCACCCTGGCGATTATTACTTCCGCCGCCCATATAGTTGTACTCAGTAACACCGCGTAAGGCATTGTAAGATTGATTGACACGCATCAATACATACCTCCGATCCGGCGACACGGCAAAATCGTATGGACTAAAATACAGGGAGGAACCGACCGGCAAAACGGTAACTTCCGGTTGATACCCTACATAGCGGGGACCGCTCCAATCAGCGATGGGAGGAATGATAATGATAGTACCCGGTGGTCCACTGCCTCCGCCCGGTGGTCCACTGCCTCCGCCCGGTGGTCCACTGCCTCCGCCCGGTGGTCCACCGCCTCCGCCCGGTGGTCCACCGCCTCCGCCCGGTGGTCCGCCGCCGCCGCTACTGCCGCTACCGCTGCCTTGCAGTGGTTGCGCTCGCCTTTCTTGCAAAATCCAAGGTATTACGCCGTCAATAGTCGCATGTGGTATGTGGCGGGTTTGTCCCAACACGCTGTCATCTGCCAAACGCCAGAGTGCGATATTCCGGTCAACGGTACGCCGGGCAACATTCATTTGCGAATCCACAACCGCCAGTTCTGCTTCGTTCACCGATTCTGTTCGCCGTCCCGATTCAAGCACGAAATTAACGATTGCCCCTTCGGAATCCACCGGAACGGCAATTCCTTCAACCTTGCTTTCACCGGGAACAACGTTTGTTTCGACGGCAACCTTCACGAGGTTGTTGGACAAATTTCCCCAACTCTTGTGCAAAACCAACGAATAGATTCCATTGAATCCTCTGGGACAGACGTAGGAGATTTTTTTGGTGTCCGACAATGCGCCGATTTTCGTAGTATTCGTTACAGGAGAAAGTTTCAACAGACCACCGGAAATACTTCGAGGGTTCTTGAACCAACAAATCGCACTCGACGGTTCACGTATCATCAGATCGATTCCCGCATCGCCCGTCCACTCCACCGTAACAACACAATCCCGAAGTTTTGTCTCCCGGATTTCTTGGGCAAGTTGCTGTGCCTCCTCTTTACGTTCCTGTTTCATAAAGCGGTTGCCGAGCATCGTCAGAGCATCTTCTGCGTCTTGTAAAAGTTTGTTCCCCAGCGCACCGTCCCACTCCTGCGAAAGGATAGCAAGACCAATCCAGCGGAGCGATTCCTCGTCGTTCTGTTCCCGGAATAACTCCTCTGCCAGTCGGAATGCCGCTGCATAGAATTCACGTTGCGGCGGCATATTTTCGAGAGCCTGCCGGTAGAGCGGAAAAGCGTGTTGTTTCAGATCAAGTGCCGTGTGCATCACATAAGCAACATTGAGCAGATCAATAGGATTTTCGCAAAAATCGGCAGCAGAAAGTGCCGCTCGGAGAATCTGGTTTTTCGGCGCACCTTTCAGGTACAGCGAAAGTGTCAGTGCTTCATACATCCAAGGCTGGGCATTGCCGTTCACAATGGCGGCTTCGACCAAGGCAACGATTTGGTCAGCGTATTGCTTTTTGGTTTGTATCCCTTTGCTCAACTGCCGGACAACATTACGGACGACATCCGGGTTGATGTTTTCTTGGGCGAAGTAGTCCGTCCAAAAAACGTTGGTATTGTTTGTTGATTGGGCATCTTGCAACAGTTGTCTCGTTTGAGTAGCAGTGCTATCGCTACCTAATAAGGGTGCAAGGCTTAAAACTGTACAGGCAATGACGAAACAGACTCGAACGAGCATTTGCATGGGTTGTTGTAACATAGTCGAACCTTCCGAACCTAAACGGTAAAGAACGACAAGAGGTTACACCATCAATAAGACGGGGCACGCCATGTTACCCCAAGCGAATTTCTCTCTGTTCCACGAGAGAGTCGTGCGCAAGCGCACACGACAATGACGAGGGCTCAACCTCACATCGAAACTCTGCAAGTCACATGCATAACGTCCCCCTTTCAGGAAACGCATGTTTTCATGTGATTTTTTCTAAACTTCTAAACCGGCGAACCGGGTGGAACATGGAAGTCAGACGGGTAAAAACTTGCGAACTAAACCAAAATGTAACGGACGGTGCTGCGCACCGCCACCCTGTGGATTATATCTGATAAAGAGTATCGGTACAACGCCGGGGGAATCTCCGCTCAAAAATCCATCCGCTGACAGAATCGACAGAAACAACAAAATATGCTGCAAACAGGTACAAATTGTAGTTTTTTCGCAAGAATTGATAGGATTTACAGAATTGTCTGTTTTCTTATCCCAAAAATCCTGTCAAAACGAACTCAATCAACGGTAATCAGACCATTGCCTTCACCTGTTCCGTACCGCTTCGCATTGTAAAGAATGTGAAATTTTTGTCCCGGCGGAACATTATAGGCTTCAATGCCCTTCGGCGTTTGACGCAATGGGTATGGTGCCACCGACCGATCTCTGCCGTCCGACAACACGAATAATGAGTCCACTTTTCCCTCAATCGCCCAACGCAACGAAACCATCGCACATGGATTCACCTTCCAGCCTTGACGCTCCTGATGGACCACATCGAACAATTCAGGAATGCATCCCGCCTCCAAGTCTTCCGTATATTGCAAATTCTCTATTGCATGCAAAATACCGAGCGCAACCGTTTTCCAATCCGTTTGGTCGTCGTATTTCGATAATAGATTCAGCGCATAACCGTATTGAATGCCGACTCGAGTGGACATCAACCCAAAGTGCAGCGGCGGACGACGATTGGTGCCGCCGAACTTGCCGACCGCCCCATAGAGCATGTGTTCTTTCTGTGCCGTTTGATAAACGAAAGGCAAACCGGCGTATGCAAAATGTTTCGCTCTCTCCAAGTAGTGGGCATTGCCACTATATTCGTAAGCCCAAACGTAAAGCCAAACAAGTACCGCCGCTGCCTGTAAGTCCGGCGTGTGAAACGGCGTATCCCGATAAAATCCGCCGCTGGGAATATCGCACCGCTCCAAAAAAACCAATGCCTTCGTTACCACTGCGAAAAGTTCATTGTTTCCCGTGGCACGGACGTACTCCATGATAGTGAGGGCTTGGAGTGCTGTGTAACCGAATGAACTCGCTGCCGTTTCCAACTCAGGAAAGCGTGTCCGAAACAAAAACGAACCATCGGCATTGACTGCTGCGGTGAGTTGCCGGATTGCCGCTTCCCGATTCTGCTGCCACTCAGGAATCCGCCCGGACAAGAAAAAAATCGCATCATTCGTAATGTCCGATCCGCCGGGAACCAGTATGCTCGGATTTCTCAATCTTCCTCCCGCCGCTTCTGTTAAACGCGCTAATGTCGAAAGCATGTCGGCAAAGGGCTTTCGCTCCCATTGGGGTTCAAAAGCATATCCCCACTGCCCTCCCATTTCAGATTGCAGTGCATTTGTTAACGCTTGCATCGAAAGTTGACGCTGTTCTTCGGCAGAGCGTTGAACCGGCGGCGGCAGCGGAAATCCCTTCCGGGCAACGTATGACCGAAGCACCCGGAACGATGCAGATTCTTCCCCCGGTTGCGTCGGAGGCAACAGTTCCAACGACGCTTTAATGGGCGAACCCTGAGACGCAGTTCCCGGCTCTCCGATCAGCGAAAAGCGGTGATCTTCCGTGTAATCAAAGCGATTCGGTGTCGAGAAGACCGGTTGAAGACTCGGATCATCCCAGTATAAAGCGGCTCCGCCTTTGTTCGTTTCCAATACTGCGAAAGGCATCGTGATCCAAAGCGGATTCGGACAGGAGCGGTCATTGAGCGGTCTTTCGAGGTCACGTTCCGACGAACTGGTATCGCCGGTTTTCAAAAATTCAACACCGGGCAGCAAACCGCTCCGAAACTCACCAAAAAGTCGAACTACGGGTCCTTCAAGCGGGACGACATCGTCTTTCACCGTTTTGTCAGTAATTTCAAAATTCAAGTACGGCGGTGCGATGTTGATTCGCAAGCCGACATCACCGCTTTCAAAGTGCAACTCTGTTTCTGTCGAATCATTTCCCAAGACAAATTTCGGGATAATGCCATTTCGATGCACAATCGGGGCGATCATACCAAAAAAATCATTGCCGCGCCAAAGTCTTGCCATCCGACCATCGGACGCAATTTCGATCCTTTGATTGTTGCCGAGCGGTTTTTGAATCCAATCCGTTTTGCCTTCGGGACGGTACAAAAAGATCGGATAGACCACATCGGGAAAGTCGCTTGGCTGGAGCGTAAGCACCACAGCAGCCAGATTGCCTTCGGTTCTGATCGGAACTCCAAGATCAACAGTTTGACCGCGTGGAAGCGTCCGTTCCGCCGTTTGGGTGCCGATGCGGTATCTTATCGGCACAAGAACGTCGTTGGCGACGGTGAAGCGAATCATCTCCTGAACGTGTCCCTCCTCCTTTTCGTATGAAATCGGCACTGCTTCTCGAATGGACATCGGCGGCGGACTCTTGCGGATCAGTTTGATGGAGCGAATTTCCCAGGAACCATCGGGAGCGGAAAAGCGGAGCATCATTCCGGTCAATGTGTCCGGTATGGAAAAAACGAATTCGTAAGTATGCCAATCGCCGTCTTCCGTGAGTGGCAATGAAACTGTGTGGGATTCATCACGGCGAGGGGAACCTTTGTTGACCCAATAGAGGGTTGCGTTGGATTCGGTACCTGTGCGAAGTTCGACAACGAGTCGAAATTCACCGCCGGTAAATTCTACGGATCGGGCAATTTGCGGCTGTCCTGTGAGAGCCTCGATGTGAAGCAGTTGTCCTCTGGTAGTCGCTCGGCAATCACGTTCGGCATGCCAATCGTTGTCCCCGATATTCTCGTCAAATGTCGAGTGGAAGAGTGTCTGTATGATTTCAGCGGCAAGCGAAAAACCGTTTCCGCCAAGAAGGAGCAAGCCGACGAGTAGAATCGTTCGTAACCGCATCATGGTATGCTCATTATACCGGGTTCACCACAGAACCGCAATCATGAGTTTGCGCAATTTTATGATTATGGTATAATCTGTCCTATCAAACTGTAAAAACAGTCATTTTTTAGCCACAGAATACACGGAGAAACACGGAAATGTCCATCCGTGTTTCTCCACGCCTTCTGTGATTCACTAATTACCTCATGCAATTCTATTCCACACTTACCATTGAGGATCGAACATACAATTACTGTCCACTCGACTCGCTCGGCATTGATTTGTTGGCACTCCCTTATTCCATTCGGATTCTGCTCGAATCTGTGCTACGTAACTGCGACGGCTTCCAAATCAGCGAACAAGACGTAAAAAATCTTGCCGGTTGGAACAGTCAAACACTTGCCGATATTGAAGTTCCCTTCAAGCCCGCCAGAGTCATTCTTCAAGACTTTACCGGAGTGCCCGCCGTTGTCGATCTCGCCGCCATGCGCTCCGCCATGTCCAAAGGTGGCGGCGATCCTGAAAAAATCAATCCGCTCATCCCGGTCGATTTGGTCATCGACCACTCCGTCCAGACCGACTTTGCCGGAACGTCTGATGCTCTCGACAAAAACACCTCTCTCGAATTTGATCGCAATGCCGAACGCTACGCTTTGCTCCATTGGGGACAGAAATCGCTCAGCAATTTCCGTGTCGTTCCACCGTCTGTCGGAATCATTCATCAGGTCAATCTCGAATTTCTCGCCGATGTTGTTCACTGCCGGAAAAGCGATAATTTACTTTATCCCGACTCCGTTCTCGGCACAGATTCGCACACCGTGATGATCAACGGGCTCGGCGTTCTTGGCTGGGGTGTCGGCGGGATCGAAGCCGAAGCCGTGATGCTGGGGCAGCCCTATTATATGCTTGCTCCGCAAGTCGTCGGGATGGAATTGACCGGCTCGCTGCCGCCCGGCGTAACCGCCACTGACCTCGTGTTGACCCTGACCGAACTTTTTAGGAAAGAGGGGGTCGTCGGAAAATTTGTTGAGTATTTTGGCATCGGTGCCGCCGAAATGTCCGTCGCTGATCGGGCGGTGCTTGCTAATATGGCACCTGAATACGGAGCGACGATGGGTTTCTTTCCGGTGGACGATGAAACGCTCGAATTTCTCCGCCAAACGGGACGTTCTCCACAACAGATTGCGATTGTCGAAGCCTACTGTAAGACGCAACATCTTTTCCGGTCGCCGGATGTACCGACACCGAAATACTCAAAGGTGTTGTCGTTCGATCTTTCGGAAGTCGAACCGTGTGTGGCGGGTCCCAAACGACCGCAGGATCGTATTCCCCTTTCCCAATTGAAAGCGTCGGTATTGGCATTAACGGCAAAAGCAGAGCCGCACTCGTAGGCGTGCGAAAGTGCAACAACCTTGGACTTTTGAAGAATGGGGTGCTCTCGTGCCTCTCGGAACACCCGCTTTCCTTTTTCTCTCTTTTTACTCTCCCCCTTTCATTTTTCCCCGTTCGGGTACAATGATTGGGCGGTTGTACGCTGAATAATCTGCCCGAATTACATCGAATAGCCATGAAAAAGAACATTCATCCGAAGTATGTCGAGACCCATGTAACGTGTGGTTGTGGGAATAAATTTACGACAAAAGCGACCAAGCCGGAAATCAAGGTCGATATTTGTAGCGTTTGTCATCCTTTTTACACGGGCAAGTTAAAGTTCGTGGATACGGCAGGACGGATCGAAAAGTTTAAGAATAAGTTTTCCGGCAAGTCTTACGGCGGCAAAAAGTAGTTGCGATGAACACAGAAATTTTTGCAACACGGCAAGAAATGGGGGTTGCTGCGGCAAAGGCGGCAGCCGATTTTTTGCGGAGTTCGCTCCTTGAGCAGGAAACCGTTCGGGTAATTTTTGCTGCCGCTCCTTCTCAAAACGAAATGCTTGCTGCGCTTTGCGGAGCCGAAGGAATCGATTGGAAACGCGTCATCGCCTTCCACATGGACGAATACATCGGACTGAACGTTGCCGCTCCACAACGTTTCGCAACTTTTCTTAAAGAGCGGCTGTTTGACCGATTGCCGTTCCGTGAAGTTCACCTGATCGAGCCGGAAAAAGCCGAACCGGTCAAGCACTACGAAACGCTTTTGAAGGCTTCGCCGATTGATTTGGTCTGTCTTGGAATCGGCGAAAATGGGCACCTGGCGTTCAACGATCCGCCGGTTGCCGATTTTGACGATCCCGTTTGGGTCAAGGTCGTCGAGTTGGACGAAACTTGCCGCCATCAACAGGTCAATGATGGTTGTTTTGCAGCCCTCGACGATGTGCCGAAGCAGGCGATTACTCTGACAATACCGGCGTTACTGTCGGGAAGGCGGCTGATTTGTACGGTTCCCGGTCCGACAAAGCGGCAAGCCGTCCGCCGGACGTTGAACGACCCGATTTCTACGGCGTGTCCTGCAACAATCTTGCGAAATCACCAGGCGTGTACGCTGTTTCTGGACAGTGAATCCGCAAGATAGGTGCCGACCTGTGCTCGGCAACCTGCCATGTTTTTTCGGGTAGCCGTGATTTTGGATAAAAGTTCCTGAACAAAGAACTCTTTTTGAAGTTGCAATCCCTACGTTCGTTACAATCAGTACGTATGTGGTTTTTCGCCGATAAAAGTGCCGATAAACGAACCGAGTACGCCGAAATAGAGGCTAGACTCATGGGAAGGTTACGTCCCGATTGCCCCACCTACGGGAGGAAAACTATGAAATTCGTGAAATTTGCTGTTTCTGCCGTTGTCTGTCTGATCTGTTGCGAATCCGGTATCGCACAAAACCCCACAAATCCGCACCTCAATTTTCATGCGGGAATCCATTCCGGTTCTTGGACGCTCAAACGAGCGCAACTTTTAGAGGAAGAAAAGAAGGACCCTTACCGATCCTGTGCTGATCCCTACTGTGCACGGTGCGCAAAGCATCTTGCCGACTATGGGCATGAATATCAATATATCGGCGGTCCGAGTCAGCGTCAACTTTGGTATCGGGGAACTGCCGGGACCATCGCCGCCACGACGCAACGCTGCTATGACCAGCATGGGTGTCCCTATGCTTGGCGAGGGCAGCCATCGGCTGTGATGTCGTGGGAATACGTGCAGACACTCAATCACGCCATTTGGGAACAAGTCAATGCGAGGAACGCCGTTGCAGTTGAAGAAGCCGCCGGGGATCGAGTCGTATTGTTGACCAAATTGCTGGAAGACGCACAGGAACAACTGCGTCTGACGAAAGAAGCGTGGGAGCAAATCGAGAACGCGATCAAACCTTGTAGCCAAATCCACACGACTGGCAAAGTAACTACCTCGCGCTACTGCAAGACGTACAAGCAATTTTGTGCGGAGATGAAAGGTGGTCAGTATGAAATTGCCAGGGTAGGAATGTGCGAGTACTGTCTTGCCCGATCACGGTATCTGTTCGATCTGGCATACGTTGCCGACGTAGAGTGTGAATTGGCATTGGCTCGGCAACATCTGGCGAAGGCAAGTGCGGTGGCAACGGAGGCGGTTCGGATTGCTTTGTTAAGCAAAGAAGATGCTGACAAAGCGACACGGTTCAAGCGACTTCAGTACAAACCACCGAAGTACAAAGAGGTTCTTGCCGCGATGGAGGCAATTGCTTTCCAGTCCAAGCCTGATGATGTCGAAGAAGAGCCGACCACGACAGAGACTGTGGCGGAATAGTTTTTCGTCAGAGTAGGCTCTTTGGTCTGTTTATCGACGTGTTACGGGGTACTTGCCTTCGACAACACGCTCCCAAACTTGCCATCGGAACGGCTTTGTCAGTGTTTTGTTGAAGTAATCCATGAACGATCACTTCTAACTCCGTTTACAATTGCGGCTCTGCTTGAAATATACACGCAAAACAGTAGAATACCCCACAAAGTCGGCAACCTAGAATCAGAATGGGATTTTTCAACCGCGTCAAACAGGGGCTATCGAAGACCGTTTCGATTTTGAATACGGACATTCGAGACATTTTCAAAACGTCAGGCAGACTCGTAGACGACGAATTCCTGAACGAACTTTTTGAAACATTCGTCAAAACCGACATGGGCGTGGTGGCGGCAAAAGAGATTACCGACGAAGTGCGAAAACAATTCCAAAGTCGGGTCGCGGAAATGCTCGATGTCTTGGCTGTGGTCAAAACGAAACTCAAAGAAACGATGGCACAACCGACTGCTCCCATCGTCTTTGCCGAATCGGGACCGACTGTCATTATGGTCTGCGGTGTCAATGGAAGCGGTAAAACGACCACGATTGCAAAACTCACGTCAATGTGCATTTCCGAACAGAAGAGCGTGGTTCTCGGTGCAGCGGATACCTTTCGGGCAGCGGCGGTGGAGCAGTTGACGGTCTGGGCAAATCGACTCGGTGCAACAATCGTTACCGGACAGAGCGGCGGCGATCCGGCAAGCGTGGCTCACAAAGCGGTGGCGAAAGCAGTGGAAATCAATGCCGATGTTTGTATCGTTGATACAGCCGGACGATTGCAAACGCAGAAAAACCTGATGCTGGAATTGGAAAAAATACGCCGTGTGATCGGCAAACAAATTCCCGATGCCCCACACGAAGTCTTACTGATTTTGGATGCAACGACGGGACAAAATGGGATCAGTCAGGCGAAACATTTTTCGGAAGCTGTTCAATGTACCGGACTTGTTCTTGCGAAGTTGGACGGCACGGCAAAGGGGGGCGTGGCGGTGGCAATCCGAAAACAAATGAATTTACCAGTAAAATTCATCGGTTTGGGAGAATCCGCCACAGATTTGGCGGTCTTCGATGCCAATGAATTCGTAGAAGCCCTTTTTGACGAAATCAAATGATGTTCCCTCCTCATTTTACGTGTGTACCCATGCCTAACCCTGCTCCCAAACCTCTCACTTGAAAAGCCTTATTTTCCGTGTAGAATCTCGATACTTCCTATTGTCAAACAGTATATTATATGGCGTCAGTTAACACGAGCGATTTTCGGAAAGGCTTGAAAGTGCAGATTGATGGCGATCCCTACATCATGACGGAGTGCAACTTTGTCAAACCGGGAAAAGGACAAGCCCTTTATAAATGCAAACTTCGTAACCTGACGAAGGGTACAACTCTTGACCGAACGTACAAGAGCGGCGACACGTTAGAATCCGCCGACATTACCGAGATAGATGCACAGTACCTGTACAAGGACGGTCAATCGTTCTCGTTCATGGACAATGTTTCGTATGAGCAATATGAACTCTCGGCGGAACTCGTTGATGACGCATGGAAGTATCTTAAAGAGGGCATGCTTTGCAAGATGATGCTCTACAACAATAACCCGATGGGGATTACTCCGCCGAACCACGTCGTTTTGCTGGTCGAATATACCGAGCCGGGGGTGCGGGGAAATACTGCTACAAATGTTACGAAACCTGCAAAAGTCGATACCGGAGCGGAAATTCTCGTGCCGAATTTTGTAGAAAACGGGGATAAGATCAGAGTCGATACCCGAACCGGGGAATACATCGAGCGGGTCAAAGAATAAATTATCTTACGATTGCAACTTGGTTTGTCCGCCGAAACACACATCTCCTTCGGTTCGTTCGATTTGAACGGAAACAAGCGTACCGACTTCCGCAGGTTGGTTCAATCGAACGTCAAGATAGCGTCCGCAGGTGCCGCTGGTCTCCGTTTCGAGGAGAACTGTTGCCATACTGCCAACCAATGATGCTGCAAAGTCCGAACGCAGTTTTTCGGCAAGACCCGTGAGCACTGTTGCACGGCGTTTCTGTTCCGCAGGTGGAACTCGATCCGGCAAGACTGCTGCCTCCGTTCCCTGTCGCGGACTGAACCGAAATACGTGAACCTTGGAAAATTGAAGACGTTCGACAATTCGGCAGGTCTCGTCGAATTGTGCCGCTGTTTCTCCCGGAAAACCAACGATTACGTCCGTTGTCAGGGCTGGGCGGGCGAACCGCGACAGAATTTCTTCGCAACGCTGGACAAACGGTTCGGAGAGCCAACGCCGCTTCATCCGGCGCAGAACCTCGTCGCTGCCGCTCTGCATCGACAAATGCAAATGCGGACAAATGCGGTCAGGATACCGTAGCATTAAATCGATCAACTGGTCGGTTACTTCGACGGCTTCGAGACTCGACAGCCGTAATCGGAACACTTCGGGCATGTCAACCACACGGCGAATGAGTTCTGTCAAACGGGTATGGTGATCGGCAAAATCAACGCCGTAATGTCCCAGATGAATGCCGGTCAATATGATTTCCCGATAACCGTTTCGGGCAAGCGTTTGGATTTCCGGCAGTATCTCTTCGATGGGTCGGCTGCGGAGCGTCGGTCGGACTTTCGGAATGATACAGTAAGCGCAACCGACTTGGCAACCGTCTTGGATTTTGATGCATGCACGATGCCGGTCTCCAAAGGAAGCGATGCCCTTCGGTAATGTTTTCAGTCCCAGTTGCCGCAAAAAGTCGGGAATCTGTTCCTTATCGGTGATGACTTGCGAAACGCCGCTGATTTGAAACATTGCGTCGGGTCGGTGGGTAGCGGCACAGCCCATGACGACGACGCGGGCACCCGGATTGTCGCGCACGAGTTTTCTGATTGCTTTCCGGCTTTTTGCCTCACTTTCGGCGGTAACGGTACAGGTATTGACAATGACGAGATCGGCAATACTGTTCTCATTGGCTTCGGTGTAACCGTTCAATAGCAGAGCGGTGCGCACAGCCTCCGTCTCGTATTGATTAACCTTGCAGCCGAGAGTGGAAAGGTAAAAAAACATGAGGGGTGTATTTGTTTACAAAGCGGACATTTCGCCGTGATCGGGAGTGCGCCTTGAATAGCACTGATTTGCTCTCCGACTCAGCCCAATCTATCCCCTTGTTTGATGGGATAGCCTCGTAAAAAATCGTGAATGAACATCATTTTTTTGCTCGCCGGTTGAATTTGCTCTATTCGTATTGCCCCTTCCTGTGCCGCAACAATCAAATCGGTGCCCTCCGCACGAATAACAACTCCCGGCTTCCACCACGACGGTCGGCGAGAAGACGATGAACGACGTTTCGCAGGCTCTTTTTTCGCTACCTTCGGTGTTGCCTTCAATTCCGCCAGGTTGTCCATTTTTGCATCGGTCAAAACGGGAGCAACGAAAGATGCCCGACTGAAATCTTCGCCGACTATCTCCGCCAGCGAGTCATTCAGCGGAGTCATTTTTCCTAAAATCAAACGAAGTGTCGATCCATCTGTTCGATGCCAATCGGTAAACGCTCGCGGCCACGGGATCATCGCCCGAGAGTGATTGAAAATTTCCTGCGACGAACGATCCCAAAGAACAAAACCGCTTTCTTTTTTCAAACGCGGAGCCTTTGAAACCCTATCATGAAGTTGCTCGATGATGCGGATTGTTTCGTTGCGTGCCATTTTAGAAACAGTGTCAAACACCAATTCGCTCCCATATTCTGCAAGCCGTTCTTCCAGTTCGATTACCGTTTCCCGAGGACTGATGGGGATCGGCGGACTTTGTGCAATGACGGGTCCGGCATCAATCTGTGGAGTCATGTGAATGATGCTCACGCCGGTATAGGTTTCGCCGGTGAGAATTGCCCAATGGACAGGGGCAGCACCGCGAAACCTCGGTAGCAGTGAACCGTGCAAATTGATGCCGCCAAGGATCGAACCGGACAATGTCCGTTTGGAGAGAATTTGACCGAAATCACAAACAAAAATCAAATCAGGACGCACCAAGTAGAGAAATTCAAAAAATTCAGGGGAGTTAACGTCTTTCTGGTCGGAAATAAGGATACCATACTCGTCAGCCATCTGTCGGGCAGGGGTAATGATCGGTTTGCCGTTTTTATCGTAGCGCAAGGGACTCGTTACGAGACAGACGATTTCAAAGAGGTCGGACTTGCACAAAGCCTGCATCGAAGGGACGGCAAACGCCCCGGTCGCCATTATGACGATTTGCAGCCGCTCCGAAGGAACTGATTGTAAAGAGGATTCATGATCCGAGAAGACAGCTTCCCCATGCATTTGTTGACATTTTACAAAAAAAACAAGAACAGGACAGGGGGACTTTGCCCCTCTTCCCCGCCTTGCAAATTCCGCAAAATTTGCTAGAATTAAGCATAATCTTATCGGCAGGGAAGTCAACACGCAACTCTTTGCCGTGTAAGAAGTTACGTCCAATCCAAAATAATGTCCGACAACGAAATCCAAGACGGGGAAATTTCTAACGAACCGACCACATTCTCTCCCGCACAAGACGGCACCAGACTGATTCAACTCTCCATTGAAAACGAGATGAAGAACAGTTATCTGACCTACGCAATGAGCGTGATTGTCAGTCGGGCGATTCCCGATGTGCGGGACGGTCTCAAACCCTCGCAACGCCGTATTCTGGTCGCTATGAACGACCTCAATCTCTCGCCGGGAGCGGCACGGACAAAATGTGCCAAAATCTGCGGCGAAACAATGGGAAACTACCATCCGCACGGCGATGTGGTCATTTATCCGACCCTCGTGCGGATGGCACAAGAATGGGTCGTGCGGAAAGTCCTGATCGACAAACAAGGAAACTTCGGCTCCATTGCCGGGATGCCCCCTGCGGCGATGCGATATACCGAAGCCCGGCTTGCTCCCGCCGCTGCGCTGTTGCTCGATGACCTCGAACTCGATACCGTTGACTACATCCCGACTTACGACGACCAGCGGACAGAACCGACGGTACTCCCGGCAAAATTTCCCAACCTTTTGGTCAATGGCTCCACCGGCATTGCCGTCGGGATGGCAACCAGTATTCCGACGCACAATCTCACCGAAGTCTGCGATGCAACGATTGCCGTGCTCGATGATCCCGGCATTTCGCCGCTGGAATTGCTCAAAATCTGCCCCGGTCCCGACTTTCCCACCGGCGGAGTCATCTGCGGTCGGCAAGGTATCCATCAGGGCTATCTGACTGGTCGTGGGTCGGTAACACTTCGGGCAAAAACGCACATCGAAGAGGGGAAGCGAAACCGAATCATCATTTCGGAACTGCCCTACCAGCAAACGCGGGACGACATCGAAAAGAAAATCGAAGTTGTCGCCAAAGAAGGCAAGATACCGGGCATCGCCGCCGTCCATAATCATTCCGACTTGAAAGAACCGGTGCGGCTCGTCATCGATGTCAAAAAAGATGCCGACCCGAATGTCGTACTCAATCAACTCTTCCAATTTACGCCGCTTCAAGATTCCTTTTCGATCAACCTGCTGGCATTGGTGGACGGCAAGCCGAGGTTGTTTACATTCAAGGAATTGATCGAAGAGTTCATTCGGCACCGCATTACGGTCATTCGGCGACGCACGCAATTCCTGCTGGCAAAGGCACGGAAACGTCGGCATACCGTCGAGGGGTTAATCATTGCTCACGCGGACATTGATGAAGTGATTCGCACGATCCGCACTTCGTCCACGCAAGCGGAAGCAAAGCAGCGTTTGATGGCAATTCAATGTCCGTCGGCGATGTTGGAGAGGGCTTTGGGCATTGGTTTTGCAGACTTTCAACTAGATCGTGGTGTCCGCGAGAATTACACGCTCACGCCGGTGCAAGCCGATGCGATCCTCCGAATGACGTTGGGGCATTTGGTCAACCTCGAACAGGAAAAATTGGGCAACGAGTACAGAGAATTGATGGAGGAAATTGCCGAATACCTGAAAATTCTCGCCGATGAGCAACTGATACGGAACATCATTAGGGAAGACTTGCAGCAGATTAAGGCGAAGCATGGCGACAAGCGGCGGACGGAAATTTCCGGCGACTCGGCAGTCGATATTGACATCGAAGACTTGATCGACGAAGAGGCGGTTGTGGTATCGATCACTCGCGGCGGATATATCAAGCGGACTCCGGTCTCGGCGTATCGTTCGCAAAAGCGTGGCGGCAAAGGCATCATCGGAGCGAAGGTCGTCGATGAAGACCCCATTGAACATCTCTTTGTAACATCCACGCATAAGTATTTGTTGTTCTTCACCAACTTCGGAAAGGTGTACTGGCACAAGGTTTACGCTCTGCCCGATTTGGACAGGACTTCGAAGGGACGTGCCATTGTAAATGTGCTAAATCTTGCGCAGGGGGAAAAGATACAGGACTGTTTGGCGGTCAAAGATTTCGACGCACCGGATCATTATCTTGTGCTAGCAACGAAAGACGGGCTTGTTAAAAAAACAGCACTTTCAGCATTCCGACGACCACTCAAAGGGGGACTCATTGCGATTAAACTGCGTGAGGGGGATGAATTGATTGATGCAACGGTGGTGGGTCCCGGCGATGAGTTAATGATTGCGACGGCGTTAGGACGTGCTGTGCGCTTCCGACACACGGACGCTCGGTCAATGGGTCGGAATACAAGTGGCGTGAAGGCGGTACGGTTTCGCAAGGGGGATTACGCTGTCGGTATGGTTATTGCTTCGCCGGAGTGGACGTTGTTAACGGCGTGCGAAAACGGCTACGGCAAGCGCACTCCAATTGGTCCGAATGGTGAGCCGGAAGAGGAAAAAGCACCGGAGGACGAGGAAATGAACGAAGCAGAAGCCGGAATGGATCGCAGCGCAATGACGGAAGAACCGGAGGACGAGAACGACGACAACTCCAATTTGCGTTACACAACGAAACATCGCGGCGGTTTGGGGTTGGTGAACATCAAGACAACAGCAAGAAATGGTTCGGTCATCGGCATTTGCCGGGTTCGGGACAGCGACGAAGTGATGATGATAACAGCAAAGGGACAGATTCAGCGGTTTGCCGTTACGGACGTTCGTGTGATGGGTCGCAATACGCAGGGTGTTCGATTGATGAATCTTGACGAAGGGGACACGCTCGTTGCCGTGAAACGGATACCGAAGATTGACGGCGCGGCGGCAAATGAGACGGCGGAAGAGGAAGAGCCGCAATCGTGAGATTGCGAAACAAAAACAAAAAGAGCCGGGGACGGAGCGGTACTTGTACAGTCCCCGGATGAAACCATAACCAATTCAACAATGACCAACGCATTCACCGTTTATTCAAAGAAGCCGCTCATTACCATTCGACAATTCGCCGATGCTGCAAGGAAAATAAGTTTGGAGTTGCGATTCATGGGTTTAGGTGGATATGGTTTTCACCTTGAACAAAACAACATGGAATACTTCGATGCATCGTTTCAGTATGGTATTCTACTGATAGGGGCGTTTGATTCGGACACGGAAAACCTCAAACAATTTGACGATGCCGCAAAAAAAGATGATTCTCTTTTCGTCCGAAAAATACTTCATGCAGACAAACTTCCGTGGTGCGAAATCTATGCAAGAGATTTTTGCTACAACGATTCGGGCGGTTCGCACAAAAAGAGCATCGACAGCTGGACGCTTGAAGAAGATTGGTCGTTTATTCACTCCGCAAGCACTCGATATTTGATTCACAATCATTCCCGTCGCAAAACGGGGCAACGGTTGGCAGAAAATGTTGCACTGATTCTTTGCGAACTATCAGAAGGCATTGTTACGGAATTTGGCAGTAAACCGAACAAGTCATCTGCCATGAAACCGCAATTCAAAACAATTACCGCTCAACGTGGTAAAGAAAAAGGGAAATAGGGTCATCCGGGGACTGCGCGGAGTACCGCTACGGCTCTTTATCGATCACTCAACCCGTAGTAACTCTTCTTTTTCAGCGAACCATCCCGCCAGTGGGGGGTTGGTTGTTCTGTAACTCGCATGGCTTCTCTTGCTTCAGGAGTGTTCAACGTCTTTGTCAATTTTTCCTTGAAAAAGAGAAGTTCCCGTTTTTGTACGGAAGTTACATAGCCGTCGCATTGGTAATCCTCCCACATCACGCCGGGAATGCCACCTTCTTCATATATCACTTTACACCAGGGATAAAGAGGGGTCAAAACGTGAATCAGGTATCCTTTGCACGGCTCGTCAGTATTGTAGTGCCGGGTGTAATCCGAGCCGTACTTGTCGTTGATCACAACATCTCTCATGCCGTTGATGCAGGGCAGATAAGCCGGAACAATTCCCTGCGAGATGGCTTTTTTGACCATTTCCCGCAACTCGGACGGCGTATAAGGCATGGTGGTGTAATCGGAATGATATGCCAATACATTCGCTTCGGCAAGAATTTCAGCAACCGCTCCAAGTCGGCGCTGACTGTAATAAACGTGTCTGAAATGGGAATTGGGCGACAGGGGATCAATGCCACCGACCAATATGTTCGCTCCTTCGGTTCGCAGGACGACTTTCGGATTGGGAATTCCGCATTTCAGGGCGGCAAGCGTTTCTCGGTAATTCTGAACCCTGACCTCGGTACGATATTGATCCAAGTCGGTACAAGCCGCATTCCATTCGTAAAACGGATGAGCCGGATCACCGAAAGCCCAGCGAGCCCCGTAAACATCCACCTGCCCCGTTTCCGGCTGAATTTCATCAAACGAAGTGAACTTTTGATTCCATTGTTTATTCAGTGTGTCAATATCTCCGTATTTTTTTTGCAACCACTGACGAAAATGTTGAGTGCCCAATTCACCCAAGGGATAACGAACATTGATGTCGTCTCGCATCCAACCTCTTGTGTCTTCGCCGATGCTGATCGGAACCATGAAAGGGGACGTGGCAGATTGATAAAACAGATCGCCCCATCGGGCAAAGTGATAATCGACCACGATGGCATTGGCTTCGGGGAGTCGCGGCTCGACATGGCTGATATATTGCGTGCCGTCATGCGGGTAACCGCTGGGACTGGTCGCCATATTGGAAAAATCCCTGCCACTGAGCCAGCCGGCAATTCCGCTGATCGTCGGTCTGTCGAACGGATATTGTCCCCAAGGTTCGATCCAAATTCCTTCTTCTCTCGCCAGTTCCAAAACGTATTTGAACGCATCTCCCTGATAATTCGTTTTGGGATTGTGCATGTCCGTGTAAAGCCAGGGCATACTGGTCATTGCCATGACGTTGATCCCATGTGCTTTCATCTCGCGCATCCTCGCACGAATATGCTGTTCGGGAAAAGGACTATGCTGCACATTGGTTCGCATGTCTGCCATACACTGACTCAATACGACGGGTACTTTTCGACCGTTTTCTTCGATGGTGTAAGGGGTGTTGGGACAAAATTTAACCGACAACGATTCCGTATCCATTTCGATGGGGATCGCAACCGTTTTTATGACAAGTTCCGGCTCGCCTGAAGAAATCAGTTTTAGGACGATTTGATCCGTCCACGGAGCGGGTTGAATCCAGAGCGTTCCTTCGATCTCCGTCGAGCCGTCCGCCGGGGCAGCAAGATGATTGTCAAAAGAAGTCATGAATTCTTCCATCGTGTGAATCCAGTGGGTACGTTTGTCGGGAGTGTTTGCGCCTTCCTTGATTTTGGTGCCGGGAACAATCGGCTCTTGCCGTGCCTCTTGTTCTACCGTGAAAGGCATTTCCCAGTTGAAGACGACCGGACCGTCCCAGTAGTTGATCGCCGACCACTGATGTCGGTAATCACGAAAACAAAGCCGAACTTGAAATTTATATTCGCCGGGACCGATCCCAAACCCTTGGGGCGTTTTGCTCGGTTCAAATCGTTCACTGTAGCCCGGATTACTGCAAGGCATGTGGAACCATATTTCACGCGACTCGCCCGGATAAAGGTCCTCGACATCACGATAGTAGAGGTTATACAAGGTTCCTGCCTGGACATACTCACCGTTATCGTCTTTTCGTAGCAATATCGGATAAAACTGGCAGGCACCGAAGCCGTTGGCATCGAGGATGGTATTTCCCGTATTGGTTACACGAAACCGAAACCATACCAAATCACCAGCCTCAATGACGTTTGAGCAGGCCATCGGCTTGCGGGAAAACCCCGGATATTCTTTCGGCGTATCACTGAAATCCGGCGTGAGTTGATGCTTGGCACCCGGAATCGTGTGAGCCGTAATCGAACCGAGGAATTCGACATCCAGATCAATCTCCCCTGGTAATGCCAGGTCGAAAAGATCACGTCCTCGACGGCGATGTTCTTCTTCAAAGGCGACCGCTTCAACGGAAACAGGAAATGCGGGGGATGTCTCTTTCTTCCAACAAAGTTTATATCGGATTGGCACAATGTCATAAGCCGTGATTTTGTAAGGAACCTTTGCTTCCAAAACCAACTCGCCTTGCTGTAACGTAACCGTCTTCGTCGGCACAAGGTCGTAATGGTTCAACTGTTCGGTTTTCGCCGCTTCCCGGGACAAAGGATTATAGATGAGTCCGCCATCGGCGTGAATCGGATATTTGTCGATTGGTGCCGGAGAAATCGGTTGGGCGAGAACGAAACCCGATAGGAGCCAAAAAGCAAGAGTGAGAATCGAACAGTGAAACGTGTTGGGAAGAATGAGTGGTGATTTCATCGCGAAAAAAGAGCATGTCGTTGGCATTTGATTTTACAACAGTCTTGGAAAGCGGTCAAGATGTTACGGAAATTACAGAGTCATTTACTCTGTGTTGTACACGTTCCACAACGTCCTATCGAGGCACGAGAAAAGCAAACCGATTCGGCACAATTTCAATTTCCAGCGGCAGTTCACCGCCCGGATCGCCATCCAACTGGAATGGAACCGACTCGTCCGAGGTAATCCGGTATCGAGTCTGCTGTCCCAGACGAGCCTTCGGCAAAAAACGATGCAAACTAAAACACTGAGCCAGTGCCGTATAAACAAAACCGTGAAAGACCGTCCCGCCGCGAAACAGGACGTGATCCAATACGCCGTCATTTTCCTTCGCAAATGGAGCAAGCGGCAATCCCCAGCCGTAACGGTTTATGTTGAACACAAACGCCCAGCGCATATCGGGTATCGTCAATGTCGGTTCGTCCAGGCATTCAACCGTCATTTTGGGAAACTTATATCGGCATAACGATTCCAGAATCGGTTTAATATACGAAAAATAGGAAATGTGTGCCCCTTTGGCGTGTCCCTGCCGATACCGCTCTTCACGGTGGGAATGGACGCCGTTGACAACGTGAGCATCGAATCCGCAACTGATCATGACGAGAAAAAGACGTTCCTCATTGCCGAATCGGGCAAGTCCAGCATCGAATGTCCGAACGGTTCCGCGTTCAATCATCTCGGCTAATTTGTCCGGTCGGAAAGGGAGTCGGTAATGTTTGGAAAGCAAATTTGCTGTTCCGGCGGGGAGCAATGTAACCGGCGTTCCCGGCTTTGTTCGGTTGACAAGCGTTGCCGCCGTTCCATCGCCGCCGACTCCAACCAACGCCCGAAGGGCTCCGGTCGCATGAAGTGCGTTTGCCTTTTCGGTAACTTCATCAAGGTTGGTCAGGAGTTCCGTTGTCAAACCTTTTTGTTGCAAGCAGACGCAAAGTTTTTCGGCACGGATCATCGGCGATTGCCGACCCGCCTTCGGATTCACAGAAACGATTACATGGGATTGAGACATCGTTACACACGTTACACTACTAAGGGAACGTTTGCAATGGGCAAGGGTCGGTTTTCTCTCCTGTTCATACTGCTGCTTCCGTGTTATACTGATGTGGTACTTTTGGAATTCGTTGCGGCAAAACGATGGCACCGGAAAAGTTGGGTCCTTTTCAGATAGGTCGTATTCTCGGTCGTGGCGGGATGGGTGCGGTCTATGAAGGAACGCACGAAATAGACGGCTCTACCGTCGCCGTCAAAGTTTTGTCAGATTTCCTCAACGAAGATGTCGATACAGAAGTTCGGCTTCGATTTGAGACCGAAATCGAAACACTCAAACGTCTCCATCATCCAAACATTGTCCGGCTTTCCGGTTTCGGCGAAGAACAGGGACAACTCTACTATGTGATGGAGTTTGTCAACGGTTCCAGTTTACAGCAGGAACTCCGAAAAAAGCGGCTGTTTCAATGGCACGAAGTTGCCATGATCGGTCTTGCGATTTGTCAGGCTCTTCGGCACGCTCATGATCGGGGTGTCATTCATCGGGACATTAAACCGGCGAACATTCTTCTGGATCAGGAGGGCAACGTCAAACTTTCCGACTTTGGCATTGCTCGCTTCTTCGGTTCGCAACAAATTACCGATGTTCATTCTGTCATCGGCACACTAGAATACATGTCACCGGAGCAAGCACTTGCCCATCCGATCAGTTCGAGCACCGATCTGTATTCTCTCGGCTGTGTCTTGTACGTCCTCTTAACCGGTAAACCGCCCTTTTCCGCACGTTCTCTGCCGGAAATTCTGCGCAAACACAAAAGTACAACCCCCGACCCGATTCGTTCGGTTCGGCACGATGTTCCCGACGATCTGACGTATCTGATTGTTGACCTATTGAAGATTCAACCTGAAGATCGACCTCGGAATGCTCTGCTTGGAGCAAAACGTTTACAAGCCCTCTTGCAGGCATTGGTGGGTCCCCCCGAGACCATCAAAGTGTTGCCGATGTCGCCTGATACGCCTAAGCAACACCATGAATCGGTACACCCTCCCTCCAGCAGTGACTTTCGGTGGAGTGGTTCCGACCAGCAAGTGCAGGAGGATCAAGATAAAGTGGTTGATTCCAATGGAGTCGTTAAGCCGGAAAGAGGTGCGGCTTTGTTGACCCCACAGAATGAATCGCTTGCCGATTCTTTCAAACGTATTGGCGAAGAATACTCAACACCGGAATCACAAACCAGCCCTGATTCCGGTGAGCCGAACGGTCACAAAAGAGCAAACGTGCAGACCGTTACGGCACGGTCCTCGTCCATCTGGGAAAGTCAACTTGATATTGCCACGGAGCAGTTTTTTTCCAGTGAGAGTAATGATGCGATAATGGTTCAGCCTCCGGTTGCGTTACGACATGGTGAAGTTCTCCTGTCCAATACGCAAACATTACGTCCTGCCAAAGACGAACCATTGCCCGATGCGGCATATTGGTCGGAATCACCGCTCATCAAAACGAACGATTCCGTACCAAGGGAAAAGTTACCGACCAAACAAGCAACACAGCAAAAAAAAACCGACCAAAACATTCCGCGGGAAAGTATATCGGAATCTTCAGGACAGTCGCCTGCTGACATGGAAAGTAACGCCGCGGACTCTCACTGGGACACTCCTCCGGTCAAGACACCGAGCGTATCGACCCGCTTCGTTGCCGTAGAGACGAAAGACTTTGACCCTTTTGAAGAGGAGCATCGTATCATTCGTCCCATTTTTTCGCTGCCGATGGTACTGACTTCGACCATGCTCATGATTGTCGGATTGACCGTCTATTATCTTTTACAAGACCCTTCACCGGAAGTGCTGTATGATAGGATTGTCGCAACGATCAAGGCAGATGAGTCGTCCAGCGAGTATTCCCTTACGCTATTGAGAACAGCACAAAAAAACATTGAACAATTTTTGTCCTTGTACGACGACCATCCATCAGCGGAACAGGTTAGGTATTATCAGGATGAATTGGACTTATTGGAACACGAACGCCGCTTGGAACGTCGGGCACAGTTTTCGGCGTTACATTCATTGAGTCCGGTGGAGCGGGCATACGCCGAAATATTAACTTCTTTGCCGAACGACTCTGAACAACTGATCGACAAGTTACGGGCATTTATTGCTGTGTTTCAACCGGCTGACCCTTCACCGGAAGCGTCGGCAAAACAGCCCCGTTTGGCATCGAATCCGGTGGTAATTTGTGTCGAGTTGGCACGGCGGCGGCTGCAAAAGTTGGAGCAGATCGTCGAGGAAATCAATGCGGAGCAGGAGCAAGTGATTCGGCGACGACTGGACGAGGCGGCAGATTGGGATTCAAAAGACCCTGTACGTGCCGATGCTATTCGACGCGGCATTATCGAGTTGTACCAAAATCACCGCTGGGCAAAAAAATTGGTAGAAGAAGCAAAACAACAATTGAAGGAGTCAGGAGATCGTTGAACTTCGTTCGACGATCTCCTGACTCCTGACTCCTAAACAATGGGTTTTCGATCTAAATTAAAAAATGTTGAGTTGGATATGACACCGATGATTGACATGGTGTTCCTTCTCATTGTATTTTTCACATTGGTGCTCAATTTTGCGGCGGCGGATCAGAACGAGCGGATCAAATTGCCGGTCAGTGAGTTGGCTCAACCGCCGGAAAAGCCATCGACCGAACCGATCACTCTACACGTTCTGACCGATGGAAACGTGATCTACAACGGCATCGAATATCCGCTTGGCAACTTACAAAAGCCCCTTGAACCACATTTACGGTATCTCAAGTATATGAAAATTCCGATGAAGGAAGTAACGGTCATCATCCGAGGCGATGCTCGGTGCGAGAGTGGACACGTTCTTGACGTAATCGAACTGTGCCAGAGTTTGGATCTGGAAAAATTTGTTTTGCGTACCAAACTACAGGAAGAGTAATCGGCGGTATGCAAAAACAAGGGAATTGCAACGAAAACCAGGAGAAAATGCGATGGCAATTCTGCACAGAAAAAACAAGAGTAAAACTACACGCATTCGATTCCATTATTAAATAGGGACAAGGCAAGAGGGCGTGTTTGGAATGGACCCCTTCACATTGCTTCATCATCGGCGTTGCGACAGACGCGGAATCCGATGACCCCGGCGACTGCGTCCGGTGCACTGCTGTTGCGGTACGCACATCGTGTCGCCTCCGCTCCAAACTGCCAAGCCCCCCCACGAAGTACCTTCGAGATGCCTTCCGCCGGTCCTGTCGGGTTTTCCTCTTCCTCAGAACACTGTTGGTAATGAAATTCATTGTACCAATCGTAACACCACTCCATGACGTTGCCATGCATGTCAAAAAGTCCCCAAGAATTCGGCTTCCGTTGACCGACCGGATGCGTTTCCATCGACGAATTGTCATAATACCAGGCATAGTTGCCGACATCCAACACTTGATCGCCGAAACACCATGGCGACACACTTCCAGCCCGACAGGCGTATTCCCACTCCGCCTCCGTCGGCAGACGAAAACCATCGCCACCGAGAATCGTTACCTTCGCCCCTTCAATCGAACCATTGGCACGTTTCCGCACCGCCTTCAAGGCATAATACGGCGAAAGTGATTCCGCTTCGCTCATTTTGTTGCAGAACTCCACCGCCGAAAACCACGTTACTCCTTCCACCGGACACTCTTCGTTTTCGGTGGCAAGGCTCGGATTGTATTCCATCAATTCCTGAAACTGTTTTTGCGTAACGGGATACACACCGAAAAATAAGTTATGCGGAATAATGACCTTATGCTGCGGATGTTCGTTGTTCCGAAGATACTCGTCGGAATCGTGCGATCCCATATAAAACCGACCGCCAGGAATGCGCCGCAACTTCATCTCTTTTGCGGAAACAATCGTCGTCAGTTTTTCAATTTTACGCTGCAAATTCTGTGCCTCGGGATCGTTCGCTTTGAGTTCCAAGTACCGCTGAACACAAGACAACAGTTGACTGTACTGTTTCGTCGAAATGGCATTTCGGATTTCCCGAATGAGCGAATCGACCTCCGTCAACGCCTCACCTGCGTCGACGTATTGCCGGCGCAACGGTTCGTCCAACAGCGGACGCGGAACTTGTTCGAGAATCTGCCGAACCCGTTCGTACTTTTGCGATTCCATCGCCGCATTGGCTTGTGCCCGAATCCCCTCAACGTAGGCTTTGATGTCCCGACGCTCCTTTTGTATCAGCATCGTCATGCTCTTCGCCCACTCTTTGAGAGCCACAAAGTCAGGATGATTAACCGTGGACATGTATTTCAACAGCGGCAGCGTTTTATCGTGTCCGTAAGACTCCCGATACTTTAATATCTGCTGTTTATGCGAATTGAGATTCGCAAACATGTGCTGTTTGAGCGTCAACAAATCCGAACCACATCCCCGGCAATTTTGTATCCAAAACGGGTTTAACGATTGGCAATTCAAGCATGGTTCGTAGTAAGGACGACCACATTGCGGACACGTTCGGTCTGCAAGAGTATGGATTGCGGCATGGCACTGTGGACACGTTGCTCCCGGCGGAGGAACGTCCGGCGGAAGTACGGTAGAGGGAGTAGGTTGTACAGGCGGAGCAACCGGTTCCGCTACTTCTGCGGTGAAAGTGCTCGGTCGTGTTGCTTTGACAAGTTGCTCCAGCGCGGCTCTAAATTCAACGAGCGAGGCAAGTCGAGATTCGGGAGAATCTTGTAAGCCCGATGTGATCAAGGAACGAAACGCTTCGGGAATCTGCTCTGCTCTTAACAGCGTTGGTGTACAACCTGTCAGGCAAAAAGCGAGCAATGCGGCGAGACTCCATACATCGGATCGGGCATCGGGAGGACTTGAACCGGCAGCACGCTGTTCCGGGGCTAAAAATTCGGTTGAACCGAATGGGGTGAGATCAAGGTTCCCATTCCGAAATCTTCCGAAGTCGGGATCGACGAACATGCCATCGTCCATACTCGTTGTGAACACATTGGTCGGTTTGAGGTTATGATGAAAGAAATCACCTTGATGCAATTTGACGAGAACGTTGGTGAGCGCAAACAAACGTCTTGCGGCTTCGTGTCCTTTCATCGGCTTATCTGGTCGCACGAGTTCGGCGTATGTTTGTCCTGCAACCGAGTCTCGAATATACCAGATTCCTTCGGCATCTTGACCAAGCATGGCAACGCCGGGGAGAACAGGGTGGTTTTCCCGAAGTTGTTCCCAGTGTTGAATGTTTGTTTTGAATTGTTCCAACGTTTCGGCATCAGCAGGAGACTTGATACGTTTAAGGATACATTTTTTCTTTTTTGGGCGGTCAAAGACCTCCCAAGTTTCGGACGTAGCCGTTTCGTTGATCTTTTGTTTTAGAGCGAGATTTTCTGGAATCTCGGCACAGACCGGAAACGAATTTTGCGGAGAAACTGGCTGATCCGTTGTACTCATATAAGAGACGAAACCGAAAATACAAAGTTCATTATACCACTAAATATCAGGAGCCGCAATCGTAAGTTTGCAATCAATGCTCGTGGTTTTGTTGGCGGGCGTTGACTTGTCGGCAAAATATGGGAGAATAGCCCCCCTTGCTTGTCCCTTTTTGCCCTCTGTTCTCTGTCTATGATGCACCAAGCGATAGAAAAGGCAGATGTTCTGATCGAAGCCATGAAATGGATTCGGGAGCATCGCGGCAAAATTACAGTCATCAAGATCGGCGGAAGTTTGATGGAAGATGAAGCCGCAATCATGCATCTCCTGCTCGATACCGTCTTTATGGAATCGGTGGGAATGCATCCGGTCATCGTGCATGGCGGAGGAAAAGCCATCAGCGATGCCATGCAGGGTGCCGGTCTCGAACCCCGATTCGTACAGGGACGGCGATATACCGATTCGGCTTCACTCGACATCGTGAAGCGGGTGCTCGGAAAAGAAATCAGCGAGCAACTCGTTCGGCAAATCAACATGTTTGAAGGACAAGCGAGATCGTTGAGCGTCTGTTCCGATTCCAATGTTCTGTTTGGTGAAAAACTGGCACTGGCAGACGAACGTGGCACCGCAGTCGATATGGGCTGGGTGGGAACAATCACACGTGTCGATACCGCTCCGATCCTCGAATTGTGCGAGCAACGAATCATACCGATCATTCCATCTATTGCCCTGATGGATGATGGTACGGAACAGGCACTCAATGTCAATGCCGACACCGCAGCCACTGCCGTTGCCAAAGAACTGCACGCAGAAAAATTGGTCTATGTCAGCGAAGTCAATGGGCTACGGACTGACCCTGACGATCCGAAGTCGATGATCGATTCGATTTCTGCCGAGCAAGCCCGGCAAATGTTGGCATCGGGCTGCATCGTTGGCGGAATGATTCCGAAGATTCAAGCCTGTTTGGAAACATTGGAGCGGGGAGTCAACAAGATTCACATCATCAATGGTCGCCTCCGGCACGCACTCTTACTGGAAATCTTTACCAGCATGGGAATCGGCACGGAAATTACCAGTCCATAGTGATCGAATCGTGCTACCCTTGCCGAAATTCCTTTCAATCGACTCTTGAATGGTGCAGGGACATCTTGCTTGCGTATTGATGGCACATTAAGGAATGCGAACTCATCTGAAAACGAGATGGCATAGCCGATAAAAAAACGAAGCGTGACCGGGACACCGTCATGTCCCGACCACGCCCCTACACTACCCTCTTCACCCGAATTAAAGGTATCAAGGCTTTCCCCGTTGCCGACGCGTTCCATACGCCACAGCACCAATACCGAGCCCGACGAGCAACAAGGTCGCTGGCTCCGGCGTAGATGGCGGAGGCGGCGGTGGAGGCGGCGGAGGCGGTGGTGGAGGCGGCGGAGGCGGTGGTGGAGGCGGCGGAGGCGGTCCGTTGAGCGAGGAAATCGGTGCGAGCACCACGTCCGGGGAACGCGTCAGGTATTCCGGATTGGGAGGAGGAACAATCGGCTCCTCCAACAACAAGCCCGGCATGTTTCCACCAGGAGTCATTGCGCACGTTGTCTGTGCTTCCTCGTTACCACCGCCCATTGCATCGAATGACACGTCCGGCATGGCAACGGAGCCATCCCCTGCGTCAAGAGCAAACGTCAATGGTTTTAAGGAATCGTTCCTGATATCCGCTGTTGCAACACCCCACAACCCCGACAGGACAATCACTGTACCTGCCCCTAAAAGTATTTGTAACATTCTCATGGCTTTCTCCTTTTACAAAGTACGAGGGCTTGGATCAACCCGACCCGACAAACCCCCACATATTATTTTAACACACAATTCCTGAAGTGGAAGGAAATTCTTGCCACTATCCTGATATTTCCCAAAATTCTCGACCCCGCAGATTTACATCCGTGAAGCCGGACATGAGTATATTTTAGCACAACGTGTGCCAATTTACCTAAAATTCTGCGACGAACGGAATATACCGCCAGAATCCTTGTTTTTCCGCTGTTTTAAGCAGAATCCTGTCATCTCTCCTTGATATATCCCCCCAAATTTATTTGCAAAATGATACACTTCTGGGAAAATTTCGCAACAAATGCATTATTTTGCAACAAAATTATCGAGGCGAGCCAGAGCGACAATGCCGTGGACACATCGATACTTTGTGATCTTTTTATTGTGTTTGTGTTCCGAGATCGGAATTCCGCAACAATCGTGGCGGAGTCGGCAACCCATCAGGGGATTCACCCAAATCTTCATTCAACAGAACGGTGTACGTGCGACGCTCAAACGGCGAATATCCCGGTACCTTTTCGGTAATGATCGGTAGGGACATTAACAACGGAAGTTCCAGTGGTGCTACGGCGGTTTCCGCCTGTTTCGTCGCCCCTTTTGAATTTTCGTTCGTCGGAGTCACTTTGCCGGGAGAACGAAAAGGAAGCGATTGAAAAACACGTGGGCAGTCCGCGACAGTCCCCAAATCAGTGAAAGTCGAAGATTCTTGTCCCGGTTCATTTGTAGCATTCATCGGTACTGGCTTCTGCTCTGCGGACCGTTCTGAAATGATCCGCAACGCCGGCGTTCCAAAAACAAGGATAGAGGCATCATTCCGAATCTTCTCCTTGATCACTAACTCTGACATGGAGGCATCGGCATGACCATCCGATTGCGGATCAGGGTTCTGTGGAATTTCATCTGCTGATTTCTGAAGCGATTGGACAAAATCGGGAACGGGAATAGGAGCAGGAGGTAATACCGAGTCGAAAATGTCCAGCGTTTTCGGTGCCGGAAAGGTTTTCTGTATGCCCTCCGTCGGAGCAACCAAAACAGGCTCCATCGACGTGGAGGGCAGTGGAGCCGAAACAAGCGGAACCTCTATGGGTAATGGCTCAAATGGCAGGGAAACGGGCAATGTCTGCACGGAAGAAGCCGCAATTTCGGAAACAGTTGCGATTTCTACCGGTAGCGATGCCGTTTTTACTGGCTCCTGATGTACAAGAATGCGTAGTTGCCCCCTTTTTGCTGCCGCCATCAATTTGGTCTCTTCGTTCTTGTCAAGCACAAGCAAGACCTTCGAGGAACCTGTCTGACCGCTATTGGATTGCTCTTGTACCCGATGAATCGGAACATTTTCCAACAGGAGTTCGCCGCTCTCTTTGAAATCCTGTGTGGCAAAAGTCCGAAGGACTTCATTTTTCTTTTCGGCTAATTTTCCTTGCACCTCATTTCGGGGGACGACCCGAACATCAATACGTTGATCGGTGGCGAGCAGGGTCGAAAGGTTTTGGGGGGGCAAAAAGACCTTATTTCCTTGCCGGACGTGAATAACATCAAGGGCAACAATCTGGCTTCCAAGGGGCAGAAAAGCGGCTTGGACGGTGGGCTCCCCTGGGGAAACGAGCAAGTCTTCGCAGATGGGACAACCGGTGGGAATCGGATAGGCGGGCTGACGGCGATAAACCTGGGCAAAACTGGTCAGCGAGCCGAGCGGAACTTCCGAAACGGCAACATCTTGAAAAACGACAAAATCGGCGGTGATTTCAACGCCGCTGGGAATCGTCCGTTTGGCAACAAGAATCTTCATCGTCGGTTCGGAAGTCTTTGCGACAACAGGTTTTGCGTCAAAGTAGAGATACCGAACGGTAAATGCGCAACACATCCCCACGGAAAAAGCGAGAATCAGGATAAGCCACAGGGTTAAACGCATTGTACCTTGGGACAAAAAACCACTCACACGTCCTCGTGTATCGGCAAAATGAGACCGCCACAATCGGTTTTTTTGGTACAATCCCAACTTTTACGATAAATCCGACCGATCTGGTAGGCAATCGACCATCGGACTGGCTACGTTGCGGCACCCAGCGAAAGCCATTGAGCCGGTACTCCCCCAGTTCCATTGTGTCCGCCGTAAAATACAATAAAGGGATAGTCAATTTATTTGTATCCCAATATGTATCCGGTTCTTTGGACATTTCTTTTTCTCGGTGCGGCATTTGTCGTTGCCGTGTTGGAAGTGTTTCTGCCTTCCGGCGGTATCTTTGGAGTCTTGGCACTTGCCTTCCTGATAACGAGTATTGTCTTTGCGTTTCAAGCGAATGTTTTTTTCGGCAGTTTCTACACGCTTTTTGTTTGTCTGCTGGTGCCAGTCTTTATCTGGGGCGCACTTCGGATTTGGCCCAATACTTGGATCGGACGACGGATTTTATTAGAACCCGGTGAAGACCCGGCTCTTGTGCCAAACGAAGAGCAGCAATCGCTCAAACAACTTATCGGAAAACAAGGTATCGCGAAAAGCAAAATGTTGCTCGGCGGTCTGATTGAAATCGAAGGCAATCGATACAGTGCCGTCAGCGATGCCGAACCGATAGAATCAGGGGAGCCTGTCAGTGTCATTAGAATTGAGGGAACATGTGTCATTGTGCGAAAGAGCCATTTGACAAAAACCGTTGTTCCGCTTGCCGATCCGCCCCCAATCGAAGACCCGTTTGTCTCATAGTGCCGGAACCCCGTTTTCATCGAGAGCCGCAAGCGTTTCACTCTGCTACACCTCCGACTCTTGTAAAAGAGGAGTTATTGGCTTTGAACGCCGCTCTCCGTCGGATCGGGCACACCGGCTTCATGGAAGGCGTTGCGCCGTAGTTGGCACGATTCGCAGCGTCCGCAACTTTTTCCTTCCGATGATGGATCGTAACAGGAAAATGTCAGCGAATAATCAACACCGAGTTCTAAACCGCACAAAATGATTTCTTTTTTGCTGAGCGAAAGGAGCGGGGCTTCTACCGAGAACGGAGATGATTCTACGCCAGCCTTCGTTGCCAAATTGGCAAGGATGTTAAACGCTTGCAAAAACTCTGGTCGACAATCGGGATAGCCGCTATAATCGACATTCGATATGCCAATGTAAATTTTTTCGGCATGGACCGATTCGGCATAAGCGAGAGCCAATGCTAAAAAAACGGTATTCCGTGCCGGTACGTAAGTGTTCGGAATGTTTTGACCGATTTGTCCAAGGGGAACATCTTTTGGCACATCCATATTGCTGGTCAATGAACTTCCGCCGAAGAGGCGAAGATCAACGGGCATAATGACGTGTTTGGCAGTGCCGAGGTGATTGGCAATTTTTTTTGCAGACTCGACTTCGATTCGGTGCCGCTGTCCATAGTCGATGGTCAGTGCAAAGAGTTCGTACCCCTCGTTTTTGGCAATCGCCGCTGCCGTTGCGGAATCGAGTCCCCCTGAAAGTAAAACTACTGCTCGTAACATTGTGGAAATTCGGATAGAGACTCTGCGGACATATGTGGCATTAAATGTTACCCGCAAGTTTTGTGCGTGTCAAATTCTTACCGCCTCCTACACTTGTGGCTCTGAAAAATTTGTTGTACAATGCCGACGGTTACTTTTCAAACATTTGCAAATCATTTGTGGAGGTTATCATGGCAAACCGACGAGATTTCATCAAACAAGCAGTGGCTGCCAGTGTCGCTGGCAGTTTACCCCACACACTTTTCGCTCAGGAAAAGGAAAAGCCCTCCAGAAAAATGATTTGGGCAAATCTCTTGCACCTGAGTTACAATATGTGGGGCGATAACATTGCCGAACAGTACAGAGACCCAGACATGGAATGTAAGACCTGTCTGGAAACAAGGTTTTGGGTGAACGGATACAGACCGTTTCTGACTTTCGATGAAGATATGTGGAACATATTGCTGAAGGAAATGGTCTCCGCTGGAATCAATATGGTTATCATCGATCTTGGCGATGCCGTTGCCTACGAGAGCCATCCCGAAATTGCCGTGAAAAACGCATGGAAACCCGAAAAACTGAAAAAGGAAATTGTCAAAATGCGTAAACTCGGTTTGGAGCCGATCCCAAAATTGAATTTTTCCGCCGCACACGATATTTGGCTCGGCGAATACTCCCGAATGGTGTCCACCAGAAAGTATTATGAAGTATGCAGCAACCTGATCAACGAAATCATTGACATTTTCGACACGCCCCGCTTTTTTCATTTGGGCATGGACGAAGAACTGCCCCAGCACCAAGCCAAACTCAATTATATGGTCGTTCGTCAGAACGAATTATGGTGGGGCGATTTATACTACCTCATCGGCGAAGTGGAAAAAAGAAACGTCCGTTCCTGGATTTGGTCGGACTACGGCTGGAACCATCCCGAAATGTTTTTCAAAAAGATGCCTAAATCGGTATTGCAAAGCAACTGGTGGTATCGGGGAACGAGTTTTGACGTGGACACGTTGGAAGAGCCGAACAAGACCCACGTCAAATTTTATTACGATCTTGAAAAGCACGGCTACGATCAGGTTCCCACAGGCAGCAACCATTATATTGACGAAAATATGGAAGCGACGGTGGAAAACTGTGCAAAATTCATTGCCCCGGAGCGGTTATATGGTTTCATGCAATCGCCGTGGAGACCGACATTGCCCGCCTGCATGCAAGAACACCAAAACGCCATCGATCAGTTGGGAAGAGCCATCAAAAAATATAATGGGAAATGATCAAGTCCCATTGCAAAACCAACGCAACCGTCCGACAGTCGGTTGACTACCTTTGTGGCGGGGTTTACGGCTTCTCATTTTGTTCGATGAGCAGACGGTTCATCGTCTCCAATTCCCGTTGCAAACCGAACTGCACCAGTAGCGAAACGATCATCTGGCGACGTTCCGGCTCCGAGGTCGGATTCTGTGCAAGTTCCAGAGCCAACGCTTTTGCTTCCTCCTGCCGATCAGTCGCCATGTACAATTTTGCAAGCAAAATTCGAGAGTCCGTTCGGTTCCGAAGCCCACGTAACCGGCTTTCCAACGCCGGGACGACCGTTTCCACCCGATTCTGTGCCCGAAGGGCTTTAATCGCCGACTCCAAAAGATAGACATCCGATGTCAATCGCCGTGAATTTTGTAGAAATGCCGGATTTTGTACAATCCGCTGGGCGATCTTTGCCGCATTCTCCTTCTGTGGTGCACCTGCCGAAATCATCTTGTACAACAATTCCGCCAGTAGTCGGCGATCCGACACCGTTGCCACAAGGTGATCTTCCACCCGTTGCGCCTCTTCTGCCCGGTTATAATACTGCAATACCGGCACTAAATTCAAGGAATCCCTTTCCGAAAGGCGGAAATTCAACAGCCGATTGACCGCCTCATTGCCTCGCTGCATCAGCGGCGTGTCGGGTTTTGCTCGTTGCCTTGCAAGATAGGCAATGATCCATTCACGTGCCAGCAAATCTGCCGAAGCACTCACTTCCATTGAATCAAGCGTTGTTACAGCATCGGTAAATCGTTGCAGTCGCACATAAAGCAGTGCCAATGCCAACTGTTCAGCAAACGTCAATGTCCGCTTCTGTTGTTCGGTCTCCAATTTCCCGGCAAATTGCAAGAGTTCCGCATCGGAACTCGACTCCACCATTCTTCTTGGTGCTTGTCCTTCTGTCTGCAACAGATCGCCGAGCATGATCGAAACATAATGACTCCAATTCCGATGGGACACGACGGTACTTCGCTTTTGGTTTTCCAAAAATTGTCCGAATTGTTCCGTGTAATTTTCTTGAATCGGCACGATTCGCTCTTCGACTCTTGTACCGACGAATTGTGTTTTCGTATCCAATGCCCGGCGGAGCAATACGATTCGGCAAAATAGTTCATCAACTACTGAAAAATTGCTGACCGCTTCGGGATTCCGTACCAGCGAATAAATGATCGTACGGTCTATCGGTCGGTCCCCTTGCAGTTCCGAGCGGTATCTGGACAGGGCAATTTTTTGCGTAGGCAGCACAGCAGGAGCCGGGAAAAAGTCCGAAGGTTCGATTTCTAATTCGTCGAGGAGATAAAACGCAAAGTCGGCGATCTGCCGCAGCGTTCGATCCAATTCGGCAAGTCGACTCATCTGATCGGGCTTCAATATCTGCTGATGAGCGACATAGGGCGAATCGATCCCGAAAAATTGTCGGGCAAACTGTCCCTGTTCGGATTGAGTAGGAAATTGTAAATAAGTCCAAATTTGCTGCGTGGACAACCCAAACAAAGACCGCTCCGATGGCGTGAAAATGTCGTACCGTTGTAACCGATTCGCTTGCAAAAGACTGCCAAGATGCTGAAACAGCAATTCGCACAATGTCCGATTCACCGTCTTGTCCGTACAGAAAGGCAAAATGTCCGCTACACTGTTTTTGAGCCGCTGAAGTTGCGTTTCCAGCGAGTCATGCCCCGTCAGGGCAAAGAACAATATCAAATCTTCGTCAGCCGACTGCGTGAGATCGGCAACGTGTTCGGCGAGCCAGAGAGGCTGGCTTTGTGCCGTCTTTCGGAGCGATAATTCAAGGGATTGGGCATCGGTTTCCCGATTTTGCGAACGTAAAATCCAAAGGAACGTTCCGTATCGAGACGTAAAATAGTGCCGACATGCCGTCCGTATTTCGGGACTAGCGTTCGTAACAAATTCCGTCCAGATCGCGAGGAGGCGATCTGTTTTTTGCGTCAGTGTTACCGGGCTTCCCCGTAAACTTGTCCCGTGATCCGTTGCCGATTGTTTGACCAAAAAGGTGGCAAAATTGAGCATTCGATCTCGCTCTTCGACAGGAATCGACGGAATTTTGCGATCATTGCAGAGATTGTCCAGTATGTGTAGCAATTTTTCCGATAGTCGGGCATCCGAAGGCAGTACTGTTTTGAACCGATTGGCAACGAGTTCGTTGATACATTCTGTTACGAAAATCTGAAAGAGGGCGGGCTGCCAATCGGCAATGTCGTCGAGTGCCGACTGCCGCACAATTTGCCAGATCGTCTGCTGACACAATCGGGGATCAATTTGCAATTTCAGCATCCCCGTCGGAAATACTTGCTGTTGATGATCAAACTGGAGCAAGTCCAGCAGCCAAACTTCAAAGCGGAGCCGCTCCATTAAAATGTCGTGCTTTGTGGAATCGGCAGGCAGCATATCCCGGATGTCTTCCGTCGTACTGCGAAACTGCCGCATCACGGTCGGAGTGTCGCTACTTGTCGAAAAATCTTTGTTCATTGCTTCCCGAAGCATCCATCCCAGCACGAGAAATCGGGCATCCTGAAATGTTGGGACGTTAGAAAACCCGTCGGGGAGTTGTCCTTGCAACCAACGAGACCGGCGCATTTCCGGGTGAAACAGAACCGGCAGAAATTGATTTTGAAGGATCAGCGAGGCGTTCAACTCTGTCGGGGCAACGTCGGAAAAAATAAATGTTGGGTGGTTATTCCCCTCCTTTGGAGGGGTGCCAGATAGGGCGGGGTGGTTCTCGCCAGTTTGCATCGCACGGAATTCTCGGACTAAATTTCCTATCGGTTTGTTTTGATGGGCTTCAATCAGAATCCGCCGAAACAGGATTCCCCAATGTTCCGGTTCGTGAATCTCCAGAAAATTGAGAACCTGCGAAACGATGTCATACTGTCCGCGCCGAATCATGGTGTCGATCAAATCGAATCTTCCTTGCAAGTCTCCCTGCCGCAGAACCTGATCGAAAAACAATTTTCGTGCCTTTGCCGTGTCCCCTAGTTTATCGTAGAGATAAAAAAGATGAGTCTGCTCTTTCGAGTCCGGCAATTTTTGACAGAGCATTTCCTGATACCGGACTGCCATCGCAAGATCGTCCTGTTTTTCCGCAACGGCGACGAGTTCACGGAGAACCCACTGCGAAGCCCATTCGGCTTCGGCTTTGCTTTCCTCCGGCAGGTCGAGCATCGTTTCCAAAACGTTTTGGGCTTCTTCGTGATCTCCTTGAATCGTGAATACCCGAACAAGACTCTGCATCGACTCACGGCGGCGTTCGTGGTTTCGACTCAACTGCCAGAGGTGTTCGACCAAATCTTCGCTCTTGCCCCATTTGGCATATTCGTTCGTCAGTATTTCGATCACGGACAACTTTGCGGAGAAATGTTCGAGACGTTCGTAGAGCCGCCACAGCAACTCAATCGCTTCTTCGTGTTGCAGTGAATCGGCAAGTGTTTGAGCGAGCATCCGCAGAACATCGGTGTTGCCCGGCTCGTAGGTCAATGCTTGCTGTAACAGTTTGACCGCTTCGGTTCGACGATTAACACTCAAAAAGAGATCGGCAACGAATCGGAGTCGTTCGGCATTTTCCGTGCCGTGTCCCAAAAGATTCCGGCTCGATTCGAGAGCCTGCGAAAGTTCTCCCCGCTGAATGTGGAGCGTTATGATCTGTTTCCAATGGTCGCCGCTTCGGGCAGGATCATCCTGTACAAGTTTTTGATAGAATGCGATTGCCTTGTCGGTGCTGCCGTTCTGTTCGTACAACTCTGCTGCGAAGCGAAGAAGGGGTAACAAGCCATCATTCCCGCCTCTACCGTCATTCCCGCGAAGGCGGGAATCCAGAGAGGAAACTCTATTGTCTGGTTCCCCGCCTTCACTGAGATGACGAACATTGTTGTGGGGATAACCTGCCAAGTCCAACGCCCTCTCCACCACCGCAACTGCCGCCGGAAAGTTCGCTTCCGCTTGATGAAGCACCGCAAGATGCCACAGGGAACGTATAGAAGGGGAAGACTCCCCACCGGACTGAACGATTTTGACGACATCGGCAATTTTGTGTACCGATTTCAATAGTTGGACTTCCTGCTGTAAAAAGAGAGAAAACTGCTCGACCTCGACGATTTGTTTTTCCACATTAGTGAAGAGTTCACGAATGTCCTGAATGCTTTCTGACGTGTCCTGCCGCAGTAATGATTCAAGGTATTGGTACTGTAACGTCCAGTTGTGTGGGTTTTCTTGCACCGCTTCCCGCAGCATTTGAGTCGCCTCGGTACTGTATTGCAACGTGAGAAACAACTGCCCGATTTCTGCCCGATTGTTCACTTGAAATGTTCGATTATCCGCTGGCAACAACGTTTCAAAAACTTTGTCCTTGCGGCGTTGTTGATGGTAAAACGTTGCCAAACTTTCCCGATAAGCAAAGTCGTTTGGTCGAAGTTCAACCGCCTTAATATAAAATTTTTCCGCCTCGTCAGGAAATCGATTGCGGGCAAAGAGATCGGCAACCAGTATGGCGGCAGTCGGATCGTTCGGCGAGTTTTCGGCAATGCGACCCCAAATTTGGGCGGCTTCGGTTCGACGTGTGGATTCCGTCATACCGGGACTTTGTAAAATGAGTGTTCCCCATCGGATAAGGCTGTCGGTCTGGGATGGAGCGATTTTGTCAATCGCCTGATATTGTTCAACCGCTCCGCTTATATCTTGACGGTTAACCAAGAGATCGATCAACATAAGCCGGAGCGAAATGTTGGTCGGCGAAACCTTGATCGTATCGAGCAGGAGTGTTTCGGCTTCCGCACTCCTGTCGGCTTTTTGAAACGTTTTAGTAAGCCGCAATAACGAAGCAGTGTCGTTTGGTTCTTGTGCGATTCGCTTTTGATAAAATTCGATTTGCCGTTTGGGATCACGCACAAAAATCCGGTCGATGCGATCTCGAACGGCATCGGCAAGATAACTTTCGGTGTCCAAAGTTCCAAGCAGTGCATCGAGATCGTTCAGTGCCGACTCGTCGTTGCCCTGCCGAAGCATAATGTCGATGGCGACGAGTGAAAAGCGGACTCGTTCGGCATGGTCGTCGGTCATAGGGATTAACCGGCGGTATTGTTTGAGGGCTTCGTCCAGTTTTCCCTCGGATTCCATCGACTCTGCAACTTGCACGAGAATATCGGGATCGTTCGGAAAGAGACCGGCAAGTTGATTCCAAACGTCTAGGGACTTTTGCGAATTGCCAAAACGAGTGTAAGCCAATGCCAGCATTTGCAAAACGGTTCGCAGATCGTTTTTGCTGCCGGAATTTTTTAGCAGGCGTTCGTGCGATTGTTCCAATGCAGAGGTTGCTTCATAGACATGGCGTTGGTTTAATAACAATTCGCCAAGATAAAGCATGGGCAGATGGTTGTCCGGCTCGAGATCGGCGGCGGTTTGAAATGCTTTGGCGGCTTGTTCGATTTGGTTTCGGCGTTCGGCAACGAGACCAAGGAGTATCCATGCCCCTGCGTCCGACGGATGATTTTGTGTTGCCGTTTGACACTCTTGATAGAACAGTGCGCTTTGTCCGGTATCGACATAATGGTTATAGACCCGGTCGAAGGTAGCCCCTCGTTTTGGTGATTTGACCAAAATTTCCCGATAACGTTCGAGGATGCGTTGCTGGGCATCGGAAGGCTCATCGGCAATGCAGAGGGCACAGGAAAAAAGAAAAACGAGTGAGGAAAGTAAGGCAAAACGCAACATTGCGTCTCATTATACCATAGAAGTAAGATGACCGGACGCATCCCTGTTACATGCTGTCAAGATATTCGCTGAACCAGAGTGCGCCGAGGGGCATTCCTTCGGCGACCATGTTACGCACGACCGGATCATCACTGGCTCGCCGCACCGTTGCAAACGCATCCACTCCTTTGTCGAGAATCCAAACCTCGTTCGGATTCAACGCATCCACTAGATACGGTTGATGTGTCGTAATAAAGAACTGCGCTCCTCCTGACTCTTCCGCATGACGGCGAATTTCCTCGACAAATGCCCCGAGCAAACGGTGATACAAACCATTTTCCGGCTCCTCAAAACAGATCAGCGGCGGCGGCTGCGGGTCTCCCAGCAACAGAAGATAAGCAACCAATTTGAGCATTCCGTCTGACATTTGTGAAGCATAAAAAGGCTTTTGCTCCCCCCGTTCCAACGCCGCCAGTTCGGATGAGGCTTGCTCAAAGAACCGCAACAAGAGCCGACCGTCTTCGGTAGGATGAGTTTCAATCTTTCGTATGCCCAATACCTTTCCCAATACACGGTTCAGCATGTCGTCCAGCCGTCCTCTATGTTCACGTTCCCAGTATTGGATGACGTTTGCCAGATTGCCGCCGTTTCGGGATAAATGTTTTTGTGGACCCACCCGCGGCGGTACTCTTGCAGCGTCCGGTGTAAAGTAACAGAGATACCAACTGTCCAAAAATTCCCGGAATGACACGATGTCAGGATAGTCGGTCAAATTACCGAGCGTGGAGAGCACCAGGCGGCGTTTATCGGCAAGCCGTATGTCTTCGGTTTTGCCCAGCCGAGGATGAAGCACTTTGCCTTCGCCGCTTTTGACGAAAAAGTTCACCGAAGATGTTCCGCCAATACGGGGCGCAATGTGGGAAAGCGTTTCGGCAAAAACAAAGGGGATATTGTACTCGTCGGCAGCAATACAAAGTACGTACAGCAAATTTTCATAACGGATTTGAAATTCCAAGATTCCATCGGAATTTTCAGAGACGATTTTATCGAATCCGCCGCGTGAAGTGCAGGCTTGCTCGGCATCGCTTTTGAGACAATCGACGATGAAGCCAAGGGCATCGCAAAGGGTACTCTTCCCGTAACCATTGCGTCCGATCACAACGGTAATCGGCGTGAGCGGCTTTCTTTGCTCCGGCGGTTGGATACTCTCGTCGGAAGACATTGCAGGTGTTAAAATCGCTCCCAGTGCAACGTCCTTTAACAGACGATAGTGTTTAATACGAAAACCCTGAATGTATCCCACGACCGTCCCCCATTCATTGTCCGCAAAAGAAAAAAATGCAAGGTATGTGATAGGAGACAGACTCTAACTGGCAGCACTGTCCGTGATGACATTGATCCGCCTTCCGCCGCGATCAAATTGGACCTTGCCGTCCACAAGGGCGAATATGGTGAAATCGTTGCCGATTCCGGTGCCCCGACCGGGATGGAACCGAGTGCCGACCTGTCGAACGAGAATGTTCCCCGCCCGAACAGATTCACCGCTAAACTTTTTGACTCCCCGTCGCTGACCGTTGGAATCCCGACCATTCCGGCTGGACCCCTGACCCTTTTTATGCGCCATTGCTCTTGAACTTCTAAAACACCGCTGAATTTTCAGGTTTCATTTTATCAAATTTCCCGATTCGGTCAAGAGCGGGGGAGTTCGCACCGTTAACCGAAAATCTCCCGAAAATAGACTCGAAATGTCGTGAAACCGATTCGATTGTATAGATTGACGGCAGGTAAGTTGTCGGTCGTGGCTTCCAGGGTAACACGTTTGATTCCCGCATTCTGAAATCCTTGCAATGCTCTTTGCACAAGAGCCTGTCCCATGCCCCGCCGCCGGTACTCCGGTAATACCGCAACGTTTTGAATTGCCCCGACATCGTCGGACAGTTTCAAACCTTGGATGTTCGCAACGTACTCAAAAAGGTTCTGCGAATCGCCGTAACCGATCAGTAACGTCGCCTCCGGCAGAAAATTCGGACTGTGTGCCAGAGTCTCAATCAAGCGAAGACAGTGATTGTATTGCTGAAAAGTGGTAAAGACCGTACCATCAAAATCGTTGCGAAAACTGCGGTGCAAGACATCGGCATGCGGTTCGAGCAGAGAATCCGACCATTCGGCAAACCAAAAGCCGGGGGGCAACTGCGGCGGAACAAGAGAGGTCTTCGCAAAATCGAAGACCATCTGATTGCGTTTGATAAATCGGGACGGCGGCATGACGGTACTCTATTTTCGTTTTCCTGTGATTGCCGATTGACAAATTCGACGAGAGCGTTGCACATTGCTTTGGCGACCGGAGCCGGTCTTGACGTTCTACGGCGAAGGACTCAAACAAACGCACACGCTCTTAATTGACATTCTGGCTTGAATTCGTGGATTCGCTGAAATACTCCAACATCGCCCTGTTGACGGAAGTGCCACGGTTGAAATTTCTCATCGTGAACATGACGAATCCGTCGACGTTGGGCTTCGTCTTGAGGTAATCGAGTTGCCGGATCAATTCGGCAGGAGTGTTCCACGCTTCCGTAGTTCTCGGATTTGAACCAACACGGTACGCCGCCATACCGATGTACAATTTTACGTTCGTTCCCTCGGCGACATCAGACCACCAATCGACAAGTGTCTTGAAATCGGCAATCTCAAAACCGATGTGCCAATAGATTTGCGGAACGATGTAGTCGATCCAGCCTTCTTTGACCCACTTTTTTGTATCGGCGTAATAGGCGTAATAAGTGCTGTTTCCACGTGTTGCACTTCCTTCTGGATGCTGCGCCTGTGCAGGATCGTCCCCTTGATTTGCCCAAATTCCGGCGGGGCTGATTCCCCATCGGACTTTCGGATTCGCCTTTTTCATGGCTTCGTTGATCTCCTTGACCAAAAGATTTATGTTGTTTCGTCGCCAATCTTCGATGTGCATGAAATCACCACCATATTTTTCGAACGTTTCGGCATCTTCGTCCGTGCTTCGTGCCGGATAAAAATAATCGTCGAAATGAATGCCGTCAATGTCTTCATAATTCGTAACGATTTCAACCAATCCGCTGATTACGAGTTGGCGAACTTCTGGAATGCCGGGATCAAGGTACAGCAAATTGACCTTCTCGAACGTCCATTCCGGGTGCAGGACAGCCGGATTGTTCGGATCAAGATCGTCTTTCGTTGTGCTTCCATGTGTAACCCGAGAAGGATTGCACCATGCATGAAGTTGCATCCCGCGTTTGTGAGCACCGTCGATCCAGTACCTCAACGGATCGAATCCATTGGCGGGGGCTTGCCCCTGCGTACCGGTCAAAAAATGGGACCAGGGATAGATCTTCGACGGATACATTGCGTCCCCCATCGGTCGGGATTGGAAAAAAATCGCATTGAAACCAAGCGATTGAGCCGTATCGAGGTAAGCATCGGCTTGCCGTTTCATCTGCTCAACAGAAAGATCCTGTTGGGTCGGAAAGTCACCATTGCTGACGGTTGTAACCCATACGCCACGCAGTTCCGTCGGCTCTGCTTGAACCGACAGACACGCAACGAACAAGAACACCATAGCCAGGGGAGGCAATTTTCTCACGGTGAGGAGATAAAATGCAACGTAGGAAAGACGTGATTATACCCCATGAGCCATAGCGAGTAAAGATGTGCTACCCGCTTTCGAGCCAAACTGCACGTCGCTAACAAGTTTCACGGCAGTAGTCCGAGCGTTTTTGCGATGGACAGTGGAATGAATCTCATCTTCCTGAAAAGCCCGTCAATTTTTGCTCGAACAGACGCTGGTCTATTTCCTAGCAGATTTATCTTTTGTCAAGTCCCAGGCGATGATCCAGTCGGTTCCGGTGTGTTTCATTTGAAAATCTTTTTCTAAACTTTTTGCAAACTCGGCAAGGTGTGCTGCGCCATAGAAAATAGCAATTTTCTTTTTGCCGTTTTTGAGTTCCTGCCTCAACACTTTCAGGGCGGCGGCATTTCGGTCCGTAATGATTGCAGACCCTTCTCCGCCGATGACCCAAGTAGCGTCATCCATCTGGTTCATCATTTCCTCTGCGAGAACCCGCTTTAAGGAAAGAGTCGGATCAGCAGCAAAGAACGATCCCAGTAAACGTCCCTGCATTTTCAATTCGTTTTTTTGGGCATCAGGATCGTTACTTTTCTTAACACCGAGCACCAGTATTCTGTAAAGTGTTTGGACAATATCACCACGATCCGACACTCGCCGGGCAAATTCCGAAGGACTCAAGTCGGCATGAACCATGTTTTTCGCATGGTAATCAATGTGATTCAGTTGAAAATCAAGAGCCAACGCACTGCCCATACCCGATTGAAAAGAGGAAAGAACGCTTTTATGATTGCCATCGTCGGACCTGTCGGATGCCTTTGGCGGCTTAGTATCTGCTTCGGCAACGAGTTCGTACAGAACGGCATCGTACCGTTGGAAGATTTCGTTGAGTTCGGTGTAGTATTCTTTATCTCCGACGTGTACGGCACCAATCAGATCGACTTCGGCACTGTTCTTTCCATCAATGAATTTCATGATGGCGGTATCATAGGAAATTGGCTGTTTTTTCCCCTCCTGTTTTGTAACCTTCATGAAATCTGCCAGTGTGTAGTCCTTCTTTGCATCGGCAGCCACGAGAAGAACCGAAAACAGGAACATGAGAAAACCGAGAAAGTAATACTGCTTCATCATTTGCCAACAGGGATAAACTGTATGCTCAACGCCTTTCATTGTATCGGATTCAATCTTCTTTGTCGAGACTCTCACAAGCATGGAGATACGGACAGTATTGTTACTCTGTGCCTCCGTACCTCGGTGTGAAAAATAATATCATTGTTCCGTGAAATTCCGTGTTTTCGGCGGCTACAAAAACGATTGTTTTACAGTTTGAGCATGATACAATGAGAAACTGCATCTCGATTTTGGGAACGGGTTAAATTCTTCTGAAAAATCGGCTCCATGACAAACACTTTCCCGATACTTGTTTTTCTGCCCGGCATTGGTGCGGATCATCGATTGTTTAAGTACCAGACTGCGGTTTTTCCGAACAGTTACGTTGCCGAGTGGATTGATCCATTACCTGCCGAATCGCTGGAACAATATGCCGTCCGTTTGGCAGAAATGATCCGTACCGAATTGGTGAAGCAACCCTCAGTGCCGGTCGTCGTGTGCGGTCTGTCTCTCGGTGGAATGATCGCCCCATATATCGCCCGGAACCTCGATGCCGCCGGTTGCATTCTCCTTTGTTCGATTCGCAGTCCTAAAGAATTTCCGAAACGATACTATCCCGACTGGTGGTTCATGCGGTATTGTTTTCCGTTTCGAGTGGTTCGCGTCTTCCTTCTTCAACTTGGAGCAAGATTTCTCCTGTTTGTCCCCGGTCTGCTACGATGGATTGTTTCGCCCAATGTTGTCCGACAATTCGCCGAGACACCAACGTACCGCTTTGCCGGTCTTGCAAGGATGATGTTCGACTGGGCTTATCGTTACCGGGAAGAAATTGAGCCTCCCATCTTTTTGGGACCAACGCTTCAGATTCACGGCACCCGCGATCCGCTTTTGCCGATCCGATTAACAGCCCCGGACATCCGTATCGCTGGCGGTGGACATGTGCTTCCGCTGACGCATCCAGAACAGATCAACGAAATCATCGAACGCTTTGTCAGTCCGTCGACAAGTTGTGAAAATGAAAAATCTGGGGAACATGGGTCATAGAGCGTTACCTAAATTTGACCAAAAATGATCGCAAAAAATCGCTACCCAAAACCCGCAGCCGCACCGTACACGTTGGTCCGTGATTACTTCGATTTCTTGCGTTTAGGCGGGGCATCTGCCCGGAACGGCATGCCAAACTCACGGAGCATCTCGCGGGATTCGTCGTTGCTGTCCCCTTTGATGGTGAACGTTACATTAAGCCCCTGACTTTTCGAATATTTGTCTGGATTCAATTCGGGAAAGACCAAGAATTCAGTGATTCCCAAGTTGTAGTTCCCGTGTCCATCGAAACTTTTGGGATTGACCCCCTGAAAGTCCCGGACACGCGGCAACACGATGGAAATCAGCCTATCCATAAATTCATACATTCTGGCACCGCGAAGCGTAACCATACAGCCGACGTTCATCCCTTCACGCAGTTTGAAGTTCGCAATGGACTTTCGCGCCTTCGTGATGACAGGCTTCTGTCCCGTGATCTGCGTCAGCACATCGACCGCCTCTTCCATGTACTTCTTTTCTGCCAAATTGCTCCCGACCCCCATATTGAGGACGATCTTTTGCAATCTCGGCAACGACATCACATTATCCCGCTTGAATTTCGTCTTCAAACTGGGAACGATGGTTTTCTGGTATTTCTCTTGTAATCTCGGTTTTGCCATGAAACTTCAATCTCCTGTTGCGGCGTTGTACGCAACGATTTCAAGTTTGTTCCTGTAAAAAACTCCGCCCCAACGGGGCAATGCGTCCAAACTAACTCTGAACTGCCTTTTTCATTTTCGCCGGAGCAATTTGGTTGATGTCGGCACCGCATTTCTTGCAGACCCGATACTTTGCACCATCATCAGCAAACCGCGCTCCGACTCGCGTGGGTTTGTTGCATTTGGGACAAACAACCTGCACGTTGGATATTGCAATCGGCATTTCCATCGACAGCATACCACCGCGGGGATTCCGACGACTTCGGCGTACCGCCTTCTTGACGACGTTAACTCCTTCTACCGTTACCTTTCCATTGGCTTTATCCACGGTTAGGACACGAAATCGCTTGTCGCGAGTCTCCCCTTTGTTTCGGCTTGATCCCGACAGCACTATCACCTGATCGTCTTTGTTGACACGCATGATCGTTATTCTTTGTTACCTCTCGCAGGGCGAGAGGGCTAACTACACCACTTCGCTGGCAAGGCTGATAATTTTGACAAACCCCTCTTCGCCGTGAGCCTTTCCTTTGCCTTTTTTCTTTTGCTCTCTTCCTCGCAGTTCCCGGGCAATCGCACCGAAAACACGAGTTCCTATTGGATTTTTATTGTTGTCGATCAGTACCGCCGCATTGGAATCGAACCGAACGTAACTTCCGTCTTCCCGCCGGGCGGGTTTTTTAGTTCGGACGATCACTGCTTTGACGACCGACCCTTTTTTGACGTTACTGCCGGGAATGACAGACTTTACGGAGCAAACGATGATGTCGCCGAGCCCCGCAAACCGTCTCCGTGTACCGCCGAGAACCTTGACGCACATCAGTTCTTTTGCGCCTGTGTTATCTGCCACATCCAACCGGGTCTGCATCTGAATCATGGGTACTTACCGCAACGTCCGTCTAGTCCATTCTTAAATTTCGCAATCATTATAACGGCGGCAACAGGTACGTCAACCCCCGGCTTATCCTCCCCAGTCCGCTGGCAAGTTTGAAGATAGAGAAAATTAGGTATCGTCATTCCCACAGAAGCGGAAATGACACCCCCATGACGAGTCCATTACAAAGCCCATCGATTTTGCCGGTCTTGTCAAAGCGATTCAAACGTTTTGGAAAGAAGAGACCAACAGAGGCGTATCTCGTTCGATTGCGACTCTGTTACGCAACCTTTTTCTCGTCCGTTGCCGGAGTGTCCGTGATCGATTGCGATTTGTCCTCGAAGCCACACTGTTCTTGCACGACAAACAGAGGGCGACGTTTCGTTTCCATATAGATTCGTCCGACGTACTCACCGACGATGCCGAGAGCGGTCAACTGCATTCCGCCGAGGAACAAAACGGCAACGACCAGCGTAGGCCAACCGGGAACCGTAATTCCCGTCAACCACACTTCACCCAACACATACAGTGCATAGCAGAGGCTCATTGCCGCGACAGCAAGTCCGCAAACCGTGATCCATCGGAGCGGTAATACGGAAAAACTGGTAATGCCATCCAGCGCAAAGCGGACCATCTTGGCAGGCGAAAATTTCGATTGACCAGTAAACCGTGGTGCTGCCGTGAAGGGAATACTCGTCTGTCGAAAACCGAGCCAGCGGATCATTCCGCGAATAAACCGGACATTCTCCGGCATTGCATTGAATCGGTCGAGAACGGTTCGATCCAGCAGACGAAAATCCGAAACGCCGGGTTCAAGTTTTGTATCCGACAAAGAATTGAGCGTCCGATAAAACAGATTTGATGTTGTTCGTTTGAACCAGCCGATTTCGTCCCCGTAACTCCGGATGGTGTACACAACCTCGAAACCTTCTTTCCACTTGGCGACCATCTGCGGGATCATTTTTGGAGGATGTTGTAAATCGGCATCCATCACGATGACGGCACTGCCGCAAGCGTATTGCATACCGGCAGTAATCGCCAGTTGATGCCCAAAGTTTCGGGAAAACCGCAAAATCTTGATTCGGGAATCTTCAGCGTGGAGAGAGTACAGAATTTCCCAAGTCCCATCCGTGCTTCCGTCGTCCACGAGGACGATTTCCCAAGCGTCGGTCAACCGGTTAAGTTCAGAAGCAACGGCATCGACGAAAACACGAATGCCTTCGGCTTCGTTGAACACCGGAGCCACGACGGAAATGACGATGTTTGCTTGCTGTTTGCCTGGAAAACGAGGGTAAAAGTTCATAGAATACTTCGTTCGGATAGCACAGCGGGAATGGTAACGATAAATGAAAAACGATTCAAGAGTAATGAAGGGTGTTTTATGCCATAAATGGAAACGAATTGCTTTTGTCGACGAGATTCGACGGCGATTACTGTTGACATAAACAACGAAATGGGCGAAAATGAGCACCAAGGATGTTCCACGGAGAGGAAACGGTCACATGTTACGATGGATTTTAGCAGGATTGGCAGGAAGTTTTTTGTCGCTGGCGGTAACGGCAACAGAATTCCGAATCGATAGCAACGTACAGGGGGTCAAAAGTACCGCCTTTCTGCTCGGCGGCAAATTTTACAGCATGATCGGCGACAATGGCGAAATTGTCGAATTTGATGCCGAAACGAAAACGTTCACGCTGATTGATCCGGCTCTCCGTGCCCAAACGCAAATTGATGCCGAAGAAACACGAAAAAAAACAGAACAACTGCGGGAGCAAATTCTCCATGACCCGAATGCCAAGACCGATTCCTTTCGCTATTTTACCTTCAAACCGAAGTTCGATTCGGAATTTAATGCGGCTTCGGGAATGTTGGCACTGCAATCGAATTGGATTGACTATGAAATCAAGACGATTCCGTTCACCGATGCGGCGGCAGGAATGTATTACGATTTTTGCGATTGGGTATGTTACTTAAACTTTCGTCTGAATCCACGATCTTCGCAGATGCTCATTCGTCTTGAAGTGAATCGTCTTTTGCGGGAAAACCAGCGATTTGCGGTCCGTGTTTCCGAGTCTATTTATATCAGAGGCAAACAAGGGTTTGCAAAACCGGATCAAGTTTCGAGTTCCCATGATATGGTCCGCCGTTTGGGAGATGCCGACCGAAAACGGATCGAGCAAGCCCAAGAGTTTAAGCGGACATTTCCGCAAGTTTCGTTTGATGAATACCAAAAACGTTTTGCCGAAAAATTGGCAAAATGAATCGGTCGTTGTTGGAGCGGCAAGATGGAAGAATACCGATTTTTCCGGCTCTATCCGCCATGAAAACCGGTGGATGTCTTCAACTTCCTCGAACGCAACGGATGCTGTAATTTTCGGATCGCTCCAAGTTCGATCTGTCGGATGCGTTCGCGGGTCAAAGAAAACATCTTGCTCAACTCATCCAAAGTATAAACGGAACCATCGAGCAATCCATAGCGGTGTTGAAGGATGTTGCGTTCCCGATCCGACAGATCGTTCATAATGTCGTCCAGTCTATCCCGTAACGTTTCTCCTCGAACAGAATCTTCGGGCGCACCATGCCTTGTGTCTTCCAAAATTTCACCATACGTTCTGTTTTCTCCTTCGATAATCGTATTCAGGGAAACCGGTAAACAATCACAACGTAAAATTCTGACCACATCCTCTTCGGAAAGACGACACATTTCCGCCGTTTCCTGCAATGTCGGCATCATTCCGGTCTGGTCTTTGATTTTCCGCACGACCTTATAGATGCGGGTCAGGGAATCTTGCACATGAACAGGCACCCGAATCGTTCGTCCGCTATTGGCAATCGCCCGTAAGATGGCTTGCCGAATCCACCACGTCGCAAAGGTCGCAAAGGTCGAATTCTGCCGCTTCTCAAATTTGTCCACTGCCCGAAGCAAACCGATGTTTCCCTCCTGAATGAGATCAAGAAGACTTAGCCCACGGTGTTGATAGTTTTTGGCAATCGACACCACAAGGCGAAGATTGCTTGCCGAAAACCAATTTTTGACGTTAATATATTGTCGGTTCGAGTTTTTTACCCGACACAGATAACGCCGAATTGTCGTTGGCGTTTCAACGAACGACCGCATCAGAGAATCCAACTTCTGACGATTCCACGCTCCATCTCTTTTCGCCGCTTCCGCTTGGTCCCGGGGAAGTTCCGTAAGCAACCGTTCCGTCGCACGGATTTGCGATTGCAGGAAATCCATTTTTCGGGCAATTTGCCGAAGTTGACGAATGTTCACGGCAATGTTCGGCATCCGAAAATGCAATTCTTGGAGCAACCTTGCGGCGTGCCGCCGCCGCCGCCGAATGTCTTTCCAGAAATTTTTCTTGTCGGAAAGAGAAGTCTCCGATTGAAGGATTTGTTCAAAATCCGCCCTGTTTTGTTTGGAAATTTTTTGAAGTGTTTCGCAGTGGATACGGCAAATTTGTCGAACGTCTTCCCTTTGTTTTACTTTGAAAAGCGAAAGATCAAGACAACGATCTAACCGGCACTTTCCCGCTAACGCAGACCGGATAACTTTTAGGCATTTTTCAAGAATATAATCCGAGGCGAAAAAATGGTCGTGGTACCGTTTTCTCTTTCTGCAAATGCTGACCGCCCCCAATCCTTCCTCCAATCTGGTCAGGCAGGGAGTTTCACCCATTTGCCGAAGGTAGATGCGAACATAATCGGCGGTGGGTTGCCGGTCATCCCGCACAGCAACGGGGGACTGACTGCTCGGCTGATTTGTTTCGGCGGCATCATGTCCCCAGGCGGAAAGCAAATGTGCCGTGAACGGAGCCCGAAATTCGGAGGAATCCGAGAATGGCGCAGACGTCTGGAAACTATGGCGAAACATAACGCATCACCCCCTTAACTGAACAACCCAAAACACCCCCTCATGAATGTGAGAGCAAATTTTATGCCGATTGTTCAAAAATTTGTTTTTTTGTTCTAACATTTTGATATGAAAAGAGTTAGCAATTCTTACACAATTTTTGATTTTTTGAGTCCGATCAAAAATTGCATTATTTTGCCCAAAATCAAGTGGCGAGGCGTGCATTTTGATACACATGTTGCAAAATAATGCACGACTCTTTATTATGACAATTACCTTCAGTTCACGGGCTGGTGTTTTTTTGCGGCGTATGCTGATTGCACACGTTCCTTGTTACCCCAATTTGCCCATTCGGCACACCACCACGTGAACGGGGAAACTTTTACGCCCTCTTGTAATAGCGAACAATCGGTGCTATACTGCGCCCACTATCAGAAGTGCCGTCCGGTTCGTACCGGACGGAAGATAGAGAGAGTTACGGCAACAAGTTCATGAAAGCCGCTCCCGACATATTTCCGAACTCCCGATGGCAAAGTGGCACTATTACAACGAAAAAGGGGAAAAAGTTGGTCCCATCAGAGGCAGGGAACTCATACAACTTGCCAAACAGGGAATCGTTACGCCGGAAACCCTCGTTGAAGATGAGAACAATCGTACTTGTCGTGCGAGACGTGTTAAGCAATTAACATTTGCCGAGACGGTCGTACTCAAACCGAACACATTGACCGCCGAACAGCAAGCGGCAAGCGAAGAGAATGTTGACTTTGACTTTGCCGCCTTTCTTGCTTATGAGGGACAGATGTCAATGCGAGAAACCCATCATAGCGTTATTCCGCTGGACGCTGTTATGGAAACCTGGGAATACGGTGATGATTCCGGCATTGGTACGGCGTCCAGTGCGCTTGGCATTGTCGGGGCAATGGCACATACGACGAAGACTCAAGATTCTCCCATCGTCGAGCCCGAAGAGTTGAAATTCGTAGAGGCGACAAAACTGAAAGCAATGGAGTCCGTCGATACTACCCAACAAGCGGCTCACGAGCGCAAACGAGCGATCTACAGGCACAGAAGGAATTTACTCATTATTCTTGTGCTCATTATTCTTGGGTTAGTGTTTGGCATGCCAGACGGTTCCAGGGTGTTTGGGATTTTATTCACAGGATGGCTGATATTGGGAATCGTTTTTGCTGTTGCTCTCATCCCGCTAGAGCGTATCAGGAATTGATATGGACAGAAGTTTTGGAATTTTGTAATCTTTCATTATTGGATATTGAACGCCTTTTTCACGGAGGAATCTTATGGCGAAACCCTATTCCCTTGATCT
>Ga0123353_10000462_pt1 | contig 50662 bp, 33 predicted proteins | sample TergutLab28metaG_3_FD_92763 | JGI IMG/M metagenome (GOLD analysis project Ga0123353, IMG submission 92763) | Labiotermes labralis P3 segment gut microbial communities from Petit-Saut dam, French Guiana - Lab288 P3 | ecosystem: Host-associated > Arthropoda: Insects > Digestive system > Gut ... | reverse complement strand
CCCTGCTAATCGTAGGGTTTATGTTCCAATTCGGATAACTGGCATTGACAACCCCTGCCCCCTCGGTTCTACTCGCAACGCTACTGGGGCGATGACCGTTGACGTTATTATAAACGACCGCAAGGGATTCGATTGTGCCTCTGTTGATTCCGAAAAGTCCGGGAGTTGTGTTACCGGAAACAATGCTGACGTTACTTACCGTATATCCGTTACCTATAAACGTACCAGTGAACGGAGCAGTCGCCGAACCGATTGGTTCCCAGTTCCCCGATAAAGTGATGTCGTTCATAAGGATGTATGTACCTGACAGATTGTTTCGGACGGCGTCAAGCTCGGTTTGGTTAGTAATTCTTATAGTATTTTCATTGATACTTGGCGGCGGCAAATTGCCTATCGGTTGTAATTGTCTGTATATGAAATTCGTAAAGAAATTACTATCCATATCAGTAGCTAACGCAATATACGCCTGTACTAATTCGTCGTATCTTATCCATTCTTCTTCGGGGAGCAATTCCCATATACCCGTGAATTCAAGTGGCACACGGGGATCAGGAATAGTAAGTATTTCGCATACACCCCACCAATCAGTCCTATTAAAACTTTGTAACCAAGTGTTTTTAGCATTTTGAGCATCATTTGGATTGGTAGAATTGATAACCCCGCCATGCCCGCCATGAATCCTTGTCGTTGAGTTATGGCGCGCACTATGTGTTCCATTTTGTTCAATTGAGTTGTTTACATCTGCTACTGTTCCAGACCATTCATTTACCTTCGATATTTTTTCATTGATTGTTTCATCGATAGAATATATACCGGCTTCTATCCAACCACCCATAGAGTATTGCGTAAGAAAGTGTGTTCCGTATGTACGGAATAGCTGCTCTGGGGTGACATTTTTATCTAACAAGTCTCGTAGGAAAACAGGATTTAATTGTGTCCGAATTAAGTCCTCCGGTATGTAACTAAAATCTATTTCATAAATCCCTCGACGTAGCCACGTGAGGCTTTCATAATATAGTTCATTTGTAGACGTTCTTAATAATTCGTTGGTTATCTTACTAAATCGTTCTTCTATTTTTGTTTTGACAATTGTTTTTACAGGTGCTTTGCCTAATTCAACAGCAAGTTCAAGGTTTGCTTGAAAACCCCAGCCTTTTATTGTGTCTAATGCATATTCAGTCATTGATCTCGCAATGATTGTTTTATCATCACCAACGGTAACTGTATTCAAAAACAGGAAATTTTGGAAGACATCGAACGAATTTTCTTTGAAAATTCGTTCTGATGGTAGATTTTTAAGGTTTTCTACGAGGAGTATGCGGTCAGCCGAATTACTGGCTAAGGAGTTGAATCCCTTTAATAGGTGTCCTAAGCCAAGTCCGTCGGGTATTGAAGATTGAGCTTGAACTTGCAATGTGACCGTAGGTATCATGGTCATCATCATAACCATAACTAAAAACGTTGCCATAAGTTTGCGAAATGTTTTTTTCATTTTTTGTTCCTCCAGAATTATTATTATTTTGCCTCTTTTATTATGGAGTTGAGGTTCTCCTGCCGCGTTGTTATCGCGTAACATGGCTAAGAGAATCTTTTTCGGAGCGAGCAACCTTGTGTATGGTACCATATTTAAATATTACTAAAAAACACGGGCAGTTGTTTATTTTAAATGAACCGCCCGTGTTTTTAATAATTACAAAATTTTATTACAATTTTCGATTATTAAAATTATTTTTTAATAATTTCAAAAACTTTAATATTTGAACCGTTACCCTTGATGTCGAATCTTAGATAGCAACCATCGCCAAGAGGGATTTCGCCCTCGATATTACGATTATTAGCATTTTTACTGAGAATGAATTCTCTGCCATCAATAACTAACGTCAACACTTTACCAACGAGGCGTAGATTATCCGTTTTTAAACCGTTTTTAAGTATTCCAGCTGCTCTTTCACGTAAAAAGTCGCAGTCTTTTTGCTCGTCTTGTTTTATCGGAATAACTTCCGTTTCGAGCAACGCACCGCAACCAGAGCAGTAGATACCCATTAATCCTTCGTTCGTGTAAGTCGCTTCCGTAATAACGGCTTCATAAGTTTCGCCAACATGATTATCAAGGTTTATCGCAATTGGTTCTGTGTAAATCAATGCATTACAGTCAAAGCAATAAATTCCCATGACGCCTTCAGTAACGCAAATCGAAACAGTGATCACATTATTGTATGTATTGCCAATATGATTAATCGGGTTTATTGGTATTGTATCAGTTTCAAGCAATTCATGGCAACTATTACAATAAACTTCCATTATTCCTGTGGCTATGCATGTCGGAGCAACTATCATTTCTTCATATGTCCCACCAACATGATTATCAGGGTTTTTCGCAATAGGCTCTGTATAAATCAATGCATTACAGTCAGAGCAATAAATACCCATGACGCCTTCGGTAGCGCATGTCGCAATAGTAATAACGTCTCTGTATGTATCGCCAGCGTGATTAATCGGATTTAATGGTATCGTATCAGTTTCAAGCAATTCATCGCAGTCATTGCAATAAATACCCATTGTTCCTGTAGTTACGCATGTAGCGGTAGTGATTACCTCTTCATATGTGCCACCGACATGGTTATTCGGGTTTATTACAGTCGATGCTGTATGAAGTTGAACATCGCAGCTATTACAGTAAATACCCATTAAACCTTCGGCAACACATGTAGCGGCAGTGATTTCATCTTCGTATGTTCCGCCTACGTGGTTGTTTGGGTTGATCGGTATAATAACAGTTCCGAGTTCATCATGGCAATTATTACAGTGAGTAACTACTAATCCTTCAGCAACGCATGTAGCGGACGTGATGACTTCTTCATATGTACCATCTTCGTGTTTGCAATCTATTGGAGAGATTATTTCTGTGTCAAGCAATTCGTGGCAGCCTGAGCAATAAATACCCCTTAAACCTTCAGCATCATATGTCGGCGGAATAATTACGCTTCTATATGTTTCGCCGATGTGGTTGTTTGGATTTATTACTACAAATTCTGTTTCGATCAAAGCATGACAACCAGCACAATAAATACCCAGCGTTCCTTCAGTAATACATGTCGCCGGAATATATTCCTGTGTATATGAACTTTCTACATGGTTGTCCGGATTTATCGGTATTGTCTCTGTCTCGATTAATTCGTAACATTCAGAACAATATATACCCATTGTTCCTTCAGAAATACAAGTCGCCGCAATAATTTCATTTTGATAAGAACCTCCAGGATGACCTCCTAATATTGATTCCGTTTCAAGTAATTCATTGCACCCGGAACAATAGATACCCATGATACCTTTGGTAATACAAGTTGGATTAGTAATTATATTTTCATATGTACCGCCAACATGATTTTCAGGGTTTATCGGTATAATATTTGTAGTGAGAAAATAATCACAATCAGTGCAGTAAATACCCATTATTCCCGTAGCGACACATGTCGCCGCAGTGATTATTTGTTCATATGTATCGCCAGGATGTTCAGTTTTTATTGGTATTATCCGAGTATCAAGCAACTCATTGCAACTATTACAATAGATACCCATAAGACCCTCAACGACACATGTTGCAACTATTATCTCTTCTTCATATGTGCCTCCGACATGGTTATTTGGGTCTATCGATATAGGCTCGGTATAACTATCATCGCAATAAGAGCAAGTGTAAGTCATCAACCCTTCTTCAATACAAGTTGCTTTTGTAGTTTCTACACCATCGTCGTATTCGTGTTCACATTCATCATTTTCTACTTCGATTCTGGGTTGTATTATTGTAGGATATATGGTATCGCCCCCGCCATCAGGTATTTCGAACCCTTCAAGTATAATGTTTTTATAGAAGAACATTATATCTTCGCCTTCAATAACCCTGTCTGTTAAATTTGGATCTATAATGAATGAAACTGAAAACAAATTTTCTCCGTCAACATAATTTCCATCGTTATCATAAGAAACAAAAAAGATTTCGTTCAATTGGGTTCTTACTGTGCGGGTGAAGTTATCTGATAATACTACACCCGGATTCGATGTAACATAAGTTAATTTGCTCGGATTGAATTTCAATGTGATACCGTATCCCGATAATCCCGGATTATTTTGAAAAGAAACGGTTAAGGATATGAGATCGCCTGGTTTGCCTTGTGCGCTTGATACAAAGACAGTTGGTACATTTTCCGATTCTGCCGCAAATGTATTTATCGGAAATATTATAAACATATTAAATACCAATGCCAAAGTTAAAAACACACAAAAAACTTTTTTTCTTATTATTTGCATTATAATTGCCTCCTATAGAAATCTAAATTTTATAATTTTATTTTGAGTAACTTTTCGTCGTTTGTATTTCGGAGATGCTCTTGTACAAGGTAAAATATACATTTCTGTTTTCATAATAAAATCCTCATTATTTTAAATTATTTATTTTCAAATAAAAATTCGTTTACTTCAGTATAACCCTAAACTCTCTGATGTTAGAGCCGTTACCTTTGATATCGTAAATTAAAATATACGCTCCGAGGTTGTATCTGCCATCTACATTCGCGTTGTTAGCTTTGATGTTGATCGTGTACGGCACTACTTTCGTCTCACCGTTCGACCACGTTTCCGTTACTCTAAACGTCAACGCCCATACTCCGGAATTTTTCGATGTCTCTGCTATGCTGATGTACTGCGCAACCGCGTTCACAATCGTAACCGCATTACCAACCTCTACTGTAACAAATCCTAACGGTATCTCCGGATATATCGTTTTCGGCGTGATTCCATCGGCCTCGCATATCGCGAATCCTTCGATAACGAAATTATCGTAATAGAACTCTACTACTCCTATAGAGTTAACGCCTCCAGAAACTGTCTCGTTGATTCTGAACGTCACCGTGAATAATATTGTTTCATCTACAAATTCCTCTTCGTCTTCCGGCTCTTCAATGGTTTCGAACTCGCCGTCATCGTTATACGAGTTGAAGTGGATTCGTCCGTCTGGCTTCTCAATAACGACGAAATTATCATACAGTATATCTTCCGCCGACGCTGATATGAAGGTTAACAAGTTCTCATCGTAACGCATCGATATGCCGTAACCTGATAGTCCTGGATTATCTTTTATCGATACGGTTAAGCTAACTGTATCGCCGACCTTACCGGAAACGTTAGATACAAGTATCTCCGGCTCATTTACTGGTATAAGTGTGGGTAAAATGAAACTGAAAAACGCTGGGGTTATCTGCGGCCCGAGATAATCTCTCGTACCCGCGAAAAACTGGTTCATCACGGTTCTGTCTGATATGTTCAATCGTCCGTCGCCGTTTACGTCTGCGTTTGCCTCTATAAATACTGCACCTTCTGGTAGATTGTCCGAGAAGAATTGGTTCATCCTTGTCCTGTCGGAAATGTTCAGCCTGCCGTCGCCGTTCACATCGCCGTAGAAAACGTTGATGACCGTGATAACTGGCTGATTTATCTCAGGGTATATCGTATCGCCAGTATCGAAGCCCTCAATCACTGTATTAAAATATGAGAAATATAGTGCAGCGGGCTCGATAACGCCTTCTCCTATATTGTCGTCTATTTTAAGAGTTACCGTAAATAATGTTGTACCTGTTTCAAAATTGCCGTCGTCGTCATACGAACTGAAAAACATCCGATTATTTGGCCTTATTTGATCGATGAATCTCTCCGGCAGAATATCGCCGGGCGCTGCTGAGATGTATGTAAACACATTAGGGTCATAAGTCATCGAAATGCCATATCCCGCAATTTGCGGTATGTTTTCCATCGTAACTGTCAGCGTTATCTCTTCGCCTGCCCGTCCTGTTGCGTTTGTAATGTTGATTTGTGGTTCGTAAGGGTCAAGTATATTAAGAATCGTTATTATAGCGAAGTCGCTCGTCACTGTCGCTGTTTTTATTCCGCCTACATCGTTGTTTGTGTTTGTTACTACGACGTAATAATAATATGTTCCTGCTATACCTGTAGGCACGGTAAATGTTTCGTTCGTCGCTCCCTGTATAATCGTGCCACCCGTATTGGACGCAATTGTATTGCTGTACCATTGATAACTTAAACTACCACCGTCCGTGACATTTGCCGAAACGATCAGATTATACGCCGCATTGACCGTAACAGTTGCGTTTTGTGGATGGTTAATTATGTTTGGTATCTGTGCGTTATCGCTTTCCGTTAAAATATCAACCCATGTTGCTATCATTATCGGTTCCATATTAATTCCGCTCAAAACAACAATTGCAACGTGTTGCCCTGCCGACAATCCAGCTGAAGTTCCGGGCTGTATTTCGAATGTAGCAAATCCTCCGACCGGTATTCCAGTAATGGATTCGTTTAAAAGTTTAAAGTTTTCATGAGGTAAACCCTCTAAGTTATATACCTCTATATTTATATTTCCAGTCGGTGTACCCCCTGTGTTTTTTATTGTAATTGTATCCGGGTTAATAATAACATTTTGTGGGTGCGTACCAAAATCTAACCCCTGCACCAATATATCGTTTGGATGCTCAATTTCTATACGATCTAATAACGTATAACTAAACGTGACTGTACCACTCTCTGTTGTTCTATATTCAACCCAATTTCTTTCTGCGCAGACTTCAATTTCTTCGGTATAAAAAACTTTCGCTTTTATGTTCGTATTACCGTTAATATTAATAGGCTGCGACCCATCAAATACTGTACTGCTTAATATTCGCGTTGGTTCAGAGCCATTTGTGGTATATCGAATAAATACGCTTCGGCTTCCGTTTGATAATCCAATATTCGGCATATCGCTTGTAAGTATTATTTCCGTACCAATAGCAACTGCGCCAGAATCAACACTCGCAATAGGTGCAGCAGCTGCCGGTCTTGGTTTTACAACAATTGGAATTGAAACACTGGCGGTAACGATAAAATCATTATTAAACCAGTATCCATCTTCAATTATTATTTCTTTATCTTCTTCGTCAAGTGGTCTTCCGCCAGCATTTCTTAAGTAATCTATGGCATTTTCACGCTTATCAACAATGCGCGCCCGTGTGCTAAAAAGATAATCTTGTCTGGGCGTTGGCATTCCTAAGAAAATATCTTCGCCTTCAATTATATTTTCATTACCGTTAATTAATATACGTCTTAAGCTTAAGCCATGCAACGTTCGCAATTCTGGAGTAGGTTGTAGCGTTGGCACAAGCTGATTACCTTCTTCAAAAACAAGACCACGGTCAGGCGGCAAAATAGGGATAAGTTCCGTTGTAGAAACAGGATTAACTGTTATCGGAACTCTTGCAGTAAACGCACCTGACGTTATTATAATTTCTCGGTCAAAAACGTTTAACGGAGAATTATTAAGTGAAAAGTTCACTTGTCCAAGATTATATATCTGTTCATATTCTCCGTTTATCATGCGTCCAATTTCTATATCAGTCCAGTTACTTATAGGACGAAAAATCTCACCAGCAATGAAAGTTGTTCTTGATGGCATCCTTGCTATAATAAGCCTGTCCGCACCAACACGCCGCCGCTGGAATTCAACACGCATTGTGTTCCAAAAATCAGATGGTATAAGATTCCCAAGAAAGCCGGTCATTTCCTCCTCGTTCATTGGCCGCGGTATACCTTCGCCACCCAATGAACCAGAAACCCCCGGATTACCTTGGTTTCCGTCACTTCCGTCTATACCTGCGGAAATAACAGGAAACCAACGAAGCATTGCATCTGCACCTCTACCTGGGAAACCAGGGTTGCCACCTGAACCGAAAGAGGTTCTGTCCGTATAAGCTCCTCCGCCATATTTTTGTGATTCGCCATAAATAGTTTGCCCATTAACATATAATAAAGACCCGTTCCAACCTCCATCACCGTTTTTTCCTCCGTTACCACCTCGACCACCATTTCCGGCATTGCCACCCCTACCACCGAGCAATCCAGCATTAGCACCATTGCCACCGTTGCCACCGTTGCCGCCGTTGCCGCCACTTCCGCCTCGACCGCCGTTTCCACCTTGACCAGCAATCATACGAATACAGCTTTGTTGTGAATAATAATAAAGATTCGTACTAAGTTGTATGGCGTCTCCGCCTTTTCCGCCGTCGCCCCCATCACCGCCGTTACCACCTTGATTTCCGGTACCTCCATCCTCTCCGTCGTTTTCAGGTGAACCAAGCAAAGTGGGAATTATATCACGATTAAAATCTATCGCATCTAACCCTTTATTGCCATTTGTACCATGACTGCCATTGCCACCATGACCTCCATTTCCGCCGTTGCCTCCTATAACAATTACTTCTGAATAATTAAGAATATTCAAGCCAAAAGAGTGAATCCCTGCGCCGCCGTCACCACCTTTAACACCGTTATCACCTGCTGATCCGGCTTTTTGTACCGTTCCACCATCGCCGCCATTGCCACCCTGCGCTTTCAAGGCAGCGTCTAATGCAACGGTTAAATTTCCATTCAAATGAATCGCATCGAGCCCATTCCTTTGAATATCTGCGCTCGGTTCTTTATAATCGACGGTTAAGTTTGCGTTGCCGCCAATAAATAAATTGCCGTTACTCTGCACCGCATTATGCGTGTGCCAGCCTTGTATTAAATTGTTGTTTCGGCTTCCTGTCGAAATAATAGCAGGATTAGAGCCAACGCCTCCGATAAAATTAATCGCATGTTCGCCGGGGCGAGCTTGAAATCTAAAATCATCTAAAACCACAGTGGTATTGCCTTCAATAACAATACTAAGCCCTTCATATATTGTATCTCGTCCTCTGAATACAACGGTTTCAACAGTATCAGCTATTGTGAGGGTTCTGTTGATCAGTTTAGATTGATTTGGGCTTGAAAGGTCTATAAGCACGACCTTGTCTGCAATTCGGTTGTTGCCTGTCCATGATGTTGGGTTTCTGAGTTCAAATTTGGTAATACTGTTTACAATACTTCCGCTGTTATTTCCGGCAACTCCGCCAAAACGAGATGTGTATTCCACTCCTAAATCTTTAATAATTCCTTCGCTATACCCAAATAGACCGTAAGCGGAACTACCCGGCGCAACATTAACGCCCGAAATCATATTAAAACGACCTTCAATTGTGCCTCTGAATGGTTGAGATGTCGTACCAATCGGTTCCCAAATACCGTTGTTAATTTCAGAGAGGTCAATATCATTCATGATTTTGAAATGACTATACGGATAGCGACCGTAATCTCGAACAACAGTGTTGAATTCTTCAGCCGTAAATATTTCTATTGGTTCGTTAATATCAGTCACATATAAAATGAACGGCTCTGAAATGTTTCCGTTAATTGTTAACCTCAAGTTTGAAGTTATTCCAGTGATTGTAGCCGTGCTTCCTGTTAATTTCAAAATACCAGTGTTATTCGAAATAACAATTGGTCTTTCAACTGTTACGCCGGGCGGAAGATTGTTAACCGTTACATCATTGTAACTGCCGTCTGGTATACCATTTATAGGGAAAACAACAGTTCCGGGAATACCGGGGAATAACCTGCCTTGCTGTTCACCAATGGATATAGGGGGGGTGGAAGGGAACGTATATGATATCGTTATTTCTCCGTTACCCAGTAGACCTCCCAATGATACGTTTCTTGCAATTTGCCCATTTATCGTAGCATTTGTTGAGTTTGAAAACTTATAACCTCCGTTAGCTGTCAACGTAACTTGTGCCGTATAAGATGTTCCTGCACGGAACGGGTTATGATTCGGAGTCCATGATACTGTGCCAACAGTAAATAAACCGGTTCCGTTAGCTGATACATTTGGCGCATTGCCTGTTATTGGTTCGACAATGGTTATTGCCGCAGTTGGAATGAGAGGACGATGGGGTACGACTATGATTGTATGGTTAAGAAGTGTACCCGTAAACCCAGTGCTTATTTGAGTTACTCTGAGAGAAAAAGTAAATGTACCTGGTTCTACAGGAGTACCTACAAATACGCCATTCCTGTCGTGGTATATGCCAGTTGGTAATTTGCCATTAATGACATCAACCTTTATATCAAGGTTCGGTATGCTACCATAATCATCTCTTATAATATCCAAACCCCACCAAAAAGATATTCCTTCTTCTACAATTGAACCAGATGGTAAGCCTCCATTACCTACCCAAAGAGAAGTTGCTGCATGTACTGGTAATGCTGGAGTAAACCCAGCAATCATCACGAACGCAAGAGTAAAAGTTATTATTTTATGTAATATCCTTTTTTTCATTTTCATTTCTCCCAAATTTTTTTGCCTCTTTTATTTTGGAGTTGAGGTTCTCTTTCTTCAGCTTCGTTGCTGACGCGAAACGTGGTTAAGCGATTTCGATTTCACATTATTTAATTAAGTGTTTTTTTCGTAGAGCTTAAAAAAATATTTTCGTAGAGTATTCAACTCTATGAAAAAGCATTGATAAACCGTGATTTATCAATGCTTTTTTATGGGGGCGTTCTAAATTTGACGGCGTAATCAATAAAAACAAGCGAGCTTGTTCATATTGCTGCGTTTTAAATCAAAAGACGGATGCACATATCTGTTTAAAGTAATATTGACGTTAGCATGACCGAGGATTTCACTTAAACTTTTTATTTCAAAGCCAACCTCAACACATCTCGTGGCAAACGTGTGTCGGCAGCAATGGAAATTTGCATGTTTGATTCCGCTACCCGTAATGTATGATTTGAACCGGTTTTGATAGGTTCTCGGTTCGATATACCGTTCTGGTTTACCGGTGAGAAGATATGCGTTTTCATACGCGGGACGAAACATTTTTAATTTTTTAATTAAGAAATCAGGCAGAGGGATAACGCGCGCGGAACAGTCGCTTTTCGGATCGGTAACAAACACTTTGGTTTTTGTATCGTAGGTAGTGTTTAACGTTTGTATTCTCTGCATTGTGCGGCTCACTGTGAGCGTGTTTTCATCCAATGAAATATCGCTCCATTTCAACGCGCAAATTTCTCCGACCCGTAACCCGGTATACAAACAAACAAGAACTCCGAGTTTGTTCTCATCGATTTCGGAACACAAATATTTTTCGAGCAGGGTTTGTTCATCTTTTGTCAGAACCCTCATATCCTTTTGTTTTTCGCGTGGGAGATTAATTTTAAAATCAATCTCTGTAATTAATCCTTCTTCCTTTGCGAACCGCAGAACAGATTTTATAACTGTCATAATGTCTTTCATCGTTTTTTCCGATAAACCGTTTATTTTAAGTTTTTCTGCGATAAATGAATTTAATACCGCGCTGTCTATGCTTGATATTGGATATTTCCCCAAATAAGGCTTGATGTGATTATTCATGAGGTTGAAATACTTAACATATGAGGATTCTTTTATTCCGATCCTTTTTCTGTCAAGCCACAAAACCAATACACTCTCGAAATTTGGCGCGGTTGTTGTTTTTGCTGAAACAACATTTTCGATAGTGTAGGTTAACGAATTAAAGATTTTTTCTTTTGCTTCCCTATAAGTCCGCCCGTATATGTAGGCGTATAGAGCCTTGCCATTTTCAGTATATCCCTTGATTACCCTCGCTTCCCATCGCCCGTCTTTGCGCTTATAAATGTTTTCTCCGTGTTTTGCCATATATATCATTCCTTTCAAAAATTTTGACTTAAAATTTGACGGCGATAAATGGGTTGCGCAAACCTTTTTCGCGCGTCATAACCCGTATATCGCCGTCAGATGCTAACTGATCGTACATTTTCTCTTAAAAAAACATTAATTTTCTACATAGTATTGACAAATTTAAAATTATATTTTATAATTATAGTGATATATAATAATACCATATTTTTCATAGAATTGAATACTCTACGAAAGTTAATTTAATGGAAGCACTATCAAGAACGGGTGATTCCGTTCTTCTTTATTTATATATCTCCCAAAAGGTTGCCCTGTTCGGTATTTTCGCGCTATGTATAAGCATATAAAATATTGAAAAAAAGTATTCAAAGGCACAGCGGGTTGGATTAAAACAAACCCGCCATGTTTTTTTATCATTTTTTTCTAAACATATCCAGCGCGTCCGCCACGGCGTTTAAGCCGTCTTCGCCCAGCATTTCCATCGCGCCGTCAAAATCAATCTCGTCAAGGGGCTTTTGGTTATGTTCCCGTTTTACATCATCGGAATCAAGCCGGACATCATCGCCGCTTGTACAGTTTTCGCGCAATATCCGGTTGACAACCGTTTCGATATACTTCTCGTCAATTTTCGCCGATGGCTGCATATCACGGTGTTCACAATCTTCATAATGAAGTATGGCGTTGACGATATGCCGCGCTTTGCCGAACCGTTCGTATTGGTTAAGAATGTCTGCCGCGCGGAGGTGAGCGTGGTCGGTACGGTTGAATTGTATCGTAAACCGTGTGGCGGATTTTTTATCGTCCAAGCGTATCACCCCCTCGATTTGAACGCTCTGTACAACAACTCGTACCCTTTCGCGTTGGCTGATATTTTATCCACGAAAATTGGCGAAGCGACCTTTCCGGACGCTTCTATCTGCTCCCTGAGCAGAATAGAGCCGCCGCCGACAAATACGGTTTTACCGGAGCGCAGGTCAATCGCCCGTTCACGTAATTTCCCGAACAAGTCTGACACGAATACTTGTGCCGTATCATGTACGATACGCTTAATGTTATCAGGAAAATCGTTCGGCGTTTCTTGCAGGATCGTGTCAATATCGGATTCGTCCAGCAGCAAATCCAAGTCGGAGTTTACTTTCGCGGTGATCTGGTTATACATGATGATAACCCCATGTTCAAGGGAATCGCAATCCGACAAGTCAGCACGGCCATGTTTTAATATGAGGTAATCAGCCGTGAATCCCCCTATATCCAAAACAACCGCTTTGGGCAGGGAGCTAATTTCCCCAATTACCGGAACAGCGGCGGCGAGCGCCTGCGGGTAAGCCGTCGCATCATATATATTAATATTGAAGTTCTTGCCGTGAAACTCAAATTCATCAACGCCGCGCTTGAAATAGTTTTCAAATCGTTCGTACTGCGTTCCGAAATGAGCGGGAGGTAGTCCGGCCAAGACATGGACGCGCATTACGCCCGGATCGTAACGCCCTGTGTCCTCGATTTCAAAAGCTATGGCGAACAGGGTGAGGATGTAGAACCGGTCGTCGATAAATTTTTCGCGCATATACGGTATACGCTTGTCCGAGAGCGAATAATATTTGTCTTTGTATTTCAGAACGTCGTCGCCGAACGGCGGTTTGGCGTCGCTTTCGCGCAGGCCGGAAGTAAAGACATGTCCTCCCGGCAGTTTGATTTGCTTATTTCCGTGGTCTATAGCTATTATCATATGAATATTTCTCCTTTAGTTTTTTTATTATATACTTACATTGGACGCAGATAAGGCGTACAATAATAAAATTGGAAGTACATTGAACGCTTGTTGTACGCACAGAAAATCGATTGATTTTCTCGTGTCACAGGGTTTATTTTGGTTCTATTGTAGTTGCCGTTGTCAGTTTACGCGAAATTTATTATCGTAACGTTCCGATACCGTTTTGCAAGCAATGGAAGTGGGGTTCCACCTACTTACCGCTTGTTAGGGGATTCTGCCCCTAATACCCCACGGGAGCTGCGCACCCGTTTAAGCCCCGCCTTCGGCGGGTCTGCTGCGACTGATTCCATCAGCCTATCTGTCCGGCGCAATGCTCCGGGCGCGTCCGCGCATATCGTCGCGCTCCCGCGCATCGTTGGCAATGCCGAGTATGCGCGAAGCGTTGCCTTTCGCCACAAGAAGCTGGCGCATAGTGTCCTTCGCTTCGTGGTAGCCGTGATACAGACTTTTCTTTTCAGCGGCATGAACCGCGTATTCCTGTTTGAGCGACGCGATAGTAGGCAGCTTCTTAATTTTTAAGTCGTCGAAATGTTTTTTAGCCGCGTTGTGCAGGGTAATGTCTGTCCGGTGTTCCTCATAAAAATCGGAATTCCACCCTGACGCCTTGTATTTCGCGTATACCTCGCGGGTCTTGCCGTAAGCGCCGATGTGTTTTTGAAGCTCGGTAATCTCAGCCATACGTTTTTCAGCAGACTTGATCTTCGTCATACGCTCATCGAAATCAGCGGAAGCGGCGGCGGTTTTTTGTACGAGGTCGTCGTAGCTGTCTATGCCGTTCTCTTTCAGAAACAGCAGGGTGCGGGCCGATTCCTTCAGGTTGAATATGCGCGCCCATCGTTCGTACCCGGCACCATTACCCTCCTGTATCTTCGCCTGTATGTCTATGAGCAGGCTTACCCGTGTCGGTTCGTCCGTATAACGGGCGTGAATTCCCGTATCAAGACCCCCGCCCGCGCCGGAAGCCGCGATGGTTCTCGTCATGCCGAGCCGTTCCCTTATCGCCGCTTCGGTATACTCACCGCCCAGCGTATCAAGGCGCGTAGGCTTAATCTGACCGGGGGCGAGGAACGTGATGTGCTTGCGTTTTTCGTTGACGGTATAGCCCGCCGATTTCATCGCCGCAATGAAGTCATCGAACGCAGCACAAGAGGGCAGCAACCCGTCAATTTGACGGCACAGCTTCTCCTGCCATGTCGCTGGCCTGCCGATATGTTTAGCGTAATTCCTGCCTTTGGACGGTTGTGGGTTTTCTATGATTGACAGCCCATTCTCTATGCAGAGCAAATCGCTGATACGGCGCACCGTTTTGTCCGACCTGTAGAAATTGTTGAATTTCCGTTCGCAGGACAAGGCGGTCGAATTAAATATGATGTGGTTATGGATGTGCGCCTTGTCTATGTGGGTAGCCACGACAAAAGCATGATTGCCCTTGGTAAATGACATCGTTAATTCATACCCGATCTTATTCGCGGTTTCCGCGTCAACCTCGCCCGGTTTGAAGCTCTGCCTGATGTGATAGGCGAGAACATCGCGCCTGCCTTGACTTCGCCCCGTAATGTCCTCATATTCCCGTTTGGCGAGCATAAACTCATCGTCTGCCGAACGGCTGTCACAACCGTAGGCGGCAATCAAACTGCCGCCGTCAGTTTTCTGCGGGTTCTTTATATACCCGATAATGTCGGAAACAACCGTGGAGCGCGCGCGTTTGCTTCCGATATGAAGCGGTTTTATCCATGTCGTCGCCATGTAGTACCACCCCCATCAAATTTGAGCTAACTTGTGCAGTATCTCCTTCGTCTGTTTCCAAATCTCGTCGTACCGTCCGCGCAGTTCGTCGAGGTCGGCAGCGTAGATACTGCCGGTCGCGTTGGCGCGATGTGCTATTTGGTTGATGTTGTTGGTCGCGTTGGAGAGTAGCCGCACCATTTCTTTCACACTGTCTAATTCAAGGCGGACAATCTGCCCGTCCGCCGCCATTTTGAGCAGATAAGCGCGGCGGTTCTTCATGCCGGCCTGCGCCATGCGGCGGTCTATCATGTCCCGCTCCTGCCCGGTGACGCGGAAGGTAATATACTGATCCCGCGTCCGCTTTTTTTCCGATTCTTTCTTTTTTTGCTTTACCGTAATGACCACCTCCAAAAAAATGGCGGCGGCGAGGTTGTTTACCCCACGCCGCCGCGATGTGTAGTATTGTTTGTGCCTGCCGGTCAGATGTCGAGTTCCGGGGATTTTTTACCTGATACCGGAGATTGCCGTTCAGGGTTGAACGAACGCAGCCCTTCCAATAAAGAAGGCTTCGCGCTTTTCGCGGAGGCTGTCTGCCGTTCGTATTCGTCATCAGGTTCTTCATCGTCAGGGTCAGGCAATTCGTATTCCTCCGCTCCGTCATCCCAGCTGTCATCGTTCAACACGTCGAATCCGCCGTCGCCGTCTATGTTCAGGTCGGAGTTCAAGAGCGCGAGCCGCGCTTCTTTTTCAGCCAGTTCGTCAGCCAGCGCAAAAGGTTTTTCAAGCTCCTGCTTCGCCGCTTCCTGCTGCTGGTACAACGCATCAAGCTGTGATTTCGCTCCGGAGAGTTTTTTAGGTAAATCCGCCAACGTATTGTTGATACGGGTGATATTGCCGAAAGCGTCCGTTCCGAGTTCCGTCGTATAACTCATATTCCCGCGCAGCAGGACGCTGAACGTCTTGTGAAACCCGTCGAATTGCAGGCTCATATCGAATCCCATATATTTACCGACAGGTAAATCTTTCTTTTCGGTAACGCCCTTGCAGGCTTCGAGCAGGGCTTTGGCAGCGGGCTCCTTTTCCATATATTCCACGCCGTTGACTGTCATACCGGCGAATTTCGCCGCAGCGGTCGATGCCGTTCCGTCCAGCGAAGGCCGCGCATCCGTGAACTTTTCGTTCTGTTCGTTGTACATAATAATATCTTTTTCTATACCCGATATACGTTCCCTGACCGCTGTTATCTGCTGCGGGTAATATTTCATCAGGTTGTCCTCCAAACGGTAATGCTGGCTCTGATGTTCGGATTTCAGCATACGCAGTTTCGCCACTTCCACGTCGAGGTTCATCTTTTCGGCAATAAGAGGGTTGCCCGCGCAGAGCGCTTTTATTTCAGCATAACTGAGGGCGGTTTCGTCCACATCCTCGCAGCTTCTCACGGGAGATTTAGAAGTCATTATCTGCGCAATGAATTTCTGCTTTTTTTCCACCGTCTGCCAGAGGTACGAATCAAAAGTGCCGTTTGTCGCATACCTGTAAATCTGCACCTCTTCATTCTTATTGCCCTGCCTGACGATACGGCCGGCGCGCTGTTCCAGATCGGCAGGCCGCCAGGGGCAGTCGGCGTCGTGTATGGCGATGAGCCTGTCCTGCACGTTTGTCCCGCTCCCCATTTTGAATGTAGAGCCGAACAGTATACGTACACTACCCTGACGTACTTTGGCAAAAAGTTCTTTTTTTCGCGTTTCGGTGTCCGCGTCGTGGATAAAAGCTATCTCGTGTTCAGGTACGCCGCGTTCCAACAATTTGGTTTTGACGTCGTCGTAGACGTTGAAACGCCCGTTCTTGTTCGGCGTGGAAAAGTCGCAGAACACGAGTTGGGTAAGTTTTCCGTCTTTTGTTTCGTCCCATATGCGGTACACATTATCGGTGCAGGCGTTGACTTTGCTGCCCTCGAAGTCGGAGAGCAGGGGGTTGATCAGCCGCTGGTCAAGCCCGATCTTGCGCCCGTCAGTCGTTATTTTGAGCATATTGTCGATTTTCGCGTCTACACGCCCTGAATGGACAAGCGCGGCTCTCTTTGACAGTTCCTGCACCATTTCCTTTTGCCGTTCGGACGGCTGTACGATGACATTCTCATATTTCGCTTCCGGTACGGGCAGGTTGAGCATATCCGCCGTCTGTATGTCGGCCACTTCTTTGAACATATACATTAGTTCGGGCAAATTATGAAACAGCGCGAATCGCGTCCGCGCGCGGTAGCCCGTACCCTCCGGCGCGAGTTCTATCGAAGTCTGCGTTTCTCCGAAGATGGACGCCCAACTGTCAAAGTGCGTTAAGCCTTTTTCCGCGAGGGTATCAAATTGAAGATACCGCTGCATAGTGTACATTTCGGTCATACTGTTGCTGATCGGCGTACCCGTGGCGAAAACTACGCCTTTGTTGCCTGTCAGTTCGTCCATGTACCGGCATTTCATAAACAAGTCGCTGGATTTCTGCGCCTCTGAAGTCGAAAGCCCCGCAACGTTCCGCATTTTCGTATACATGAACAAATTTTTGAAGCCGTGCGCTTCGTCAATGAACAGCTTGTCTACTCCTAATTGTTCATAAGTAACAACGTCGTCGCGTTTTTTTGCATTGAGCAGTTTTTCCAGCCGCGCCAAAAGCGACTTCTTCGTCTTTTCAAGCTGTTTGATAGAGAAGCGTTCACCCTGCGTTCGTTTTAATTCCTCTATGCCTTGCTCTATCTCCCATATCTGTTCACGTATGAGCCGTTCCTGACGCTCACTTGACATGGGTATCTTTTCAAGCTGCGAATGTCCGATGATAACAGCGTCGTAGTCGCCGGTGGCTATCTTGGCGCAGAATTTTTTTCGGTTGCGCATTTCAAAGTCTTTTTTAGTCGCCACAAGTATATTCGCCGTAGGGTAAAGCCGCAGGAACTCGCCCGCCCATTGCTCGGTCAGGTGGTTAGGCACGGCCATCAATGACTTATGGCACAGCCCGAGGCGTTTGCCCTCCATTGCAATAGCGACCATTTCAAAAGTCTTGCCTGCGCCGACGACATGGGCGAGCAGCAGATTACCGCCGTATAGTCCGTGCGCTATCGCGTTCAGTTGATGTTTACGCAGGGTGATCTCCGGCGATATGCCAGAAAAAGTGATGTGACTGCCGTCGTATTCGCGCGGACGGACGCTGTTGAACCGTTCGTTGTACAATTTAACGAGCGTCTGCCGTCGCCGCGGCTCCTGCCATATCCAGTCTTTGAACGCCTGCTTGATCTGCTCCTGCTTCTGCTGCGCGAGCGTCGTTTCCTTTTTATTGAGTACGCGCTTCTCTTTGCCGTCCGCATCCTTCACGTGATCGTATACACGTACATCGCGGAGGTTGAGGGTGTCGTCGATGATCTGATAGGCGTTCATGCGGTTTGTACCGTAGGTCACGTTAGCGAGTATGTCGTTGTACAACGAACGGCCTTTGCCCGTTACCTGCCATTCGCCGGTGTACTCATGGTGCTTGACCTGATGGCTTTCCCGCATACGCCAGTTTGTTCTTAACAATTCGTACATAAACTGCTGCACATACTCCGGCGCTATCCAAGTGGAGCCGAGCCGCACGGCTATTTCGGACGGGTCAAGGTCTTTGGGCATGGCAGTTTTCAGAGCGTACACGTTTATAGTGGTATCTACGCCATGAACCTCATCGCCGAAAGTTTCATTGAACCGTTCAGCTTTAAAGAGTTTTTCACGGATATTGCCTGAGAGGTACTCCTCGGCGGTGACAAGCGGGAACTTTTCGTACATCTTCATTTTGTCAGGGTCGAACGGCGGAAGGGATTTGTTTGGGTTGCCGAAATCAAAGTAGATAACGTTCTCTAAGTCACCAATGAGCTTGTCGTTCGTAAATCCGGTCAAACCGGCCATATACTCAATATCCACTTTAGCTTTTTCGGAGAGTGAAACCGCGAGCGCTTCACTTGCCGTATTAACGTGTTCGATGACTGTTCGTTGTTTGATTGTGCGTTTAGTGAACATATCGGCTTTGCGCTCAAGCTGTCCGTCCTCGTCCAGTATTTCGAGTGAGCAGAGCAGGTAATACGCGGAATCCGCGTTGAACGCCCGGTTATTCACCTGTGAGTTAATCAGCCCGTATTCGGCGTTGAACCGGTCGTACAGGATATTCAATTCATTTTGTTTCGCTCTTATCGCCGCTTCGCCTGTCCATTCGTCAAGCTGTAGATCGATGAGTTCATGCACACAGTCGCGCAGGGCGATCATACCCTTGATGCGCTCCAGCGTCGCCGCCGGCAATTCCACCGGGTACATCATCGAGTTCTCGCGGTAATATACCCGGCCAGCGCCAATAACCGTATCATCGCCGATTTTCGTAATATATGCCAGCCCTTCAGCTTCTTCATTCGATTTATCAGCCGGGATCACGAGCGCGTAACTGAAGTTTCTGACGCGCGGGTCGGCGGGTATAGCGTGGTTGTCAATGCCTTCAATGTCGTCCAATTCCTCAATGGTGTATTGGCCTTGTATGTTAAGCAATGCGGTTTTTAACTGTTCGGCTAAATCCGCTCCTTCTATGGGTAAACAAGCAGTGAAGCTGTCAGTACCGAATTTGCTGTTCATACGTTCGTCGGGAGCCATTGTTCCGAGTATCATTTCGGGGTTGTCCGAGTAATACTTGTTGACGGATATGCCGCCGTGGGTCAGCCCGAGGTGTACCCAATCAGGCTCGGCGTCGATGGGACGGGCGCGCTTTTGCAGGAAGATTATGTCGCTCGTTACTTCCGTACCCGCGTTTTTGAGGAAAGCATTGTTCGGAAGCCGTACAGCGCCGAGCAGTTCCGCGCGCTGCGCTATATACTTCCGAACATTCGGATTTTTTTCATCTAATGTGAATTTGCTTGTCAGGAACGCGATGACGCCGCCCGGACGCACCTGGTCAAGCGTTTTTGCGAAAAAATAGTTATGGATGCTGAAATGGTGTTTATCATACCTTTTGTCGGCTATGCCATAATCGCCAAAAGGCACGTTACCGACGGCGAGGTCGAAAAAGGCGTCGGGTGTATCGGTTTTCTCAAAACCCATTTCTTTGATGTTGGCTTTCGGATATAGCTGTTTTGCGATCCGTGCGGTAACGCTGTCCAGTTCCACGCCGTACAGTTTTGAGTTGCTCATGCTCTCCGGCAACAGTCCGAAGAAATTACCTATACCGCATGAAGGTTCGAGGATATTGCCTGTCCTGAATCCGAGCCGCTCTACGGTTTCGTACACAGCCCTGATAACGGTCGGGGTAGTGTAGTGCGCGTTGACGGTGCTTGCCCGCGCCGATTCCCATTCCTCCGGGGTGAGTGCGGCGTTAAGTTCGAGGTATTCATTTTCCCATTGCTTGTTGTCAGGGTCGAATGCCTGCGGCAGTCCGCCCCAGCCGACGTAGCGCGAGAGTATCTGCTGTTCGTCAGGCGTAGCCGCGCGTTTTTCAAACTCAATATCTTTAAGTACATGTATCGCGTCGAGGTTATACCGGAATTTGGTCTTAGCGCCGCCCTCGCCGAGATGATCGTCGGTGATACGGAAATTTTGGCTTGCTTCTAAGCGCAGTTTTTCGCTTAACGGTTCAAATTCACCCGTTAATTCCAGATTGGTATATAGATCGTTCCATTGGTTTTCGTATTCCGGTTTTATCTCGTGTATTTGTTCCCGTACAACTTCGGGCAGCAGATACCAGTCACGCGGCATTTTGCGGAACTCTATGTTATACCGCGCCATATCGTCACCTGACAAATGGCAAGCTTCGGCGCAAATAACATAAGCGTCTGCTTGTTCTTTTATTAACGCGAGATCGGCGTAACTTAATACCGCGCCCGCGCCAATGCCGTTCGGATAGCGGAGCAAATAATATGCAGTTGTGGTTTCATCGGAAGGAGATATTTCGTCATACAGTTTATCAGCGACAGGTTTTACCGTATACCGCTCCGCTTCACTGCGGGTCAGGTTCACGGTAAGCCGCGCGTTTTCGCCATTGCTGTCAATATACGAGGCGCTGACAGTTATATCATCGCCGTCGATGTCGTCGATAACGAACTCACCAGCAATAAACGGCGCGTCGTGTACAAATGAGAATGAATCGCGGAGTTTCTCACTCAGGTCAAGTACGATACGCTGTCCTTTGATGTAGCTTGTTTGAGGTTTATCTTCAGCCGTAACGGGAATTTCAAGTTCGGTGGTTTGACCGGCTTGCCATCCCACCGCCAATGCGCGGACTACCGGCGCTATGTCAGCCCATGTGAAAAACAGTTTCGTATTGAAACGGTCGAGTATGTCTATGACTATACCGTCGGGCATGACCGAATAATCGGCTGTTTCGCCGCTCGTCAGAGTCATCGTGTCGATTTGCCTACTGTACACATCCGCAATTAAAGCGGTTATCTCATCATTTGTGCTTCCGTTCGCCAGCATCGATAAAACGGTCTCTTTGTCCGATTGCCCTATCAGGCCGTTATCCAGCACATCAACGAGGTCGCTGTTGGCATTATCAAGATTTGCGACGTCGTACTGCGCCGCGTCCCAATCCACGAAGAACACGGGAGGCGGAACGTCAGGCGATATGGGTATATCCCGTACAGGTGTTTCAATGCCGGTTTGTTCCGTTACCGTTATTGGTTCAGGTACAGCCGCATCACGCGCCGTTTTTGTCTCCCATGACCGGCGGTACACGAAATCAAACAGCCTGTCGTTGAAGTCGTCGTCATTATGATATGCGCGGAGTATATGCGTCTCATCCTGTCCGTGGTCATTCATAATCTTGTCCAGAGCCGTATTCAACGGGTTGCGAAGCGCGCCCCGGCTTTGCGCGTTTTCAAGTGTTTCCGCAAAGTCAGCGTCCTGCATGACACGTTCCAAAACAGTCTGCGCCGCGGTATCAAAATCAAGTTCGGCCAGTTCTATAGAAACATCCTCCGATGTGGTAATAACGATTTCGCCGTCAGACAGCCTGCGTTCAAAATCCTGCCGCGATACGGACATATAATCGAAAATGGGATATTCTGATGGCGTACCGATGTTCCGTAACCTGATAAAATCACCGACCCGGTCTATCTCATGCGGCTTGCCGTTGTATTCAAACCTGTCGCCAACTGTATATTGCGGTACAGACACAGTTATTTCCGGTTCCGGTATATAAGCTGCCTGTTCTCTGGTTTTCGGCGGAAGGCTCGTTATCTCGCGGATACCGTCATTGTTAAGTGAAGATATGGTTATGCCATAACCCGCTTCATACAGCTTATTAGTATAGTCGGGCAGCCTGTTAAACGGTATTCCGATCATAGGGATTCGTTCCGTTTGACCGGCGGCGCTTCGTGACGTGAGTAATATGTCAAGCACACGGGCCGCTGTTTCAGCGTCCCCGTTATATACCTCAAAAAAGTCGCCGATTTGATAGAATACGATATTATCGGGGTCTGCGGATTTTATCGCCAGATAATCTTCATACGGCGTCGGCTTGCTTTCAATAATCGAAAACCGTCCTGCCTCCGCGAGTTCCGCTATTTGTATATGCAAGGCAGTCCATGACAGCGCCAGCGTTTCCTTAATGCCGCCATATATTTCGCGTACAAGCTGTACGGCTTCGCGCGAACGCGGATTAATTGCGAATTGCGCCATAATCCGGGTTTTGTTTTCGTCTGAAATATTCAGCAGCTGCGCGTCTATTTCATCTTGATTGACAAGCAAAGAAACAACCGTGGTGTTATCCCCGGCTGATGTTTCCGCCGCTTTTTCTAATATAGCCTGCTGTTCCTCTACGCTTGTCAGTAATGGCGGCTGTTCAAAATCGAAAAACGTGAGTTGTTCGTTCTGTACTGCCGATGGCGGAACAAACGGCGCGAACGGTATTTGCGTTTGCGGGCGCGTTGCGGTTGCATCGGGGTCTGGCAGGGTTTCAAGTCCGGGAAAGAGCGTGTACCGCCCGTCGCGGAACGCCGTTAGCCGTTCATAGCCTGTTTTTCGGTTTTCGTAATACCTGTCCTCTTCCGGCGTGTTATCATAGATGCGCCGCATTTCGCCGAGCAGGGCGTCGATCTTTTCCGGATCATATAGCAGCCCGTTGAGCGCCGCCCATTCGTCCTCTTTTGGATTGTAAAAGTCTAATTCTTTTGCGAACGGGCGCTGATATTCGTCGGGCATATTGTAATAGAAGTTATTTATACTCCGCGCGAGCATCAGACGCTCATAATTGAATATACGGCCAAGTTCATCGCGTGAGATATACCGCCCGCCGCGTATAAGGTTTTCTATCCTGCGCGCCGCCTGGTTCCAGTTCAGGTTGACGTCATCGCAGCCGGAACGTTTGAGCGTTATGCCTTTGCCCGGATCCGCTCCGTACCAACCGCCGTCTACCCATGAGCCGCCTCCGTGCCCGTATTCGTTTTTCAAAAAATCCTGCTGTTCTTTGGGCGTATGGTCGTGGAGGAAATTCGACAGTATGCGTAGTTTGCTTTCGTTGTAGTGACTGCCGCCGGTAAGATACCGGTCAACTTCGTCGTCGGTTATGAACCGTGTATAGCCCGTCGGCGTATATTCCGCGGCGGGAAAACCATAAACAGGTAATCCGGCTTTTTCGAGATCACTCAACACGCGGTGTGGATTCCGATAAAAATGTATGGGTGCGTCAGGCTCGGCTTCAAATGCGGAAAGATCCTCACGCAGCCGGGTCAGTATTATATTGTATTCGCTCAATTCGTTGTATCCGATACCCTGCCTGATTTCATTTCCGCTAATTGTCCCCTTGTCGCGCAGCAGTTCAGCAATTATTTCTACTGTTTCCGTATGGCTGCCGCCGAACTCCCATTCCTGCGGTATTTCCTCCGATAACCGGAACGTTTCGTTGTATAACCGCATAATTTCGTCAGTTGACACTTTTGCTTCGCCGAATAACGCTTTTTCCGCCGTATTGCCGAGTTCTGTCAGGCCGCGGATCAGGTAACGGCGGATTTTCCAATCGTCTTTGACCGTTTCCTGTTGCTCTTTGGTCATGGCTTTTTTCAACTCATATTGAATGTCGTTAAGTCCGCGCGAAATATTACTGTATATTTCCTTGACGTCATCCGCGCGTTCCATACTTTCGTTGTACAGGGCTTCGTCGAGAACATCATGGGAAACGTACATACCCGCGTCGTATAGCTGCTTGACGCGCTCGGCGGTCTGTTCCCATGTGATGAGCGCGTAATCCGTCGCGAGTTTCGCTGATTTGCCGCGCCCTATCCGTATGCCGTCCTCGTTGAACCATACGGAGGTCTGCCGCGAACCGAATTGATAGCCCTTACCGCCGGATTCAAAATTACGGCCCCATTGTCCCAATAAATACTCACGGCGCAAAAAATCGGCGTTTTCCACCTGTGCCATATCCTTTGCGAAATACGCCGCGATACGCAGTACACTGTTCTTTTCGTTGCCCCCGTCCCGCAGAATGGAATCAACCTCGTCCAATGTAACGGACGAGGTTGATAACGTTTCTGATATGGCGCTATTCCCAACTTGGGAATAGGTTTGGTTTTCTAAGCGTAGACCAATTCGTTCAGTACCAGTTCCTCCGCCTGTGCCTTCAGGGCGTTCATCGCCGCCGTCCAGCCCATCGGATCGTCCGCTTTGTCGGGCAGGCTGTCCCGTGACATCAATATCTTCATTACCTGTTTCAACCTCGCGGTCGCCAGTTCCTCCGTTTCCCGCAGATGCGGAAACAACGTTTCCTTCAGCAGCATCGTATTGTAGGTCATCGTCCGGTTTTCCTTCAGATACGCTTTGCGTATCCTCGCGTACCTGCCTAACGGTTCCGCCAATTCCGGCGGTTCGTCCAGTATCAGGTCGGGAAGAAGATAATCCCCGTTCAGGGAGTATGTCAGGCGATTGTCGTTCATCTTGGGTTCGTTCATTTGTTACACTCCTTTCGGCGGCTTGCTGCCGCTCATATTTTTTTATTACGAGTTCTATATCGCGCAAGACTTGCTGCGAGAGTTCGCCTGCCGCCGTTCCGAGCGCGTATACCATGTCAGGGGTGTTAAATTCATAAATATACCGGAAATCGTCGTCATCGAAATAGTCGGAAGTATCAAACCCGCAGCGTGACATAAGGGTATACGCGACGCTGTTGGTCAGCGCTCCCTCAAAAGCGACTCCGAAGTTGAAATCATCGAAATCTTCAAGGAAGCTGTCCTCCGCGCGGTAGCGTATTTCGCTTGCGTTATCTATATAATACTCGCGGGCAAGCTGCCTGGCAATGCTGCGGAACGAATCCGCGAGTGTGTCGCCCAAATCGTCATAAATGCCGGACAGGTATTCCAGTACCGGCTCCCTGTGTTCCTGCCGCATTTCCCACAATTGCACGGGGCGTGAACGGTACTGTGACGGCTCGGTATCGGAAACGTCAAAAACGTATCTGAGATGCGGGCGGTCGCCGCTGTCGTCGATGAGCGCGATGCCTTTCGAGCCTCGCCGCACCCACCTATTGAAGCTTTCGTTCCATGTTTCTATAGGAGCGCAGGCGATGGCGTCTGGACGCTGCGCGTAGATCAATAGCTGATCTGGAAACGGGTATTTATACAGACGCGCGGCAACGGTAAGGAAACTCTGCCAGTTTTCACTTCCGGCTATGACTTCTTTTGCCGCGCGTTCCGCTACGACAGAGTAGAATTGCAGTTTTGTTGCCATCAGGTGTTACACCTCGGTTTCATCATTGTAATATATGGGGGAGAAGATAAGTGCGGAAAATTCCGCGTCGGTCATACCGTCTAATTTACGCAGGATGGTTTCCGCGATCACGCGCATTTCCGGGTCATCGAAATAGGGCACAGCGGCGGCAATGTCTTGTATCAGCGCGCCGCGCCCGCTTATGTCAAATATACATAAAAAGTTTTCTTCTTCTACGGTAAAAATATCGTTATCCATAAACTACACCTCCCGTTCATTTGGTTTTTGCGTGTCGGGCTGCCCCTGACGCTCCGCCTTTATTTTGTTTTCAGCAAGCCGCTCCATTAGAGACGGTTTACCTTTCGGGACGGCAGGCCGTTCGTCGCCCGGTTTGTTCCCATATTGGAAATAGACTTCAGGCGGATTCGATACTTTGTCGGGCAAATTTTTATCAACGATCAATACCGGTTGCTTTTCATCTCCGAGGAAACCTGCAAGCCTGGTAAATCCAGCGTTGTCAACGTAGTGCGACGAAATATTGTTATCATATTTCAGTACGATAACGTCGCTGACCGAAACAGAACGCCCTGTGTAATCTTCGGGGTGAGATATATTGAATGTTTCATACAGTTTATTAAGAACAGGATATACGTCTTTTGGCTGTTCGATCCGTTCATCAAAGGCTGCCGCGTATACAAGTTCATAGTTTTCCCTTACAACTTCCAGACCCTGTTCCCGGAGTTCTTCTGTTGATACGAAACGGTAATCACGCAAACCGGCTTCGTCTTTTATCTGATAAATCCCGAATTTGTTGCCGCTTCCGTAGAGCAATTCCGCTTCGCGGCTGCCCTCGCGGTTCTTTGTTTCGGCTTTCGTCGCCGCGTATTCCGGCGACGTTACCCATTCCGACTGCTCAATACCGAATATACCGTCGTGGTTCACTATTTCGCTGCGGTCAAATATCATGGCCTCGGTATTGTCCGGGTAGAGCAGATAAACGGTGTGGTCGGCGTCGAACAGTTCCGTTGCGCGGCTCTGCGTAAGCGGGAGTATCCCCTTCCATGCATAGCCGTACAGATTCATTTCGGAATAACTGATGGATGGGTCGGGTAATGTCAATTCCGGTTCTGACGGGTTGCCGTCCGATTCTGTTTCATTAAATATTTCTGTTTTTCCGGCGTCTTTTTCGGATTCCGGTGTTATTGGGTTGCCGTCCGCGTCAAAATTTATCCGCGTGTCCTCGTCATGTATTTCCATTGTCGCTATCACCGGTAAATATCCCTGCCCGCTTATGTTTTTAAGCCATTGTTCGGTAAATTCGTTTATCGACGCCTGCAATCTCCTGACGTTGATTTCCCGCCCGTTGCCGTCAACACTGCGTCCGTTTCCGTCCTCGTCCACAACTTGATACAGCGGCGGTATGCTTTGCTCAAACTCCACAGCGGTCATCGTTCCCGCTTCTTTGTTTACCTCAAACACGACCATCGGGTCATAGCACAGGTCGCCGTTCAGCGTATATGTGTGCATAACGGATATTCGATTTTCGCCGATCCATTCAAGAGACAGCGGTTCAAAACCGCCCCCCGCTTCAAGCCGCAGGTAACTGTATTCGCCGCTTGCCGTTTGAGGGAACAACTCAGCGAATCTTATATAATTGCTATGTTCGACTGTGGTTTCGGTTTGCTTTTTATCGTCATCGGATTTCTGTACCGGAACAGGAGCCTGTTCCATAGTGGATAATTTCGTTTCCTCTAATTCACCCTGCGCTTCGCCGATGACAAAGTTTATGTCGCGTTCTTTGGCGATTTCACGGAATTTCCCGTCAATGGCGTCTATCAGGTCAGCCGCCGTTTTGCGTATTGTTTCAAGCGAAGCGTTGAGTTCTTTCAATTCCCGGTTGTTGCTCCATTCAGCGAGGTATCCGAAACTGTTCGCGCCCGTTTCTATTCCGAAATACTGGCATACCGCGTATGAAACGGATTCGGCCTCTACTTCCTCTGTGCGACGGTCTTTGGTTACAGCGTTGCCTTCATTGTCAACCAAAAGCGATAAATCGTGCAGCTTTGCGTGGGTTATTTCATGTATGAGCGCACTTACTGTCTGTATCTCGCTCATTCCTGCCCGGATCGCTATATTGTCACCGAAACGGCACTCGCCGTCCATGTTTTCCGGCATCGCCTCGAACATGATAGGCAGGGGTGATACGGCGCGTAGCGCGTCCATGAACGCCGCGTACTGTTCCACATTTCCTTTCAGGTCTTGAGTAAGTTTCATCGTCGGCATTGCTTTACCGTCCGTCTGTAACACGTCATACACCTGTACTACCGTGAATTTCGCTAACTGCCGTTCGGTATATTCGATAACGGGCAGACCGTCCTCGCCGATTATCGGCAGCTTGGTGTCAGGGTCGAGCTTTTCCTTCTCCTCGCGTTTGGTAAATGGTATGGGGGCGAGTATATCCATTGCCTTTTCACCTTTTTTTATGTGACGTCTGTATTTTGTCTGCCACGCCTTATACCCGGCGACAAACGTCGCGTCCGCTCTCTGCATATGGATGAGCATGATGTTCCGTGTGCTGTATTTATGGAGATTAGACAGGGTTTTTAAATATTCCGCGTACCGCCCGCTGATGAACAGGTCTTTTACGCCCTGTTCCAGTTTTGCTACTATCTCTTTGACTTTCGATGTGTTTGTCATTCTTTTACGTCACCTCCATGCGCTTTGTGATTTCTTCATACGTCATTTTGTCAACCGCTATTACCGCGTTTTATACATATCGCCTTGACAACAATCATGACAGCCATCAAGAACAGCACTGTTCCGGTAGACGCTATTATTATGCGTTTATTCATTCGAGTTCCTCCATTTCATCATCGTATTCGTCTGTTTCGCCTTCGTAGCCATATTCATCATCGTTTTCGTCGCTGCCGTCATTCTCGTCAGTATCAGTCTTGTTCTTTTTGCTTTTGACTATTTTAAAATAGTACAGCGCGCCGCCTGCCGCCGCGACAGCTATGACGAGTAGTATATATACGGCGTTATTGCCCGGCGTCTTTTCTGTTTCAGGTTCAGGCGTCACTGGAGGGTCTTGCCCGTTCGTACCCGTTTTACCGGTTGGCGGTATCGCGCTCGTTCCGGTTGTTGTTGTTTTATCGGTCTTTTCAACGAACGCCATCAAATCTTCCTCGGTAACGGCGTTCAGGAAATATACGTTTTGTGTGTTTTTCTGACGGTCGATTATGAGGTAAAATATGTTTCCTTCCTCGGTCTTGACCGTGTAGAACTCCTTGCCGTCACCGTCTATGGCGTTGTCAATCACCGTGCCCGTGCCGGATGGCGTAAACGGACGGAATCCGCTCCCCTCCGGTATTGCCGATTCCGACTCAGACGGTGTATCGTCAGGCGTTTCCTCATACGTTTCGAGTTCACTTTCAACGAAATCGGAATCTTCCACTTCGTCCTGCGCGAAAACCGCGGTACATAAAAAGCCCATACACAACGGTATAAGCGTCAGAAACACGGCCAGCTTGATTTTTATTAACTTCCGATTAACCATTTATTGTTTTCTTCCTTCCATATATATGATATATTGTTTGATAGATATTTTATCCGCCGGTATAGGCGAATAGGAGCGGGTCGAGGTATTGCCCGTCTTTCAGCACTTCAAAATGAAGGTGCGGCCCCGTTGAATCGCCGGTGCTGCCTACCGTGGCTATGAATTCGCCCATATTCACTGTCTGTCCGGCGCTGACAAGCAGGGTATCGCAATGGGCGTATTTCGTCACAAGCCCGGTTTCGTCCTCTATTACTACTACGTTGCCGTAACTGCTGAGATACTCCGCGAACGTGACCTGTCCGTCCTGTGCCGAGCGTATCTCCGTGCCTGCCGGAACAGCTATGTCTATACCTCTATGCAGGTCTTTCGCGCCGGTGATAGGGTGTATGCGGTAGCCGTAATAACTTGATATGTATGGCATTATGTCAAACTCAAACGGATTACCTGCGTATTGCCTGCCGCCGCGTGTTTCCATGAGGACGCTGTAATGCTGTAGCTGCCCATCGTCCATCAACGGCAATATGACGTTTGCGAACGGGCGCGATGTGAGCGTTACCGTGAGGATATACCAATCGTAAAGCACGTCAATTTCGTAACTATACCATACTTCTTCACCGTCATCGTCTATATAGTAGTCCCAACGGATTTCCGTTCTGTGCCGGAGTTCAACGCTCTCTGTAAATTCCAGTTCGTATTGTTCGCCGAATAAATCCCACAATACGGGCTCTATATCGTCATAATTGAAATCCTGATACACGGCTGTAAGATATGCCATCAGAGCGAGGGGATCGTGCCCAATATTTCCGATAGTGTAGCGGTATTCGTCGTATCCGGGACGGTTTACCTCGGTGTTTACAATTTCGAGCCTTAAATCCGTTTCCCATTCGGAATAAGCAAGCCCGGCAATTTCAATATCCGCGTCATCAGCGAGGTATACAGCGTTGAGTATGCCGCCTAACCCGCCCCCGGCGAGTCCGCCGATGGTACCGCACATAGACAGCATTACGAGTATGAGCAGGTTGAAAAGGAGCAGGATTATTGAAATAACCGGGTGCCTGACGACAAACTTACCTACTGCCGCCGCCGCTTTACCCGTTTTTTCGGCTGCTTTTTTTATGTTTTTCGCCGCTTTTTGCGCCTCACGCGTTTTTTTCGCGTAATCTTTCTTGATTTTATGTTTCTGCCGCATACGCGAAAACATATTGCTTTTCAATTGGGGATTTTTATAGAGCGTTTGCTGATACGTCAGGTTGATCCGCTTCTTCATCGTTTTGTGCTCCAGTTTCGCAACCTTGCGGTACGGCGCAGTCTTGTGCAGACGGTAAGCCTTGCGTAGCCCACTTTCGGCGATCATTTCGCCCCTGTGTCCTGCTTTGACACCGACGTTTTCATTTTCTACTTCATACAATTTGCGGTGTCCGTGGATAATCAATGCGTTTGCTCCGGCTTTGACGGGGCGGAGCGGCAGCGCGCCTTGAAGATGTTCTTTTTGCGTTTTGACTTCTCTTTCAAAGTACAGCTTATTTTTTGCTTTTCCGGTTTCTTCGTTAAAGACGCGCTGTGAACGCAGCTTGCGTTTGGCTGGCAGTTTGCCCCGCGCCTTTTCCAGTTTGCCGTTTGTCCGCTTGTATTTCTTTTCGGCTTTGGCGAGTTTGCGGTTTGTAGGATTTTCCGGCGCGGTTTCGTCTTCGGTAAACCGCAGTTTATCGTTCTTTTTGCTGCCCGGCGCGGATTCCGGCATATCGGTTCCGGCCATTGGTTTGGTTTCATCAGGCGGCGGTTTTGTTTCTGCCGGAACTTCTGTTTCGTCGCCGTTTGGTTCCGGTTTCGTGATTTCTTCGGCATCATCGGCTTTCGGATCGGTTTGCGGTTTGTCTGTTTTTACTTTTTCGTTTGATTTTTTCGATGTATCGGCTTTCACGGATCGTTCGGGTGCTGACGAAATAACGGTTTCAACAGGTTTTGAACCAACGTCTTCTGTGGTTGAAGGATTACGTTGCTTTAACTTGTCCGGTTCATTATGACGGTTTACGCTTTTTTTATTTGCGTTTTGCGTACTTGATACGCGTTCCGTTTCCGCTTCAGTTATTGGGTGTCCCTGATAATTTTGAGGGTTCAGCGACATTTCAGGTGTTTCCGGTTGTTGTTTCCGTATTTCCGGCGGGACAATAAAGGCGGCAGGCAATGATTTAATTTCGTTGGACGGGGGTTCCGCTGTCGGCGCTTCACGATGTAATGTACCGAGTTTTTTATGCCGATATACTCTTTTTTTACGTGTTTTCTTTTTTATGCGCGGTTTGTCCGCCGTTTTCGTTGAAACCGGAAGTTCCGTTACCGGTTCGCCGGGTTCATGTTTGAACGTTGGTTCTGACTCTGTTTCGTGCTGTAGAACTACGGGTTTTTCCTGTAAAACAGAAGTTTTGCTATGGCGGTAAGACGTGGTTTTCCGTACCTTGAATTTATTTTTGTCATTTTGAGAGTTCATCGGTATTTCAGGCAGCTCCAGTTGCCGTATCTCCGGCACGGGAGAAACGGCGGGTTGCGTGGATTTTACCAATGATTTGCCACCCGCCGTTTCATTTGTTTGTGTAGCCGGCATATCAGGCTTGGGCGGTTCATGTTGAATTGCCGGTTCTTTCGCTTCCCGTCGTTCTTGATACTGCCGGTACGTTTGTTTATATATTTTCCGTTTATCAATTTTACTTTTTTGCTTGTTTACAGATTTTAAGAGTATAGCAAACTCCGGCGGGTTACCGTGTATATCAAATTCCGCTTCCCGTTTACTGAGTTTGGTTTTTTCGCCCGTGGCTTCGTTACGCTGAACGAGCCCATCCCGCGTCATTTGCTGCGTTACCCTTCCGCGCGCCGTATATTTTTTTCGGTTCCGGTTCATACCTCGATCCCCGGCGTTTTAACACGTTCCGACTTCGGCGTTTCAAGGTCTTTCTGCTTGATCAACTCCTTATTGGCCTTGAGTTTCTCCGCAAGCGACGGTTTTTTTTCCGCTTTCGCCGTTGCCCGTTCCTCGCGTTTCACCGCCGTTGTCTGTTCAAAGGTTTCCAATTTGGCGGCCATCTTGTTCAATGACTTCTTTATTTTCACCAGAATTACTTTATGCGCCTTATACGGCGCGCTGAAAACTTTCGCCAGCTTACCGAATTCTTTTACCGCGTTTATGGGCTCTTTGCCTATCAATATGCGCCCCATATTTTTGAGATTCCGCCCGGTTTTATGATATTCTTTTGAGAAGGTTTCTATCTTGGCTACGGCTTTATCGCACTGCCTGACGCCCGCGTTAATTTCTTTGCTCATTGACTGCAAGTTATCTTTGATGTGAAAAAACGACGCCAGTTTGTCGAGTACAGACGCGCCTGTTTCCTTAAACGCTAACACGGCGTTTTTACAGCCCTCGACGATATTGTGCTTCAATTCCGAAAGCTGTATCTTGATTTCCGCGACTTTCGCTTCAAGAACTTTTATCGTATTTTGAAGCGCCGTTTTTATCGGATGGTTCTGCACTTCCTTCATCGCGTCAAGCTGCGATTTCATATCCGAAATTTTGGATTCCGCCATCTTGACGAAATTTTCCATGTCGCTAACATGGCTTATGAGAGCGTTAAGCCCGGAGGTGTCTTTGCCGTTGCCGCTGAGTATACCGAGCAGTTCTTTGACGTGCGCGTTCTCAGCGAGCGGGACGGAAGCCACTCCCATTCCGCCGGCGCTTGTATTATTATCATTCATAATATGATATTCTCCTTTATTTTTCCGGAACGGGACTGGCCGCGCTCCGGTTTTTTCGTTTCAAAATCACGTAAAACAGCTTTTTCCTTTGCCGCTTCCAATTTGTCATGCAGGCTCACTAACCGCTCACCTCCTGCATTTCCGAGGGCTTCGACGTAAGCAGCCCATAGATTTCACCTGTGTCCTTCGGGAATTTATCAGAGAACGGGATGATCGTGTTACCATAGAAAAGCAATCCTTCTCCCGCGTTACTGTGCGTTACATACGATAGCTGGTGCGTGGAAATGCCCAACTGCTTCGCCAAAATCTGCCGGTCGCCCGCCGCTTGGTTCAGCATATATATGAAGTCGCTGTTCTCAAAGATGTTTTCGATCTCCCTTGACGCCAACAAGTCCTTCACGTTTTGCGTAAGAGCTGTGGGGATTCCGCCCCATTTGCGGAAACGCTTCCAGATTTCCACCGAATACGCCGCCGTCTGTTCCTCTTTCAGCATAAGGTGAAATTCATCTTGGTAAAACCATGTCGTGCGTTTCGCCGCGCGGTTTGCCGTGACACGTCCCCATACCTGATCTTGCAGTACCAGCATCGCTATCTTTTTCAGCCCTTTGCCAAGTTCCGATAGGTAATCCTCTGATATTATCTCGGGATTTTCCCCCGGTCTGGGCCGGACATGAACTTTTCAGCTCATCCGGCCCGCCATCGATTGTATGAATACTTCAATTATTACAGTTTGCTATTTCGGAATTAAATGGTTATTAAGCGTGATTAACCCTTAGCTTTGTGACTGGTAATTATTAGGGTATGGGATTTTTACCAGCCTTCTCCCGGATTTTATTCAGTTTGGATAGTTGCTTGGGGTCAAGCCTCAATAATGCGAGATATTTGTCAATGGTTTCTTGTTTCTTTACGTGGATGAGGATGTGTACATCTTCCCGAACAATCATAAGGTTACTGTAATTATCCTTGCCTCCCATTTCGCGGGGTAGCAAATGATGACAGTGAACCTCGTCTACATTGCTGAGTACGCTTCCTGTGACCGCGCATTTCCCATACTGAGCGCAAAAGAGGGATATTCGGTTGTCCATGTATTCGGCGCTTCTTCCGAATGATTGCTGTCGCATTAGCGCCAACATCAATCCTGTATTTATGCCGAGATTGTCATGGATTTCGTTTCTGCCCTCTGGGGTATACTTGTTTACTGTACGCTTTTTGTGTATGGGGGTTTTGGTCTTGATGTAGGCAAGCGGAGCGACCGGCTGTCCCGATACAAAACGCAACTGCGCCGATTCTCCATATCGCTTAACCACTTCGCTTTTTCCATTGACGTTGTTGCCCAGCTTTTTCAGCCGTTCTTTGAGGCGGTTTTTCCAAACTCTTTGAATCCGAAAATTGATTTTATCAAAATCAAGGCTTACGTTCGTCGCAATCTGATAGTAATTGTGCCATCCTATGACCATCGAATTGTATTTTCGGATAGCGTCATATTCTGTCGTCTTGCCCGTTGGCCTGACAACCTCTTTGATTGCTTCGACCGATTTTTGTGCGATTTTCTTGGCGGCTTTATCACAAATATGCGATTTTACCACCTGTTTGCGTTCTTTTTCTCGCACCTTGATTTTGAAGCCCAGAAACTCGGAGTATTGTCTTTTCAGGTTGACAACCCTCGTTTTCTCCGGCGATACCTGAAGCCTTAACCGTTCTTTCTGCCATTTTGTTACGGCGACCATAGTTTTAACGGCGTCGCTTCTGGTACGGCAGAAAATCCGAAAATCATCTGCGTATCTGACGATATACATCTCTTTAAGCCCTGTTTTTCGCATAGCGGCATAGCCGTGACTTTTGATGAGGGAGCCGTTAGCGTTTTTATGCGTGGAGTGATTGTATACAACAGGGTTTTCCTGCCACTGGCTTTCTACCCATCTGTCCAATTCGTTCAGTACGATGTTCGCAAGTAACGGTGAACATAAACCACCTTGCGGGGTTCCTTTGTCCGGCGTTACCATGCTTCCATCCGGCATGAAGATAGGAGCCGTTAGCATTTGGCGAATAATGTATATCAATGTTTTATCCTGAATCCCCATAGCCCACATCTGTTTTATTAGTTTTGAGTGATTAACATTGTCGAAAAATCCTTGTATATCAACTTCGACAACGAAGCGCAAACCCGATTGCTGTATGAGCCTGTACGATTGCGCTATTGCGTGTTCGCAACTTCGGTTAGGGCGGAAGCCATAACTGTTATCACTGAATTTCGCTTCACAAATGGGGTCTAATACTTGCAGGACGCATTGTTGTATCAGTCTGTCCCACATGCAGGGGATTCCCAAAGGTCGGGTCTTTTCCGGGTTTCCTTCCTTCGGGATTTCTTTTCTCCGAACCGGGCGGGGTCGATAGTTCCGTAGGATGTTCTTGACTTTTTCGACCATGTGGTCTGAGGTAACTTTTGCCAAGTCCTCTATGTTCAGGTTGTCCGTGCCGGGGGTGACGCTTCCGCTGTTTCTTTTGATATTACGGTAAGCGAGCAGGATATTTTCCCGGTCAAGTATCAAATCCATCAACTGTGTGAAAGGTTTCCCTTCCATACTGTCCGCATAAAGTCTGTCAAAAGTTTCTTGCATGTCATAATATTCTGCGCGTCGTAGAACATCCACTTTTTTAGCTTTGGGTTTTTCTTGCTTTGTTTGCCGTTGGTTCCGTATAGCCATAGGCATCAACTCCTCTCGCGAGTAAATTGACCTTTTGGTCGTACTCGAATCCTAACGTGCAACTGTAATTGTTTGTATTCTTGCAACCGACTACAGCCCGTCCCTCCACCGCTTACTTTTTTCACGGCTTCTAATTTCGATTATCGCTAACCGAAAACGGTACCACGGCTGCGCCTTCCTCCGGGATTAAGAGAAGTTATACCGCACCTTCGTTTCCGACGACACGGTTTTCCCTCTCAACGCTTCATAGCGTGCAATCGCTCCACGCCCCGGACTTTCCACGTTCCGATACTTCTATCTGTGCATATATACCCTTAGGCCTCCGCTTTAAGCCTGCCGGCTTGACAACGCCTGTAACGTTGTATGGAGTTTCATAAAGAACAATTTTACTCCCCCACACCGGCTTCCCTGACGGGACAAGCGCATTTTCTACGCGTACATTATTTAGACTCGTACTTTCGCGGTTTTTGTCGGTCGGTTAAGACATTCTGACCATAGGTATTTTTGTAGACCCCCGGCCTGTCACTCACGGCCATCTCTGGCTCGTTTTTGCCATACCGCTGTGTTGCCACTGGCAAGTATAGCGAGTGTATTCAGCCGACTTCGGCGAGCTGTGTCAGTCCCGGATATTGCAATCCGTTTCTTCCATCGCAGTCTCAGGGGAGGCGTTTCAGGGCGTTACCCCATCATTCCACCTCTCGAAGTATCAGTTAGGGAAAACTCTGTTTTCCCCGTCGTTTTTACCTCCTTTCAGGCACTTGCCCGATTGAAGTTTGTGCGACAACGTGTCGCTGCACGTTCCTTTATGTCATAGCACACCAGCCTGTTGGTAATATCCACATTTGTGCGGTGGTTGAACACGTTGAGCGAGCCAATCACGTAGATTTCGAGCGAAGTCGCTATCCGCTGCGCCTCCGGTTCACTCTGTTTGCGAAGCAGGTTATATAAATCCTCCAGTATCGGCATACATCCCGGCGCAGGATTGGCGAGGTATTCACGGTATACCAGCCTTACACAGCGGTCGATGATCGTCTTTTCCACGGGTTCAAGACCTGATTTGCCGCCTATTATCAATTCGCACAGCGACAGGATGAAATCACTTTTCAATGTGAGTGGATCTTCGTCGTCGGCGTAATCGGGGTTTATATCCATCGGGTTGATGTACTGCGTACTGACGGGCGACAATTTCACTACCTGGCCGCCCAGCCGGTTTACAAGCGGGAAATATTCCGCTTCGGGGTCTGATATGATGATGTCGTCGCCGGTGAGCAGGAATACGTTGATGATCTCGCGTTTCGCCGAAAATGATTTGCCGCTTCCGGGTGTTCCGAGGAACAGGCCGTTCGGGTTCATTAATTCCTTGCGGCTTGCCATTATCAGGTTGTTACTCAGCGCGTTCAACCCGTAATACATCGCTTCGCTGTGCTGGAACAATTCGCAGGTAGTGAACGGTACAAAGACAGCGACAGACGATGTGGTTAGCCCGCGTTTTATTTCGATCTGGTTCAGGCCTATGGGCAGACTGCTCATCAGTCCCTGCTCCTGCTGCCAGTCGAGCCGTTTCAGCGCGCAGTTGTATTTCTGCGCCACCCCCGAAGCCGCGAATACGTCGTTTTCGAGCTTTTGTTTCTTGTTGGCTTTATTCATCACCAGCATGGTAACGAGGAACATACGCTCATTGCGCGACTGCAAATCCTCAAGCAGCGTTTTCGCTTCGCTCCCATAGGTTATCAGGTCTGGCGGCAGCACCTCCATATCGTATCCGCTCCGCACGGCCTTTTTCTGCTCTTCTATACGCATTTTATCAAGGTCCGTCAGCTTGCGTTTGATCATCTTGATAGCTTCGGATTGGTCGATTGACCGTATATGTAGCGTCACCGTCACCGGCGAATCAAGGTCTATGAAGTCCGCGAGCATACGGTCGGTCAGTTCCGGCGCAAGTATCTGCAAATAGCTTACCGCGCCGTAATGCGTACCCATACGGAATGTCTTGCCGTCCCGGAAGTCAAACGACGTAGACGCGATACAATCCTTTGTGGACAGCCCCGAATGTACGAGGTCGTTCCAATCGAACCGGAATTTGTCTGAACCGTTGATGTGCAACTGCCCGTGCATCACTTCCAGCCGTTCCGCACCGTTCAGAGGGCGCGCCGCCACGCCCAACACTTTGAAATTGTTCAGTATGTCCGTTTCCACGCGTTCTATACGTAATTTCGCTGCCTTGAGGTTATCGGCCTCTATGCCGAAAGTGATGTATTTCTTCCTGACAAGCCCGTTGTTGCCTTTTGCCATTTGGTTTTTCAGCATATCCGCGTACTCGCGTCGTATATCGTCGTAGCCGTCGCCCCGCAAGGGAATGTCTATGGCTTTCTGGAACTCATCAGGGTTGCCGTACTGGTTGATAAACGATAGCTGTACGGTTACGGACGAATCGAAGTAGTTGAGGAAGTCGCAGTATTTCTCAAAGATAGCCGTTTTGTCCTCGTTCTGCGCGAGGTGGTAATTGATGTCGTAGAACTCTATGGTCTTGGTGTACAGCCGTTGATTGACGCGGCAGATACCGTCCTTGTACATTTCACGGTAGGGTATGGACTGCTGCGCCGTCTGCGGCTTGCCGGTACACCCGAATATATTTGCCGCCAATGACGCAAAAACACCGCCCTGTTTCGATGCGGGCGGTGTTTTGATATATCCTTTATTATTTTGCACTTTTTTATTTATATGACTGATTCCTTTTGCCGATACTGCCTGCGGCGTCCGGCGTCGCTGCTGTTTCTTGTTCTGCAAGGCTCTTTCCCTCCTTTTCCAGTATTTCGTATAGGTTTTCCGTTTTGTACGGGCGCTTGCCCGGAAAGTATATACGGGTGCGGATATAGTTCCGCAGGACTTTTTCGGCGGGTTGGCCGTCCTTCTCAAACATGGCGAAGAAGAAGCAGGGCAGCATCAACCCGATCATCAATAAAGCAGCGCCCGTGCCGCCGATTGCGACGCGGGTGAGGATATATACCGGTATCCCGATTGCCGCCGCCGCGCCGAAACACACAAGCTGCCTGACGGTTAGGTTGAACAACGCCTTGTTCTTGATCTTATTGAGGTCTTTAGGTACGTTTACGAATGCCATTTACCCACCCACTTCCGTATGGCGATGCTTTTGCGGCGGTTTATTTGCCGCCGAATTATGCTCCGCCGCTTTCGCCTTGCCCGATTCAAGCCGGTCGGCTAACGTCGGTTTGAAATTTTCCTGCGCTGCCGCAAGCTCGTGTTTTTTAGTTTGCGCCACATAAGGATGCAGACTGGTCAGATAGTTTTCGCTTATACCGCAGATAACAACCGTGCCGTTGCCGTTTTTTCCTTCAACAGAAGCCGAATATTTATCCTTGCCGATTATTTCCGGCTCGCCTCCGGTTATTTCACGCAGGGCGGCGGATGTCATAGGTATAACGGCGTCGCGCGGCGGTTTACCCGGTTCGGCGACTACAACGTCAAGTTTCGGTTCCTGATCCGGAATTGATTCATATTTATTACCGATCCGCATTTGCTTTTCCATGAATTCATCCATATGATAACAAGTAGAGCCGACGTTCATGTGCGCTTCATCGAGCCAGCGGCATTTGCGTATCAGTTCCTCGCCGTCATAAGCGACGGTGATCTTGATACTGTCGCCGTCTTTGATCCTGAATTTTTCCTTATAGTCCTCATCACGGAAAATGATGTCCCTGCGCACGTCTTTCATTTTCGGCTCTATGCTTTCGTTATGCGGTGATACGCTCATTCCAACACCCCCGACCCGTGCGACTTTGCCGCGGCTGCTCTCGGCGCGGTGGTTTGTTCGGCGGCTCTCGCCGCTCCGTCGCGCAGTCCTTCCGCGAGCGAAGGCTTGCGGTCAACGGTTTTTTCGGCGGTTTCGTACTCTTTAAGCACCGCTTTGCTTATTTCCTTCCGCAGGTCGCCGTTCAAGGGAAACGCTATGTCGTGGTATTCGCCCTCGCTGTCTTTTGACTGCGGCATGGTCACGAACAAACCTTTCTCGCCTTCGACGACGCGGATTCCGCGTATAGCGGCCATGTCATCTATACCCACGCTGGCGAACGCTTTGGTACTGCCTTTCGGTTCTTCGAGCGGGTATACGCGAATGTCCAGTTGTATATCCTGCGCTTTTATGTTGTTCGCCGCGCTCATGTCCGGTGCTTCATACCCGCGTTGATTCGGCGGTATGTTTGCCATCTTTTCATATTCGGCAAGTACGGCGGCGCTTATTTCCTTACGCAGGTCGCCGCTCAGTGGGTACGCGATGTCGTGGTAGTTATTTTCTTTGTCTTTTGACTGCGGCATAGTCACGTACATACCCTTTTCACCCTCCACGACGCGGGCACCGCGTATGGCGATCGTATCATCTATTCCTACGCTGGCGAACGCTTTTGTATTGCCTTTCGGTTCGTCTATGGGGTATACCCTGACGTCTAATTTTGTATCTGCCATTTTTTTAGCCTCTTTCTTCCCGTTTACGGGATTGTAATTGTTTATTATTGTTTTGTGTGTCCTGCGCTTTTACTTTTTTGTTCGCCGCTTGCAGTTTATCCGCAAGGCTTTGTTTTGGCTTCACGGCGGTTTGTTCCGCTTTTTCAATGGGGGTGCGAACTTCGGCGGGTTTATCCGGTATTTTTCGCGCTAAAATATCTGAGCTTGCGTCCTGCGGCGCTTTCAAATCTTTCATTAAAGAGTATGTCGCGAAAAAATCGTCTTTCTGCCGTTCGATGAGTGCTACTGTAAAACTCATATCGCTCAAATCGGAACAGCGGTCACACCACTCGTCCGCGACAATTTCTAACGGATTTTGAAATTGTAACAGAACATCCAGTTCGCCATCGTCAAATCTATGCCACGATGTTATGTATAAATGAGCGTCGGACATGGCGTTGATTTTCCCCGCCATGCCGATAAGTTCCCTTGTACCGAAACTCTCCAAAAAATCATGGTAGTCCGCGAGGTTTTTGTTCACGCGCTCTATGAGTTCCGCGTGTTTTTCGCTCTGTGAATTGACGCCTCCTGGAAAGCAGTTGCAGAAAGATTCGCAGTTTTTACGGAGGTTACCAATAAATGAAATTTCGTCCTGACCCAAATGCGTTATCCGAATCAGCATATCGGGAGCCATAATAACGTTGTCTATCGCCAATTCATCAAATATTTTTGGTTCGCCATACAAGCCGGTGAAATGATTTTCTATTTCCGAAATGCGTTCCTGCGGATAATCAAAAACCGTAAAATCAACGTGAATATCGTCGGTTTCGTTTTCAGTATCGTGATCCGGCGTTCCGGGCTTGTCTATCTCCGTCACCATGCCGATTAGGTAACGGTAATCGTTATTACCGGCGGCTATGACCCAATCGCCAGGTTGTACGTCGCCGAAAATAGTCTTTGCCGTATTTATTTTCATCACCAATCCTTTATTTTAATGTCCGCCGAATATCGACCGCGCCATGCTGCCCGTTTTGAACAAAATGAAGCAGAGCAGTACCGTATAACCCATACAGCCCCATATCGCCGCGTGGACGCTGCCTGCTGCCGTTATACCTTGCAGGAGTACGGCGTAGATGGCAACGCATACCATGATCAAAAATCCCTGAAACGCCAATGCGAACAGCGATTTCAGGTAGCCTGTGCCGATACCGCCCCATTCGCGGTTTGCCATCGTTGACAGCGGTATGGGTGCGACCGATATGGTCAGGTATATTTCCAGCATCCTTCCGTATATGATAAGGAATACACAAATAGAGATTGCGTTCATTACGATACTTAATATCGCCGACTCAAAGAACAGCCCGATTAGCTCGCCTGTTCCCATCGCCGCCAGTTGGTCGGCGAGGTCTGTCATGGCGAGGTTCATATCAAGGCTGCCGGCGATTATTCCCGCGCTGTTGTTCACCGCGTTCTGCGCGAGGGCGAATATGAACATCACTATGTCAAAGGTGTGCGTCAGTATAAATACCGCACAGAATGTCTTGAATATCCACTTGAATAAGTTAAAAGTGTCAAAATCGTGCATGTTGTTCTTCTCGATGATGAGGTGTATCAACTCATAACACAGCACGAAAGTCAGTATCATACCCGCTATGGGTATGACCACCGTTTCGGACAGGGTGCGAATAAGGGCAAATATGCCCGCGTTCCAGCCCGCGGGCGTCTGCCCTACCTGCGAAGCAATATCACCGACACGCGCGTTCATATCGTTGAACATACCGATAAAATTGCCTGTAATGCCGTCGATCAACAGCCCCCTGAACCAGTCGGCAATCGAATCGAGCAGCCCGGCCATTAGCCGAAAAGACCGCTAAGCAACGGTACGAGGACTAAGCCGATGAGCGCGACGCCTCCGCCGCTCATTAGCTGTTTCATCCCCTGTGATTTCGCGCCGGGGTTATCATTGCCATATCCTTCCAGTAGATTGATGACACCCCAGATTCCGAGACCCGCGCCGAGCGCGATGACCAGTGTTTGCAGTACGTCTACCGCAGAGTTGAAAAATTCCATAGTGTGTGTTTTGCCGGAAAAACGAACGAATCCGCGTCTTTGTTGACGCTTTTCAAACAAAAAAACCGCGATATGCGGGTTTTTGTCCGTGCGCGTATTCAGTTTTCCGGCTGCTCCTTTTTATTTTATTTTTTATTTTGCCGCGCACTTTGATAACGTTTTTATCTGCCTTTATATATATGAAAGGGTTTCGTGTAATTTACGAAACCCCTGCTGGACAATAGTTATTTTTCGTAGCGCACCTTATATGTCCGCTCGAAACCGTATATCTCACCGGGAAACCCGTATTCGACTATCCAGTCCATTGCCGACTGAACGGCGTATTCGTCGTACCTGACGCTGATGCCGATGTGGTCGCCGCAGTCCAATGTAACGGCGATTTTATGCGCGTCGCCGATAAACAGGTTTTCGTTGAGTATGCAGGATACCGCCTGTGGGTGCGGGTTGCCGTTGAGAGAGTAGACGCTGAGTTTTTCCGCGATTTGTTTCGCCGTGTACATACGGGGTATTTGCGGCTCGGTTTCTTTATCCTTATCAATTACCGTATCGGCGGCAATGGCAATGCCCAGCGGCTTATACAGTTCCCGCAGGAACAGGATGATGTCCTCCGGCATTGCACCCAATTCACGTAAGGCGCGGATAACGATCCGTGCGCAGGAGTTGTATTCGCCGAGTCGCGGCGTGGATATTGCCGCGCGCGCCTCCAGTTCGGCGCGCTCTCTCTGTTCCATATCATTAAATTTTCTGACGTATGCAACAGTGAACAGGATTCCTTTTTCGCCGATTAGTTTATTTGCGATTAATTCGCATCCCATTTTGCTGATAAAATAACAGGGCATTTCTTTGTTTTGCGCGTTAATGTAACTGTTCCCGACGAAAAAATCGGACAATCCATCTTTGGATAGTCCGTTTTTTGTCATGATTTCAATATACCCGCGCATATCGCGCAGCAGATGTCCGTGCTGTTTGCCGATTAGTTCGGCGATTTCGCGGCTGTCGATGTAACTGCCGCCGTTTTGCTTGATGATGGTAAGGTCTGTCATGGTGTGTTTTCCTCCGTTATTTTTAATATATTTTTGTTTTTACTGAAACGAAAAAAACCGCCCCCTCCGTTTTGGAGAGAGCGGCTTAATAGATATTACGGTTTGCTAAATTGGTTCGAGGTCTACCGGGAAATCGTCAAACGCTTCGTCCGGCAGTCCTTCCTCCGTTGGCTCGTACTCGAAGTATTCGTACCACTCATCCGGTTTTATTTTCAACTTCCGCAGTACGTATTTGCCTATATCAAAAGCGTTTTTCGGGTCTGAATCGGAAAGATAACAGTAATTCTTGTGCTTAGTTATATCGAATTTATCCGAAAGGAACGGTCTGACGCCCCGCACTTGCAAGATACACTTTGCCCCGTCCATCACGGCGATTTCGTCGATGGACATGAGTTCTTTGCCGAGCTTCTGCGTGTTCTGACTGTACGACGGGGAATTACCCTTGCTGACGCTGTTGTTCAGCATATATACGGTTTCCTTTCCGAGGCTCTCACTCAGGTCTTTCAAAGTAGTTTTTTCCTTGCCGCCGAGGAATAGCACCGTATCCATATTGCCTATGATCGTTTCGGCGTCGTCCTTATAAATGCTTTTAAGCTGAGATTGCGCCTGCAAGATGACGCAGGCTGAAATCTCGCGGCTTCGGATGGTGGCTATCAGTTTCTCGAAACGCGGAATTTTGCCGATATTTGCAAACTCGTCCAGCAGGAAACGTGTGTGGACTGGCAGCCGTCCGCCGTATTCGTTGTCCGCCTTATCGCAGAGTAAATTAAATAACTGGCTGTACATCAAGGCGGCGATGAACGAGAATGTATCGTCGGTATCGCTTATGATGATGAACAGAGCGGTTTTGCGGTCGCCGATGGTGTCGAGTTCCATTTCATCGTATGCCATCAGGTCGCGTACTTCTTTTATATCAAACACCGCGAGCCTCGCTCCGCATGAAATTAGGATCGATTTCGCGGTTTTGCCCGCCGCCAGCTTATATTTTTCATATTGCCTTACGGCGAAGTGCTGAGGGCTTTTCGCCGCCAGTTCATCAAACAGATAATCCACCGCGTTTTTGTACATTTCATCTTCTTCGCGCACTTCCATCGCGTTTATCATTTCCACGAGTGAGTTCATGTTTTGTTCCTCTTCGCCCGTTTCAAAATAGATATACCCGATTAGGGCGCAGTAGAGCAGGGTCTCGGCCTTCACCCAGAAATCTTCTCCGGCTTTTCCTTCGCCCTTCGTGTTTTGGATGAGCGCCGTCACGAGTTTGAGGATGTCTTTTTCCGAACGGATATACGCGAACGGATTATATCTCATTGATTTGGTAAAATCAATCGTATTCAGCACTTTTATTTCGTACTGGTTGTCCTGTAACAGTTTACCGCACTCGACGAGGATGCTTCCCTTCGGATCGGTAACACAATACGAGCTGTGAAGCTGCATGAGATTGGGTTTGAGCCAAAAGCGGGTCTTGCCTGAACCGGAACCACCCACGATGAGCACGTTTTTATTGCGCGCAAATTTCGGGTTTTTCGGCCTGCCGTTGAGCGTAAGGCTCTCCGTTGCGGTCAGGATGATGTTGTTGCCAGGCTTTGGATCAACAAAAGGTTCGATGTCTTTTTTGTTGCCAAAACGAGCAGAACCGTACTCTATATCTTTACGCCATTTTTTTGCGTTTTTCTTCTTGTACCATACAAAGAGAAATACTATTGCCGTACCTGCCAGCCCTACAAGAATATCGAACGGGTCAAACGACGGCAACGGTTTTGCCATAGCGATATTTAGCCCGGTAAGGCTGCCCATCATCTTTTTTAGTACGTCGCTGCCCGGCGTCAGGCGGTAGGATTCGCCCATCTTGCCGAAAAACCAGAACAACATCACATAGGGCAGGTTGGGGAGTACAAACTTCTTTATCTTGTCCGTGTTCATAGTTCATGGCCTCCACGTCTGCGGCTTTTTGCGGGAGTCAGCGCGTTTTTAGCGAGTTCCCTGAAATTTCTCAGCTTAGTAAGCATGGACGGCTTTTTCGTTTTGTGCTTCAGCGTTATCTTTGAATATTCGTTGAACGCTGATTGCAGAGCCTTGTCGTCTTTCGCTTTGAAAAACACCAGCCATTTCGGCGGGTCGGATGAATTATCGCGTTTGAGCGCGAAGTCTATGTTGTGCTTGCGCGCCGTCCGCTTGAATGTACCGATGTTGTCGCCGGAGATTTCTATGTCGGCAAGGCTCGCGCCGTGTTTCGTCAATGATCTCAGGCTCTGTTTGCCATGTTTGTGCGTAGGTTCGCGCGCCTTTTTCATGAACGCCTGCATCGCTTTCGCCAGCATACGCCCCGTCAGTTTCACGCCTTTGATCGAGAGCGCCACGGTTCGCTCGTTTACCTGTTCGTGCTGCAATATATATCCACTCCTTTATTATATTTATATATATGGCTCGTTGCTATGCCGAGCCTTGTTTTGTGTCCGTTCCGCTTTTTGTGCCGCCATGAGCGTATCGTTCCAATCGCAGCCATTGACAGGCGGTATGCGTTCGGTTGTAATACCGGGCAGTTCCATTATCCGATCCGCTGCATGGTTGCCCGCCTCGTCGTTGTCTGTGCAGGCGAGGCAATGGATGATTTGCGGATGGAGTTCGAGGAAATATTCCAATCCCAGTACGCTCGTGCCGCCGAGTGACAGCCGCCAGCCGCCGAATTGCGGGATATATCCCTGTTTGCATAGCGTCTGATGGGAAAGACAGTCTATACCTGATTCAAATACGGCTACGATATTACTATCAGGCACTTCGGGCGGAAGTATGAAACTGTACTTTTTGTCACTTCCGTCCGCGTCGCGCTTGAACGCCGCAGTCGTCGAGCGTATGGCGGCGCAGCGGGTTTTGCCGATTTCGTCCTTGCCCTTGAACACGCAGTCGTGGAAATTTGCCGATTCGTACAGGTCGCCGCGTTCAATGCAATCCAATATTACCCCTTTGTCTATTCCGCGGCTCTGTAGATATGCTATCACACGGTTGTTGTTTGTGTTTCGGCGCGGCAGAACGAGTAGCAGACGTTCAAGAGTCGATACACTGTGGTTATATGGGGTTTCCGGTTTGCTTGAATGTTCTATATCATGCGGATGTTCGTGTATGAGCAGGCAGACCGCATCGGCAAGTCCGTACCCGCGCACGTTGACGAGGTAATCGAGCGCCGTTTTCCCACCGATCTCACGGCTGTGCCAGTAAAAACCTTTTTCACCAATAGCAAGCGATTCGTGGTCGCGCAGTCGGTATTCGTTTCCCACGCGCTTGATATTACCGCTTTCATACCGCAGTACATAATCGAGGACGCTGACCTGCCGCGCGCGCTCTATCTGCTCCTTCGTTACCCATCCCAAGCCCTGTTCCGCCTCCTTTTCCGTTTGACCCTGCCGCTCGTTACCGCGTCGCATTTTTCATCTTCGCAAATACATTTTTCCAATCTGCAGCCGCGTTTATGGCCGGCAAAATGCTTACATAGGGAGCAATCGCAATCTTCAAGGTAATAACCGCGCCATTTGTCGATTGATCTCACGTTGTTTTTTCTTATCGTCTTTCCCATTGATTTGTCCTCCGTTGTGTTTTGAACATAAAAAAGCCCCCGGCTGTTTCCGAAAAATCGATAGCCGGGGGCTGTGTTTTCTATATGGTTAAATTAATCTTTTTGTTTTTCGGATTTATTTTTAGCTTCTTCTACCTTTTGATGGCTCACATAATGCGTGGCGTACAGCCTTTCGATATTTTCATCGCCGCTTTTGGAAAACCGCAGGCGGGTAGTTTCTCTTTTACCCCACCGGCGGTAGTCTGTCCATGACGGCTTGAGATCGTTTTTTCGGGCGTATACACGGATTTCGTGATTGATGAATGACAGTTTTCTCAGGTTGATTTTGCATACGCGCTCAAGATAATCAATATGACCGCGCCGCCATCTTTCGTAATCGGATTTCGACAGTACGCCGACTGCCATTAAGACCTCGGCGGGCGATGCGACGCCTTTTTCTTTTATTAAATGGTACATTGCAGTATGTACCTTGACCTGAAAGTCGTGATCGTTTTTATTCATTTGCCTGCCCTCCGATGTATAGTATATCATGAATTTATGACTTTTTCCGCATTAACATAAAAAATGGGGCGCAGACCGTATATATTGCGGTCAGACGCCCCGTTTAATGTATTATATTGATATTATTAATATGCCGTTTATTTTTGATTTGCCTTTTTCATTATATCATCAATGCTTACCGGCCGGTAATCGTTCACATCAACTCCCACGTTGAACGCCGGGCCTTTCATTCCTTCCAGTAGCTTCGCGGACGACTGTGCGTTGTGGACGTGGCCGTACAGATGTATCGCGCCCCGGTAATAGTTCGCCCATTCCAATATCGGATAATGGAACAGGACAAAGCATTGCTTATCAACATAAAGCATGTGATAATCCTTCACCCATTCAAAATCGTTTTCATACGGCGCAAACCTTTTCAAAAACCTGTCATGATTACCCTTGATGAAGTATTTGCGCCCGTTCAGCCGGCTCAGGTATCTGTGCGCTTCCGAGGCGGGGCGCATTGTGAGGTCGCCGAGGATGTATATTTCGTCCTTCGGGGTGACGGCGGAGTTCCAGTTGTCAATCAGAGCTTCATCCATTTCGCTTGCCGACGAGAAGGGACGGGTGCAATGCCGGATTACGTTCGCGTGTCCGAAGTGCTGGTCTGCTGTGAAATAGATCATATCGTGCCTCACCTATATTTTCAAAACAATACTAATGCCGGAGTAATCGAAGTTGGCGGGTGCTAATATCCTATCCCGCAGTATGTAGAGCAATGTGGCTGTCCCGTAACTGACTTCGGCGTACATATCTTCGTCAATTCTTAAGGGACGCCTCATACTGTCGGGCGAACGGGAGAGTAATATCCTGTCCCTGCCGGAGATTTTATCCAGCAGATACATCAGATTTTCGTGGCATTGGGCGTCGGAGTTGCATTTGGACATAATAGCCGCAAATATCTTCCGCCAGTTATCTGCCTCTGCACGTTCCTCACCGAACAGTACGGCGGCAGGTTTTGTACCGATGAATATATGTGTATTCGCGGTAAAGAGATAAACATATTCCATTGGCAGTCCTGTTGCGTCTTTGCTGCCGAGGAGCAGAATCAACCGGTCGAACGCCGTGTTTACCGCGCTTTTCATTGATTCGCAAGCCTTTTTGATTTCGTTTATTTCATTCATACCGTCGCCCCCGCTTTCCAGTTTTTCAGCAAATCTACGATAACCGCATCCATTTGCTTCTGTGAGTATTCAGGAGGGAAGTATTTACGAAACCGCATCGAGCTGGCAGGTTCGCCTTTCGTCGGTTTTTTGCCTTCGGAGAGTATCGCGTCAATCGTTTCTATAGTCAGCGTTCCGTCTTTCTTCATCTTTTTTAGCCGTACCGCTTGCGACAGCGACGGCTTGATCCCATACTTATCCATCGCCGAAGCTGCCACCGTTTGCTCGACCTGCGATAAGTACGACAACTCCACGGCGGGGTTGAACGCAAGCTGTTTCGCGTCTACCTTATCGAGTAGGGCGAGTACGAGTTCCGTAAGCCGCACGAGCCGGAATATCTGGTTTTTACTCTCCCCGGTCTGCTCAGACAGCACATCCACGGACAGCATATCGCCCTTGACGCCGTTGTGGTTCAACGCTTCCAGTTTTATGCGGTAAGCCCACGCCTTTTCGCTGTATAGCAGTTTCTCGCGTTGTTCGAGGTTACTGTCCACCATCGCTATCGCCGCGCTGTCGTCGTCCATTTCACGGATGATGACCGGCATAGTAGGTATTCCAGCGAGTTCGCAGGCGCGTTTGCGCCGGTTGCCGCACAGCAATTCATACCCACCGTCCTCTCGCGGACGCGCCAGACCCGGTTCGCGGACTCCGTACCGCTTGATGTTTTCGGTCAGACGTTTCATGCTTTCGTCGTCGTTCACCTGAAATGGATGAAATTCCGGTGGGTTTAGTTCGTCCAGAGGTATTTCAAAAACCGCTTCACCGTTCAACGGGGTCGTACTGTTCTTGAATATATCATCGTAGCCGACGAGCGCGAGATTGCCGTTTGTTTTGTTACGCGGCATCGGAAATCACCTCGCTTACGAGAGCGGCATACGCAGCCGCTACCTTTCCGTTCGGGTCGTGGGTGAAGATGCTGATACCCTTCGCCGTCGATTCGGCTGCCCGAACGGAGTGGGGGATATGTTCGCCGAATATACGGATTCTGCCGCCGTAGGTGTTTTCGACGAGTGTGATTATCTCCTTAGTGAAGTTCGTCCTGCGGTTTACCATCGTTAGCAAAATACCGCTTATTTCAAGTTTCGGGTTGATATTTCTGCGGATTTGTGCTATACTCTTTAGTAATAGCTCTAACCCTTTCGCGTCGAGATAATTCGGCGTTACCGGAATGATCACGCTGTCCGCGGCGGCGAGCGCGTTGACTGTCAACAGGTCGAGCGTGGGCGCGGTATCGATCAGGCAGTAGTCGTATGAATGGTGTACCTTCTCTATATACTGCCGTAGTACCGTTTCGCGCCCGATGAGCGGCGCGAGCGCGAGTTCCATACCCGCGAGGCTGTTGTTCGAGGGCATGATGTCTGCGCCCTCTGCGTGATGGATTATTCCTGCGTTGGGGTCTATCGCTTTTTCGCTGATGACGTCCGACATGACCGTTGCGAGTGTTACCGGCAGTTTGTCCGGTTCCGCTATGCCCATGCTGATGGTGAACGAGTGCTGGCTGTCCGCATCGATGATGAGTGTTTTTTTGCCCTGGCGGGCAAGCCCGACGCCGAGGCTTGCGGTGGTCATGCTCTTTCCGCATCCGCCCTTTCTGTTTGCTATGACTATTACTTTGCCCATATGTTTTCCTCCTTATCATGGGGCAAAATTTTAGCCTTAATATTTCTCGTTCGATATTTTTAGCTGGCAAACCGCCCCGTATAGTGTTTGGTATCGTTCTGGAAAAGGATACCTACATCCCCGAATTCCCTTGTTTTATGGTCTTTTTCGGCTTTGTCTTTATTATACTATACGGGAGGGCAAACGATAAAAAAACTGCGCAAAGAGCACAATCTCACGCAGGAAGAACTCGCCGAACAACTCAACGTCACCTCGAAAGCGGTATCGAAATGGGAAAACGAAACGGGCTTGGCGGATATTTCGCAGGTAGTGCCGCTTGCGAGCGTGTTCGAGGTCAGCGCGGATGTGCTGTTCGGTATCTATGGAACGAACGACGACGAGGAAGTTAGAAAAATTCTTGACGAGGCTT
>Ga0123353_10000461_pt1 | contig 50667 bp, 33 predicted proteins | sample TergutLab28metaG_3_FD_92763 | JGI IMG/M metagenome (GOLD analysis project Ga0123353, IMG submission 92763) | Labiotermes labralis P3 segment gut microbial communities from Petit-Saut dam, French Guiana - Lab288 P3 | ecosystem: Host-associated > Arthropoda: Insects > Digestive system > Gut ... | reverse complement strand
GACTTCCAGATTAAATTTGAACCTGCCCAGTTTATCTCGCCATCGAAATTGCACTGGATTTTCTAGGTGTTACAGATTGCGATGTTTGCGTCTTTTAGGTCATTTTTTATCTGGGACTCAGTAACGACAAAATTTTGTCATCGTTCAAATTTACAAAATAAGGTCAATGAGATTGGCTGTCCGGGGCATTCCTTGCTGCTGAGGTTGTTTTCTTTGAGGAAATGAGGTAAAAATGAGGTTATTGCGGTGTGTTGTGCGGGTGGGGTTGTAACCGATGAAAAAAGTTCTTGTCGCGATTGCTACGTATAATGAGATGGAAAATCTTCCGTCATTGATCGACGCCGTGTTGGTGGCGGAACCGTCGGCGGATATTCTTGTGGTGGATGACGACTCTCCCGACGGAACAGGACGCTATTGTCGGGAACGATGTGCGTTGGAACCACGGCTTCAATGTATTGTTCGTGAAAACGAACGGGGACTCGGTTCGGCGGTGCTTGCAGCCCTGCAATATGCCGTTGATCATGATTACACGTTTGTCATGAACATGGACGCGGATTTCAGTCATGACCCGGCCGTGATTCCGAAACTTCTTGCCGCCATGGCGCCGTCAGTTGACATGGTGATCGACGTGGCGATCGGTTCCCGTTATGTTCCTGGCGGAAAAATCGAAGGCTGGCCGTGGCACCGCAAAATCATGAGTCGGGGGATCAATTTCTGGGCACGGTTTTGTCTCGGACTGAAGACCAAAGACAACAGCGGCGCGTTTCGTTGTTACCGGGTCGAAAAACTGAAAACGGTGTTGCAAGGGAAGATCAAATCCCGGGGATACTCGTTTTTTGAGGAAATCCTCTACCGATTCAAGAAAATCGGGGCGACGTTCGTTGAAATTCCCATCACGTTCACCGACCGGACACGGGGCCGTTCAAAAATCAACAAAAAAGAAGCGGTTTTTGCCCTTTGGAATATTTTTGTGATTGGTTTTTTGAGAATGATTTGCGCGGAATGACGATCACCTCCAACGTTCCGGCAACCACTGCTTGACCCGACCGATGATTCCCTTGGAGGCATTGTCTTCCTGTTTCGTTTCCGCAGGTTTTTGCGCGGGAACCGGTGATTCTTTGAGGTCTGGAGCGGCAGACACTTCCGATCGTTTCTGACGAATCATTTCGACATCGGGGATGCACTCTTCGAGAAGTCTTGCCCAATACCCTTCGAGAATGGCCATTGCTTCCGAAACCCGGTCGTTGCTCAAACGAACGACAGCCGCATTGACCAATCGTTTGAGTGCGAGCTGCTCCGCGTCTTCGAAGAAAGCGAGTTGATAGAGCTGGATTTCGTCAATCCAGACTGCTCCCGGGTGAAAAAGCTCGAATTGCAATTGAAACGATCGTCCGCCGGATCGCGGCAGGTCGTAAAACGACATGCTCACGGAGCACCAACGAACGCCGTTGACGGGTGTCGTTTGTGAAATTTGCCCCCAGATTGTCGGTCCGATCATTGCCGAACGGGAAAACGGCATGTTTTGCGCGCGACCGGTGAGTGTCATGCGAAGCGGTAATTCCGACGCGTTTTCCGGAATTCCGATCCATGCCGTGACAAAGAGGCGTCCTGAATTCGGAATGGCAAAAGGTTCACTGACGATTCCCCCTTGGGTTTGAGTCACGCAAATTTTTGCGGAAGCATTTCCCGCTTTGGCCGCGGTGTTGTCAAGGGTGACTTGAGTGTTCTCTCCGATGACGCTCCAGCCGGGAATGTTGTTGTGAGTTGTCGGATAAAAATCGACCGAATGCGTGGTCTCAGGAGTTGCCGGGGAGTTTCCGCGATTAAAAAGCGAACCAATCGAAGGCCGCGGTTTTGCCGGAGTGAGTTGGGGGGAAATATTTGCCGACGTTGTGGATGGGGAATCCGCCTCCGTGGAATTTGTTACCGTGAGATTCGTTGCTGAGGAGCTTGTTTCTTCAAAACCCGGATTTTGCAGGGCGTCCCAGATGATCCCCCCTCGTGCAAAACCGATTCGATCAATCAAATCGGTGATTCGCTGATTGAGTTGACCGTTGGGGCCGCAAATTTCATTGGGGCGGGTCACGTCGACCAGCGCCGGAGTCGCATTGGGGTCGGAAACATGCACGACGAGAAAATCATAAGGCCGGATGGTTTCCGACCATTGGAATCCGCCCGGAACCACCTGGGGGATATTGATCGTTCGGAGCACGCTTAACGACTGAATCCGACACCCCTGTTGTGAGGCGAAAACGGTTCGAACCGGAACATGGAACGATGCCGTGTTGAGAAGATAACAATAGGTCCCATTGGGGGTGTTGGCAAAACGGAAAATGATCGGCTGCAATGATTGTTTCTCGTTGGCCGGCATGTAGGTTTTGAAGGGAACCGGCGGCAACATCTGAAATTGAGCGATCATTTCCCGGACAGCGTCTTCCTGTCCCAGTGAAAGCATACGACCGCCGTCAAACATCGTCACCGTGTCGGAATCGGCCAGATGGGCGACAAAACGTGCCCTGTTCTGGTGATCGCCGGGCGTCGGCTCGACATAAAACCAGGATTGCGAAGGTTGATGCGGACAAACTGGGTCGAATCCGGGAATCGTCCCTTCAATGACATCATGGTAAAACAGGCTTCCCTGCAAACGATCGTGACGCAAAAAGAGTTGGGCAATATTTCCTTGTGACAGTTCAAGCGAAAACGAGGCGTCAGCCGGAGAATCATTGGAAACAACCTTTTCCGGACGTAAAAACAGGACTCCCGGGTCATCCTGATAGGCTGTCGGGTCAAGTCCGAGATAAAGAAGCGCGGGATAAACATTCGGAGGATTTTTCAGTGACGGCGTGAACATCCGCTGGCAAAGCGGACTGTCGAACATTTTTGCGCCTGCCAGATAAAGTTTGGCATCCGGCCGCATTTCGACAATGACACTTCTGACCCGACGATAAAACAGGGCCAATTGTTCGGCACGCCAACGCAGCCACGTTTCGAGACAACTTTTTCGGATGAATTCCGCCCGTTCCGCAAAACGATTCGCTCCTATTCCGGGAATCTCAAGGCGTCGTTCCCTGGCGAAACGTGCAATGGTTTGGTCGTCCATCCCCCAGGTTTCATCCGGAAACATGGCATAACCATCGGGGGAAAGCTGGATCGCCACGCCACCAAATGACGGATGAGAAGCCGAACGGCGCACCAGTTCCCGAATCACCTCAAGCATTTCGTCCTGGACCTGGGGATGAAGCACATTGTAATATGGGGCCCGTCCATAGTTTGTCCCGATTTGTTCGGTGATGGAAAGGCCGCGCGGTCCGATCAGGGTTAATCCGGTTTCCTGAGGGGAACGTCCGGCGAGTCGTTCGGCACGGAGACGGTTTTCCAGAGCAATAAGTGGCGTGCAGAAATCGACTGCCGGAATAAAAACCATGTTTTCGCGATCAAATCGGGTGGCAATTACCTCGAGAATGTCTTTGCGGACAGGGTCTTCACCGGAAGGCAAAAACACCCCGGAATCATAGCGGGGCGTCGGGGCAAGGAATTCACTGGGATAAAGGGAACTTCCGTCGGAAACAACAGAGATCATCATCCCACCGTAACCGATCATCCGCATATATTGGATCATCCGTTCCGTTCCTTCCTGGAAGGTTTTCCAGTCGGAAATCTCAAATTTTGTATTGTTTTCCGGACCGGGAACTTTGCTTGCGGAAAAGTTCTCGCAAAACATCGGGCGGTGATAGTAGCCGGCAAAAAGTCTTTTTTGATTATTAACACCAATTTGATGAGTCGAAATGGAACGCGGAAAATCATCCGGAGCACGATAAATTCTGATTCCCCCGAAAACGGCGGGTTGATCAGTTCGCTTGTTGCTGAGGAGAATCATCGGTTCCGTGGTTCGCGGCCAAAACAGGATGCGGTGTTGTGAGATACGACCGCCGGTACTATCTTTGACCACTTTTTCTGTGACATGAATTCCGGAATCAATGGTGTTCGAGGAAACACCACCGTAAACATTCGACTCAAGAATACTGATTCCAAGTGTTTGTGGCAAATCGGAGATGTAGTCGATTTCGAGAAAATGTGGTTTTTCCGGCTCTTTAATCGGCACGGAAAATGCTTCCCAAGGAATCACCGTCGGATCATGCGAAGGTTTCAGTTGCGAAAAATTACCAGGGTTTTGATTTTCCCCTTGATAGGGCATCAAATCGCCACTTCCAAGTGCCCCTTGCCAAATATTATTTGTTTTGTTGTTTTTTTCCCAAGGATTGATGGGAAGTTGGGTTATTTGTGGTATTTGAGGAATCCTGAAAGTCGGATTTCCCACTTTGGGAAGAGTTGGCAATTTTGTAAATCTTTTCCACCAAGTGGGGTTATGGGTGTCGATGGTTTCGACAAGAGTTCCACGATAATCCATTTGGACCGGTCCCGGCCCATTGGTCGGCGGTGCAAAGTTCCGGAAGATCGAAAAGCACTGAACTGTTCGCTGCGCCAGAATTCTTGTTTTTCCTGTTCTCATAAACCCTTTTTCTGACTTGAGTTGAGTCGTGAGAACAATGTCAAAGGCTCCTTCCTCCCCGGGAAGTGTGAGGGTCACCGGAATGACCGATTTTTCTTGAGTTTCCAGGGGCGGAGTCAGCGGATATTCATTTTCAATCAAACGCTCTTCTGTGCGGCTGCGGTACACAGAGACGTTTAATACAAGGTTTTTCTCCCAAGAAAATGCCGTAAACCGTGGCAGCACATCAAATTGAATCTGATCGCCGGGTTGAAAAACAGTGGTGGCGGCGTGAAAATTCACCGAAAGTTCGTCGCCCGGAACCCGTTCTATCGTGATGATGTTACCGTTTTCATCAAGTGTTTGCTGTTGCTTCGTTTTGAGAATTTCGGCGATAGAAAAAGTTTTGATTTGCTCTGTCTTTTTTTGAATATCGAGTACACGAAATTGGAGTTGTGCCGTGACCGGAGCGTCCAGAGTGACGTGAATGCCTGAAAAAACTTTGGGAGACATTGCTTGAAATTTGACGCAACCCTCTTCCAGCCAAATGGATCCGGGAACATCCGGTTCCGTTCCAAGGGCTACCAATTGGCAGAGTTCCCCTTCGGTAAGTCGGATTTCACCGACCCAGAGCTGAGGGATTCCGCCTCCCCAGGAAATATTGACACGGGAAATTCCGTGTTTGAAACCATTGACAGGAGAAGGAAGAGAGGTGAATTGCGCCTTTTGGGCCAAAAAAAATGGGGACGTCGGATAATTTTGCGCAAACGTTTCCCCGATCACCAGTTGTGTCATCATGACGAAGCTGGCCACCCCAAAAAAAATCTGTCGGAATCGAACGTGTTCGTTCCTTGCTGTCGGACTTCCTTGTCCGAACATATTATGAATCCATCACTTATGACAATGACAAAAAATTGCGGCAAAAATCTCTCGTTTTTCTTCGCAAAAACAAGACGACCCGGAATTATGACATATTTAACGATTTTCTGCCAGACCAGTTTTTTGACATCAGACAGACATTAAACAAACGGGTCTTCGACTTTTGGTTCCTCGTCTTCCAAAGTCAGAGAGGGGACGGATTGCGATGCCTGGGAACGGGAACGTACTGTGATGACGTATCCCTGGACATGAATCACGACAATCGGAGTGCCGGGGTCGAGCGGGATTCCTTCGGAAAGGGCGTCGTAGCGGCGACCGTTGATTTCGATCAAACCGCTTGGCATCATGGGACTCCGGACGATCCCATGTTGACCGAGAAGTTTTTGGTACTGTTCCAATTCCTGATCTTTTTCCAGGGCCGGGTCATTTGCCGGGTCGAGAAGTATCATTTTGCCGATCGGCGTTTCGGGCCAGAGTTTCACCATTTCCCGAATCAGCAGCGGGACGCCGATCACGAGGAGGACAAGGTAAATCCCGCCGAAAATGGGGTCCTGGATAAATCCGAACACGATGCTTCCAACCAGTGCCAACACGGCCAAGACGCCGAGCAGCCCGCCGGATGGAACGAACAATTCCAGGAAACCGATTCCAACGGCCAACACCAACAACAAAATCGCCCAAAGCCAAGGGTCCATAATCCAATTCCGGGATGATAAATGGAATGAAAACATCTAAAATCTAGCAGATTTTTGTTAAAAAACAAGAAATTTGGCATAAACCTTTATTTTTTCTGGAAATTGACGGTCGAATCACGTCATATTTTTCATGGAGCCGCCACCGAACCGTCATCCGATTGAGTCGCTCCTCGACGAAACCATGCGGGGACTGGTGCTTTACGCGCGGAACTGGAACGCAACGGACGCGGAGGACATCGTGCAGGAAGCATTTTTGCGGCTGACGGCGGAATCACCGTTTCCTGAGTCCCCCAAAGCATGGCTTTATCGGGTGGTCCGAAATCTTGCCATTGATCAATTGCGTCGGGAACGACGGGAAAAATCGCTTGGCGATTGGTTCGAGCCGTCACAAAACGGAGAACCCTTTGATACGGAAGAGGTGACGACGGCCCTTGAAAAGCTCCCGAGCGATATCCGGGAAATCGTCATCTCGAAAATTTGGGGAAATCTTACATTTCGGGAAATCGCCGAGCTGACCGGAAAGCCGATCAGCACGGTTCACGCCAGTTATCATGACGGAATTGCCCGATTAAGGGAAATATTACAATGACCAAAGACTTTGAAACACAATTGGCTGAATTGACACCACGGGTTGACCGGAACCTTCACCGCGCGATCCTTGACCGGTGCCTTTTGCGCCCGGCAAGCCCGGCAGATTGGCCGGCGAAATATTTATTGCTAAAACCGTATCTTTCTGTTGGAGTTGCGGGTTTTCTTCTCGGCATGGTTGTCATGTACGGGATCATGACCGGTTTTTTTAACGATTCATCACCGGGACGTGCAAGTGATACGTGGATTGCTCGAAACAACACGGTTCCGCTCATCCTTGACGATAAAACGCTTGATTCGCTCCAGCGCCCGATCGACCTGATGACCCGATTGCAACCCCAACCGGTAGAATCACCGGTGGAATCACAAACGCCTTTGATTTCCGAGCCGCCGTATTCACAACGGATGCTCATGCAAAGTCTATTGGAGAAAAAAATATGACTACATATATATAACTGCTATATTGGAGAAAAAATATGACGAAAACATCAAAACCGTGGTACAAACGCAAGCGAATTTGGGGAGTCATGATCTTCCTGTTGTTGATTTATTTCTGTCTGGTGCCGTCACGGCTGAAAATTTCGCCGGAAACGACCGGAATCACCGGGCCGCTCACCAAAGATGGTCGGGTCGATTATTTTGCCGCGTTTGAGAAACTCTACATCGACAAACTCAATCCGCCGGAGGAAAATGGCTTGCGATACATGATCGCAGCTTGCGGGCCGACTATTCTGGAACGAATGGCAATGGTCGATGAAGTGCCGTGGGAACAAATGCCGACACATCAATACAGTAAAAACTGGTTTGAGAATTATTGGCTCCCGCTTTGCGCGCATTTGTACATCGACCCATACCAGCGTCCGATGTTTTACGATTCGCGGCAGTTCCACAGCTATTTCGACAATCTCAAAAAAGAGCAAAAGAAAGCGGCGGAAGCGGCGGGAGAGAATTTCATCGACGACGATCCGAAGGGCGAAAAATTGTCGGAGTTGCATAAAACGCTGACGACCGCTCCCTGGAAACATGAAGATCATCCGGAAGTTGTTCCGTGGCTCCAGCAGCGTTCACCGTTGCTTGATTATTACGGTGTTTGTGTCCGGATGCCGAATTATGCCTGCTGGCGTCAGACTGGCGATAAGTCTGGCTGTCTTTTTGCTGTTTTGCTCCCTGATGTGCAGGCCCAACGGGGGTTTGCCCGGGATTTATGTATTCGTGTTGCCGAGCGGGTTGAACGTGGCGACATCGACGGGGCCTGGTATGATGTGATGAGCATGAAACACGTTGCACGTCACTATGGAAACGATACATTTCTGGTGACGAATCTTGTTGGACACGCGATTGAGGGTATGGCCAACGCATCCGCGAACCTGATTCTGAAATATGGCAACCCGACAGAAGAGCAGCTTGACCGGTTTGCACGTGATTTGGACAATCTCCAGAGAGTCGTTCCGTTTTCGTTGAGCATGACGGCAGAAAGTTATATGGTTTACCAATTTCTCGATTGTTTGGGACAGAAAGCAGGGAGGATATACCTTATCGATGTAATGTCACGACCTGGTTTGGATTCCAAACAAAGAATTCACTCTTTTTATATCTTAAGTCGCTTACCGTTTGATGCGAATATTGCCGGCAAGCGACTCTCGAAATTGTTCGGTGAATATGGTTTGAAAGATGGTGGTGCTTTCAAGCGTTGTGCCAATCCTGCGCTCCGCCACAAATATGTCGAAGAAATGGACCGGGTTCGTAAGCAGCTTGAGGAAAAGCTCCAGGGGAGTCAGTGGTACCGTATTCCACTCATCCACACCCGATCACAGCTTCTGGCGGAGTACATTTTCGTCCACATGACTCCGGCATTTAATATGGCGTCTGCCAATTTCGACCGGACCGAAGCCCAAAATGAATTGTTACGGATCGCCATTGCTCTGGAACGCTACAAACTGGCTCATGGGGACTACCCTAAAAAACTGGATCAGCTTGTGCCGGAATGTCTGTTTGAGATACCGTTGGACCCGTGTACCACCCTGGCGACATTCACCTACAAACTGAACCCGGAAGAAGGATGCCCGTATCTGATCTACTCCTACGGTCGCAACGGCAAAGACGACGGTGGCGTCGAGGACCCTAGGAACATTGATGGCGACATCGTGTTCAAAAGGTAGAAAATAATTGGGAATTAGGAATGCGGAATGGGGAATTTAAGAATAATTCCAAATTCCACATTTTTTCTTTTTTCCTCTTGTCAACCATAGTCAAATTGTCTACAATGAACCATAGACATTATGACTACAAATTGGACAGGAGGAAAAAATGCCGCCGAAAGCCCAAGTTATCACCGATGCGGAACGGGAAATCATGAAACTCCTTTGGGAGGGGAAGGAATTGACTGCCCGGGAGATTCGCGAGAAACTTTATCCTGCCGGAACGTTGTCGGAACATGCGACCGTTCAAAAACTTCTCCAGCGTCTGGAACGCAAACAACTTGTCTCGCGAAACCGTGACGGCTTTGCCCATACATTTTGTGCAAAAATCACGCGAGACGAAACTCTCGGGGAACAGCTTGCCGAACTCGCGGAGACACTCTGTAACGGTTCGATGGTTCCGGTGCTGACCCATTTCATCATGCAGCAGAACCTGACGCGGGAAGAACGTCGGTTGCTCCGGAAAATCCTCGAAGAAAAGGAGGCCGAGCAATGACATTCTTGCAAACAGTCTTGCAGTTCGGTCTCGTCAACGCGGTTTGGCTTTTGATTCTCGGCGGCATGTTGTGTTTCGTGAGCCGCATCTGCTTGTTGGGCGGGTGATGATTGCGGAAATGAATATACCACTTGCCAAAACCGATGACGGTCATCCCATACGAGTTGGATTAAGCCCTATCCGTTGGGATGAGCGGGATAGCCGAACGTTGGCTCTTGACTACTATAATCCGTATGCAGTTACGGAAGTTGACGCGAACGGATTTTTTCAGTTTTATGTTCCCGAAGGGGTTTGCCTGCCATTCCTTCTTGATAACGGGGAAGATAAAATCTGGAATCGCACGGAAAATCATGAACTCTGGGAAAAAGAAGGGGTTCTCGTGAAGCCGGGAAAGATCACGACAGTGGAATTTCGCGTCAAACCACGACTCGACAGCCGTATTTCGCCGGCGTCTCTTCCGATCTTGGAAGAACAGGTAGCCGCCGCAAAACTCCTCATGATTGGAGGACGTTACGAACTGAACGACGCAAACCAGGTTGAAAAAGTGACGGTCCGATCGACACCGAGCAACCCACCTAAACCGAGTAAACCATCTGTTGCTGAAATGTTTGAACTTCTTGCTGAATTTCCGCAACTCAAGGAATTGACACTTCAGTATTATTGGATTGACGCTGATAATGTTCCCATGGGCGTGCCGCTCAACGTTTGGAAAAAGCTGGAAAACATTCCTTTGCTTGAGACGCTGACGGTCGTTGATTGGAGTAATGACAACGACAAGGAAAAAACCTATCACGGCAAGGAGGAAGTCCGTGAAACGCTGGAAAAGTTAATGACGAACACCTATCGGGATCAATTTGGGGGAATGGGATCAATGGGAGGGGGGGTATTTTCCCTCCCGCAAGGGGGAATGGGTGGATACCCCCCACAAGGGGGACCAGCGCCCGTCCCGTTTCCGCCCGGGGCATTTTAACCTGGTGGCCAGGTGAGGGAGCGGCCGCCGATGATGTGAAAATGGAGATGTCGGACTGTCTGAAATGCGTCTTTTCCGCAATTGTTGACGACACGATAACCGGATTCATCGATTCCCAGTTCCTTTGCGATTTTCGCAATCACGACAAAGATATGACCGATGAGTGGGCCATCTTCCTCGGCGATTTCGTTGGCCGAGGGGATTTCCTTTTTCGGGATCACCAGGAAATGAACCGGCCCTTGCGGATTGACATCGTGAAATGCGAGACACCGCTCATCTTCATAAATCACCTTGGCGGGAATCTCTTTGTCGATAATCCGTTTGAAAATCGTTTTTTCTGACATAATGCTGTTTCTTTCACGTATTGATATAAAGATATACCATTAAAACGCCAATAAACAGATATTTCTCCTTGTGTCCTTTGTAAAAATCTTTGTGAACTTTGTGGTTAAAATATTTTACCACAAGGGGCACAAAGGGTTACACAAAGAACACAAAGTTTATGACTTTGCATGGTATATAAAGTAGGTCAAAAGGATTCATGACTAACTAAGATAACATCTTCCCCGGAAATTGTCCAGATACTGGTCGAACAGAAGCAAAGGTTGTACGACGTGCAAGAAAAAAACGGCGGTTTTTTCTTGTTTTTTTGTCAAATAATAACTTGCAATCAGATTCGGGAAATGAGATACTGGGAACTAACTACGTATGTTTCTGGTGGGCCAACTTTTCATAGAAATTTCTTCACCGATTAGGAAAACAACATGCAAAAACGATTTATTTTTGCCCTGACGTTCGCCGCCTTGGGCCTCTTGTTATTATCAGCGGGCAACATGGTGATCTTTGCCCAAACAGACTCCAAATCCTCTGAAACTCAGGTTCCGGAGGTCAAAAAGGGAGAAGAGACATCCCTTATTATTGTCGGAGGTGCCCCTGCCATGGCGATCGACAGAAAAGATGGCAAAGACGATGAAAAAGACAAGCCGCGACCGATCAAGGATGTCCTTCCCGACGCGAAAAAGATCGACGGATTGATTCCGATGTACCTGAAAAAGGATCAGCTCTTCGCGGAAATCACCGGCTCCAATCTCAACACCGACTATCTCATCGCCATGGCCATTGCCAAAGGTTCCGGTGGGTCGGCGGTTGGGGGTTACACGCTCAATTTCGGGGACGACTGGCTCTGGCAGTTCCGGAAAGTCAATGACAAGATTCAAGTGGTTCGCCGCAACATCCGTTTCAAGGCCGACAGTGGAACGCCGGAAGCGGACGCGGTGGAAATCGCCTATTCCGACAGTATCCTCTACAGTCTGCCGATCGTCGCGCGAGGGGAAAACGGAGGGGACGTCATCGACATGGCTTCGATTTTCATGTCGGACCTTCCTCGCGTCGGGGGAATGGTCGGCGGATATTTTGCACGTGACCGTTCCAACTGGGGCGAAGTCAAGGGTTTCAGAAACAACATGGAATTCAGAGTGGAGGCCACGTATGCCTCAGGAGGACGTTATTATGGTGGTGGTGATGATGCCGCGCCCGACAGCAGCAGTGTCGGCGTGACCATTCACTACTCGATCAGCAGATTGCCTTCCTCCGGCTATTCGTCGCGATTGGCCGACAATCGTATCGGGTATTTCACGACGACACACAAGAATTTCTCCAAAAACCAGGATGACGATCACATCGTACGTTACATCAACCGCTGGAATTTGCAGAAAGCGGATCCAAGTGCTCCGCTTTCCCCGCCGAAAAAGCCGATCGTGTTTTGGATTGAAAAGACCGTCCCGTTTAAGTATCGGAATGCCGTTCGCGAGGGGATTCTCGAATGGAACAAGGCGTTTGAGAAGGTCGGCTTCGTCAACGCAATCGAAGTTCGTCAACAGTCCGACACCGACACATGGGACCCGGAAGACATCAATTACAACACGTTCCGTTGGATCACATCGGATGCGGGATTTGCCATGGGACCGAGTCACGTGAACCCGCTCACAGGGGAAATCCTCGACGCTGACATCATCATGGACGCCGGTTTTGTGGACAGTTGGAAAAGAGCCTTCGATATTTTTATCACCGAGAAGCTCCCCTCGGTTTCGGACATGAAATCGAAAAAAGAGCAGATTCATGCTCTCCTCGGACTTCAGAAAGTACAGGAAGAGCTGAAGGCGCATGAACATGAGGACGGAAGTAATTGTGAAGGAATGAATCACTGTACCTGCACATATGCCAGAAACAAGGCCGCCCAACTTGCATTGGGGGCGTTGATGCTGGCGATTGTCGATGACGAACAATCGGAAGAATCCGCCAATAAAGAGGAAGAAAAACAGGAAGACGCAAAGAAGGAAGAGGGCAAGGAAGACGGTTCCGAAAAGGAAAAGGCGAAAGACTCCGAAAAGAAAGAAAACGGCGAAAAAAAGGACGACACCAAGAACGACGCCAAGGATGATGACAAAAAAGACAAAGAAAAGAAGCCTTCCAAGGAAGAATTGAAGAAAAAAGCCGAAGACGCGTTTGAAAAACTCGTTCTCGCAGGGATCAAGGACATCGTCATGCACGAAGTCGGGCACACACTTGGTTTGCGACACAATTTCAAAGCAAGCAGTTGGCTGACACTTGACGAAATCAACAACCCCAATCGTTCCAAGGAATATGGTTTCTGCGGTTCGGTGATGGATTACATTCCGATCAACATCGCCCCGAAAGGAAAACCCCAGGGGGATTACTTTATGCCGACACTTGGTCCTTATGATTATCTGGCCATTGAGTACGGTTACAAGGTTCTTTCCGGCAGTACGGAAGGGGATTTGAAAGAACTCAGAAAAATCGCCGCCAGACAGGCCGAAAAAGGGAATCATTACGCCACGGATGAAGACGCGTGGATGAGAAGCAATCCTGACCCGCTCACCGATTATTACGACCTCGGCGCCAATCCGATGGATTACGCGAAAGCCTCCGTGGAGCTTTATAAACAGCTTCTCCCGGAGATCGTCGACCGGGCCGCAAAAGACGGGGAAAGTTACAAGGATGTTGGGCGTTATTTCCGCGCGATTCTGTTCCGAAGCGCCCAAGCCAATCAGTATCTTGCCCGAAATGTGGCCGGACTCTATATCAATCGTGATTTCCGCGGTGACCCGGGGAACCGTTCCCCTGTTCAGGTTGTTGACGCCAAAACCCAACGGGATTCCGTCGCATACATCTGTGACGAAGTGTTCGGGATCGAGAGTTTCAAAATTCCGCCGGAGCTTTACAACCAATTCGGCGAGGAAAAATGGCTCGAATCCGGAAACGTAATCCGAGGGGGAAATTCCACGGAACTTCGCGACACGGTTCTGAGGGCCCAGCTTTACGTGCTGCGGTCCCTGATCAATCCCTGGACACTCAAACGTCTGGATGACATCCCGTTGCGTGTCGGTGAAACGGAAGACGTCTATACTATGGAGGAACTGCTCTCGACCCTTACCGAGACCATTTTCAAGGAACTCGATACCGTCAAAGATGGTGGGGAATACACCACAAGCAAGCCGGCAATCCACCTGTCACGCCGAAGTTTGCAGGAATCCTATTTCCTGTTCCTTTCGGAATACGTGATGGGGGACATGGCCTGGTACTTGGACCTTCCCGAATCGTGTCAGTCCGTTTCCAGACAACAACTGGTCAACATTTCCTCGAATATCAAGATGCTTCTTGCCGGAAAAACGAAACTTGATCCGGCATCCAAAGCCTATCTCGAAGGAATCAACCAACGGATTGAGAAAGTTCTCGACGCGAGTCTCATCCGCATGATGCCGTAATCACCACGACATGATGTCGGAATCACGACATTGATCCGGAATCGTTTTATGGAGTCGCCGATGCAAAAATCGACGGCTCCATGAAAATGTTGGGAAAATATTGGTCAGTCTTTGAAATATTGGTCAGATTTTCTCGCCGTATCCGTAGTTTTTGACCACGTAATCAATATCTTTGTCACCACGACCGGAACAGTTGACAAGAATGGCTCCCGTGTCCATTTGCTTGGCCAGTTTCATGGCAAAAGCAATGGCGTGGGCACTTTCCAAGGCGGGAATAATCCCTTCATAACGGGAAAGTTTGAAAAACGCATCAATCGTTTCATCATCGGTTGCCCCGACATAATTGACACGTTTTTCATCCTTGAGGAGGGCGTGTTCCGGACCGACACTCGGATAATCAAGTCCCGACGCAATGGAGTGGACAGGGGCCGGCGAGCCGTCGGCGTTTTGCAGGAGATAGCTGTTGAAGCCGTGGAGCACTCCGGGTTTGCCGTAAGTCATGCTGGCGGCATGTTCTCCGAGTTTGGTTCCCTTGCCAAGCGGTTCCACACCGTAAAGCTTGACCGGGTCGTTGAGGAAACCGCAAAAGATTCCCATCGCATTGCTTCCGCCGCCGACACACGCACAAACCGCGTCCGGAAGGATGCCGGTCATCTGAAGAAACTGTTCCCGGGCTTCAACGCCGACGACCGTCTGGAAATCGCGAACCATCATCGGGAACGGATGGGGGCCGACAACTGAGCCGATACAGTAAATCGCGTCCCGGTATTTTTGCATGTAGGATTCGAACGCCGAATCGACCGCTTCCTTGAGGGTTTTGAGTCCGAAACCGACGGGAACGACTCTGGCACCGAGAATCTTCATCCGGGTGACGTTGGGAGCCTCTTTTTCAATGTCGACTTCCCCCATGTGAATTTCGCAATCCAGTCCGAAATGGGCCGCAGCGGTTGCAAGAGCGACGCCATGTTGGCCGGCACCTGTTTCGGCGATGAGGAGTTTTTTCCCCATGAATTTGGCCAAAAGAGCCTCCCCCATGCAGTGATTCAACTTGTGGGCCCCGGTGTGGTTCAAATCCTCGCGTTTCAAGTAAATCTGACTTCCGCCGATCAATCGTGAAAGTCGCTCACAGTGATAGACCGGTGTCGGACGTCCCTGAAATTCCCGTCGAATCCGGCGCAATTCATTGATAAACTGTGCCGAATGACAAATCGTCTTGTAGGCGTGCGTGATTTCCTCGAACGCCGGAATGAGTTCGTCCGGAAGATAAGCACCCCCATAAAGTCCGAATCTTCCTTCGGTATTAGGATAGTTGCGCAAATAAGTGCGGAAGTCCATGATTTTTGTCTTTCTAATTGTTTGACAATGAGCTTGGGTTAAATTTGAATGAGGATTTTAGAACAAAAAAACCGATTTGAGACGTTTTTGCCATCCATTTATCATACTCCATTATACTCAAGCTGGCTAAAAATTCCTGATGCCGGATACGGAAATTTTCAACCGGCTCCGATATATCCCTTGTTTTTTGGTCACTGTTCCAGTATTATGAAAATAAATTTGATTTATGAGCTAAATTTTGAAAAAAATGAATATTTTAGTAGCGTTTTATTATTCACAGTTTTTGTAAGGAGAAAATACCTAATGACATTACGAAAAACTGTTAAAACGGAGAAGGGGAAGAGTCGTGCCTTTACTCTGGTTGAACTTTTGGTCGTTATCGCAATCATCGGCATATTGATTGCCTTGCTTTTGCCCGCCGTTCAGGCCGCCCGCGAAGCGGCGCGGAGAATGCAGTGTTCCAACCACCTCAAACAGATCGGATTGGGCATCCACAGCTTTCTTGACGCCCAGAACGGATTGCCGCCTTGCAATCTCGGAGATGTCAACCGAATGACGTTTTGGGCCCTTCTTTACCCTTTTGTGGAACAAGAGGGACTTTACAACATCATCGGGGAAAGACGTTACGCCGGGATGCCGGATGTCACCTGGAATTATTGGTGGCGCGACAATCTGAATGATCAGGAACGCAGTTCGTTCGGCTCTGTTTCATTCTATCGTTGCCCGAGCCGGCGCGGCGGTGGAAGCATCACAACAGACGGCGTCGACGACATGATCATACTGGGTGGGTTTTGGCTCGACAACGGTCCCCGGACCGATTACGGCATGGTGTTCACGCTCAATCGCGGCCAGGTTGGCGAGCCAATGGTGCGTTATTGGTCGGAACACCACAATTCCGTCAACAACGACTCTAATCAGTGGGTGTTACAAGGGGGGCCGTTCCGGGTCAGTAATTATACTTCCAGCGATCCCTGGGATTGGACAAAAACATCCTGGTCGCCGCGTGATTCGCTCTCCCGAATGGCCGACGGAACCAGCAACCAATTTTGCGTCGGCGAGAAGCATTTTCCCAAGGGACGACTCGGAAAATGCAACGTCGACGCTCCGCAAGGTGTCGGGATCAATACCGGCGACTGCTCTTACCTGGCAACCGGAGCATGGAAATCCCCTTCGGTGGGCCGCGCTTTTACGGCGTTTACGGTCAATGGATTCACCGCGGACTTCACCCGGCATTCCATTTCCCTGCCGAGTGAACATGCCGCCGACAATAAAGACCCAGTTTACGGTTACGGCTTCGGGAGTGCTCATGTCAGTGTGTCTCAATTCATTATGGGAGACGGTTCCGTTCAGGCGGTTTCCTCGACAACGCCGTTCGAAATTTTGGACGCATTTGCCAATGTTTCCGACGGTAAAACGTTTGCGCTTCCCTGACGGGACTGCCCATTCCACTGTTTATGACAAATTACCCCAAAATATGGAGTGAAAAACCATGAGATTTTTCCCGGTCCACAAAAGCTGTATCATCATAATCGCGATTCTGTTTCTCACATTTTGCGGATGCAGTGGGAACAGTCAACTCAAAGGGAAAGTCACCTTCAACGACGGGGAGCCGGTCCCTTGCGGCACGGTGGTTTTTTCCACGGAAACTTTCGAGGCCCGGGGTGAAATCAAACCGGACGGGTCTTATACCGTCAGTTCACGCGGAAAAAACGACGGACTCCCCAAAGGGGTCTACTCCGTTTCGCTTACCGGAGTCGTAAAATTCGAGAGAAATGCTCCAATGGCCTTCCCCGTGAGTCTTTGCGACGAAAAGTATTCGGCACCGGAAACTTCGGGACTCCAATGTACCGTCCCCGCGCCGGGAAACAGGTTTGACATCATCCTTGACCCCCACCCCGGAAATTACCCTTAAATGAGTGGCTAGTTGCTAGTGACTAGAAAATAATCCTCCCCTCTAGCCACTACTCACTATAGCCACTACTCAAGCCACTAACCACCAACCAAACGAGATATTCATGAAATTCAAACTGTTTTTGCTCATGTCGCTGGTGATTCCGGGAATCGCTTGCTCCGTTTGCTTCGCTTTCTCCGGAAATGCTGAAGAAACGAAAAAAGACGAGGTCACGGCTTTGTCTCGGAACGAGTTGCAAGCGCCGATCCTTTTTGTCAAGCGGTTTAATTATCAGGGACTGCATATTTATGACACGTTTTACCAGTGGAAACCGGGCGGCGGGATTTATGTGCTCGAAAATCCTGCGGACCCGCCGGAACAGCACCGGATTCGGGCGGTGATCGACCCGACAACGCCGGAAACGCTCGGCGAGGGAATTTATTTTGACCCGTCCCTTTCCTACGATGCCACGAAATTGCTGTTTTGCTTCAAGGGAAGCCAAAACGGAAATTCCGTGATCTATGAGATCGGAATTGATGGGAAAGGCTTGCGACAGGTCACCAATCTCGACCAAAACGGCAACCCCTACAAAGGTTCCGGCGGTGGTCATCATGATGTCAAGCCGTGTTATCTTCCCGACGGCCGGATTGTGTTCTGTTCCACGCGATACAGCGGACTTGTTCCTTGCGCCAACAACGGCGTGACCATTCTGCATATCGCCAATGCCGACGGCAGTGACGTTCACACGATTTCGGTCAACAACGTCACCGAGTTCGACCCGAATGTCCTTGCCGACGGTCGAATTCTTTTCGGACGTTGGGAATACATCGACAAAAACGCCCTGACGATTCAAAGTCTTTGGACCGTCCTGCCCGACGGAACCCATGAAACGGCTCTTTACGCAAACAACATGGTCTTTCCGGAAGCGGTTCTTCAAGCCAAACAGGTTCCCGGTGCCGAGCACCTGATCGTCGCGATATATGCCCCGCATAATGCCCCGCCCCGCGGCAGTATCGCCATGATTGATACCCGACTCGGTAAAAATGACGAAAAGGCGACCTATAATTTCGAGCATCCGGACAAGCCGACTTTCGATCGGGGGGATTCGTGCGACCCTTGGCCGATCAGTTCCGATCTTGTTTTGTACAGCGGAATTCCGGATGGTCGAAACGTCCCTGTTTTGCCGGATAGTATTGTCCAGTCGCAAAGTCGGAACACCGCCAGAATCAATGCCCTGATGATGATCAACCGAAACGGTCAAAAAATGGTCCTGCATTCCGACCCGACGATTGACCTGCACAATCCGATTCCGGTTGTTCCGCGTCCGGTTCCCCGGATTGCCGTGGATACGACGGACCGTTCAAAAATCACCGGCAATTTCTTCGTCCACGATGTTTACGAAGGGATGCCGCAGGTCGAACGGGGAACTCTGAAATGGTTGCGTATTGTCGAGGAAACGTCGCGGGTCAGTGAAAGTCCGGGAGGAACCTGGATGAACCAGACGTTTTCCATTTCCTCGGCATTGGCCTGGAGCCCGAAAATTTATCATGGAATCGTCCCCGTTGAAGAGGATGGAAGCGTGTATTTCGAAGCCCCGGCCGGTCGTTCCCTTTATTTTCAGCTTCTCGACCAGGATTACCGACTTGTCCGAAGTATGCGGACCTTCGTCCAGGCAGCCCCGGGAACAACGCGGAGCTGCACTGGTTGTCACGAATACAAATACGGGACGACGTCATCCACGGCGCAAGCCCGACTTCTGGCCGATGAACCCCGAAAACCGGTCCATGAGTCGTGGGGAAGCGGATATCTGGATTATTCCAGCATGGTTCAGCCGATCCTCGACGAAAAATGCGTTTTTTGTCATGGTGGTGAAAATGGAATGCAGGGGGGACTCGACCTCTCCGGCGGCTGGACGGAATGCTTCAATATCAGCTATGAAAACCTGACGGCCCGCCGTGAAAAACAATACATCGCGGACATGATTTCGGGAATCTGCTGTATGAACGGAACCGCTTATTGGTCGTGCAAAATTTTCGAACCTTATGAACATGGTTCCGGCAATGCGCCGCTTGCCGATGTTCTTTTGTCGGAACCCCACAAAACCGACGCCGGACTCACCGACGCCGAACGTGAACTCCTGTTGACCTGGATCGACAGCAATGGTCTTTACTTCGGAACCTGGGACTACACAAAAACCGGTGCTTTTGCCCGGGAATATGTCCCCACGAAAAACGCCCTGATTCAGGTCATGAAAGAAAACAACTGCATCCAATGTCATGCTGACGAAAACGGTAATATCAGGCGTTTTGACGACTGGGTCAACCTCGAACATCCCGAACGGAGTCGGATTTTGCGCGCCCCACTCGCTGAAACGGAAACCGGAGGTTTGGCCTTATGCCGTAACCGGAAAGTCAATCAGGATTTCAGCCGACTCGGTCTGATGTTCAAGAGCGGTTATGAACATGCTGTCCGGCCACTTGAACAGTTCCCGACGCAAACATGGTTTCCCTGGGATGAGAGCCTGAAAGGAGAACCGGTTGTTTCCTTCACTTCGTTGGAAAACCCGGTCTATCAACAAATGCTTGACATCATTGAATCCGCAAGAAACCGACAGTTGGCCAATCCGCGTGTTGATATGCCGCGAGCCGGTGAAATTGGCGAGGGGATCATCGCCGGACGATTCCGCCAAATTATCCCGCAACCGCTCCCTGAAACAATGCCCGCGTTGAACGCCACGGTCGACGACGACGGAGTCGTCAGGTTGCGTTGGGAACGTTCCGCAAGAACCATCGGTCTGATCTCCGAAATTCATCGGGGCCCAACTCCGGATTTCGAGCCGACGGCAAAAACACAACTGGCGCGAACGGAACGCTTTGAATATGCCGACCAGACAGCCCCGGTCGGACCGGTCTATTATGCGCTCGTCTTTGTTTCCGATCCGGCGGAAACCTGCGGAACATGTAAAAGCGGTGCCGTGCTTGATTACAACAGTTCCGCCAACAATTTCATCAATAATCCCATGAATTCCATGTCGAAATTTTCCGACGCGGCACTTTCCATGCCGATGCAGAAACGAATCGAGGATCGTTGTCCGTTGGCCATGATCGAACCGATGCGCAGTGAGCCGACTTGGACTTCCGTCATTGTTCCGGAACCGAAAACACCTCCCGCTCCGAAAAATCTCCGGCTCATCCCGGACCCGGGAATGATCACGCTTCGATGGAATTTGGAACATCCCGGTCGTGACCGCTTCCATGTTTACGGAAACAATGTTCTTCTCAGCGGCGAAACCCCCATCGCGTCCGACACGTTCGAATATGTTCCGAAAAACGATGAAGATGTTGAATATGTCGTGGAATCCGTCGGACGAACATTTCAGGGAGGTCGAAGTTCCGTTCGCGGCAAACCTCTCCCGGAAATCACGGAACCGGTTTTCGTGCTTGCCCCTTCTTCCGGAAAACTCGTGAAACCGGCACGATTTGACGGTGAAATTCTTGATTTTTCCGGCGGTGGCCACATGATCGTTCCCGAGGATAAAAATTTTGACATCAAAGGACCGTTCAGCCTTGATCTTTGGGTAAAATTCGATGAAGCGGGACGAATGCCGATTCTCGTCAGTTGCGGTCTATGGAACACAAACGGCTGGTTTTTACAGAATCTCGGCGGACGTTTCCGTTTCCATGTCGGTGGTGTTGATTGTGACGGAGGGGCGGTCGTGGTTGGGGAATGGACCCGAATCACGGGAACCTTCAACGGCAAGTTGCTGCGACTCTACATGAACGGTAAACTTGTTGCGGAAACGCCTGCCCCGCAAACCATAAAACCCTGGTCCAAGGAACTCCTTATCGGCCAGTACAATGGGGGCGCGACTTCGGATTATCAGTTCAAAGGGAGCCTGAAAAATGTTAAAATTTATCACCGCATGCTTCCGTTCAAATAATAAATAAGCGAACAAGCGCAGAGTGCAAAGTGAAAAATATCTTTGCGTTTTGCGCTTTACGTTTTGCACTTGTCCTTTCCGTGCCTAAATCTAAATATTCGTCCGACTTTTATTGGACAGCCGAGTCTCTGTAAATCGGCAAATGTCGATAATAAACTTCGAGCATGTAAATTGACAGGCAGGTGATGTAAAGCCGTCCCCCGACGGATGCCTGGGCGGAGAAGTCTTCCGGAATCGGCTGACTGGGGGACCAGCTCCCGAATTCCGGATCGTTTTTATCCTGGACTTGGGCTTTGGGAACTTCCTGACGCATTTGGTTGTTCCATGTCATCCAGTATTTACCGCCGAGATGGTGCATCACCTGTGTGGCGTAGTACCAGTAATAAGAGTTGCGGCGGCCTCTGGTGTAACTGACGAGATTTTCATTCTCAATCAACCAATCCGCTCCCCGTCGCAATCGAGAATCGTCGTGTTTCCAACCGAGGAACTGTCTGGCGAGAAGTCCCTCGGCGGTCATGGCGAGCGTTGGCGAAAAACCGATCATGTAGCCATATCGGCTCCCGTCTTCATGTCCGACGTTGTCAAGAAATTTTCGGATTTTTTCAAGATTTTTTTCGGGGACCTTGAGTTTTGCCATTTGCGCACTTTTCAAGGCAATCACACACCAGCCGGTCACGGAAAGGTCCGCCTCCTCCTTGGGATCATAGCGCCAACCACCGGATTCTCCCTGGGTTTCAAAAAAGTAGTAGAGAGCCCTTTGCGCCGGTTCCAGAAATTTTCGATCCCCGGTCATGCCGTAGATTTCACAAAGCGCGATCGTTGCAAGAGCATGGGTGTAAAACCGATGAGTCGTGTATCCGGTGGTTCCCATTGGCACGAAGGCACCTTCGTCGTTCTGTTGTTTCAGCATCCAATTCCAGGAAATATTGACCAGATTACTGTATTCGGTCGACGACCAGTGTGTGTGACCGTTTCCTTGAAAGGCGATGAGCGCCATGGCGGTTGCCGCGGTGGTGTTTTCGGTGAATCCTCCGCCATTGGAATACGGCCCCTTGAGGCTCCAATAACCGTAACGACTTCCCTCTTTGATCTGGTTTTTGGCCAACCACTTGAGACCGCGTTGGACGGCTTCCTCTGTCGTTGCATTTCCGCCATAAGCCTTGAGCAGCCGACCATGATTGGCGGTGACACGGCCGGTCAACATGGAGGAAAGCTGTATATTCGCGGGGTCGAATCCCTGTCCATGATAAGTGGAAATCGTTCCCGCAGTTTTGGTGGATGAAAAGATGTTTGAAGCGGCAACCTCGGGCATATCAACATCGACCTTGATGGAAATCGGTTGGTCATCAATGTCCATGAGCGGGGCAAGCACTTCCAATTGTTCCCCTTTCATTTCGGCATACAGTATTTCGTCGGGATTCTGCGTTTCGGCATACATGGTCACGTCAATGGTGGGTGATGAGTCGTCCGTGACGTTTTGGGAAAACACCAGAGTAAGGAGAATCAATAGGAGTAGGTGAAACGCGATACTGAAAAGCCAATAAGGAGAACCTTTGACAGCCAATTCGCCTATCGTTTCAGCGTCTTCATCCATTTCACCTTTTGAGGGGTCCATCGGTTTCTTGGCTGTCGACTTTTTTTGCTGCTGAGCTTCCTCTTTTGCCAGCTTTTCAAGCCAGATCAATACAGACTCTTCATCAACGTCACGGGAATCCGTTCGTTTTTGGGAAAATCTGTCGTCGGCATCGAAATTTTCAGGTGACATTCGCTAAAAAAGGTAGGAAATGAAAGGTAAGAGGTGAGGAAGGTCTTCCCTTTCCCTTTTTTACTTTTGACCTCTTACCTTCCTATTCTAATATAATTGTTTTCCGGTAAAAGTGGAGAAAGTCAGTGAAGATTTTTGAAGTTTCGTTGCCACATTTTTTATTTTTGTTAATTCAGTATTAAAATTAGTAATTATGTGCTTTGTGCCCACAATTTTTTTGTTCAGAGACTTTCCGGCTTTGAAGGAATGGATTAAAATGACATTATGGTCATATTGGAGCCTGAATCTCTTTTGTTGCAACCTTTAAGGAGGTGTCCCCTGAGCAAAAAAACGTACACCATTGGACTTTTGGCCGTTGTGGCACTGGTCGCTCTAAGAATCACCGTCGGTTGGCACTTTTTCTACGAAGGTTGTTGGAAGGTTAATCCGAAAAACGAGTTTTCCGCCATTCCGTTCCTCGGAATGTCGAAAGGTCCGGCAGCAGAACTCTTTTATGAGATGCTCCCCGACATCGACGGCGCGGTCCGACTGGATATTCAGGAAAAAGAGGACCCCGCCAATCCGAAGAAAACCGTCCAGTATTTTCCGACGTTTGATGACGGTTGGGCAAAATATAAGGAAAAATTTGAGAAAAAGTACAAACTCTCCGAAGATCAGCAGAAAAAAATCGATACCATTTATAATCAGTATCTTGTTTCCCAGTTTGACTATGCGGCAATAGTGGAAGAGGATATCAAGGGGTATCTCGAAAGTTATCAGCGATTCAAATCTCAGGAAGCGGCAAAGACCAATGACGCCGCCCATGAACGGAAACGGAACTGGGACCAAATGCTTAAACTTCGCGGGGAAGTCAACAAATGGTCCGGTGAACTCTCCGGCATGGGGGACGACATGCAGCTTGCTTTCTGGCAGATTTTGACGTCGGAACAACAGAACCGGGGACAGCTTCCGAAAATCGTTTACGGCAACAACCGGATATTCGTGACCGCTTCGTTCTTGAAAATCAATTCCTGGGTCGATTTCCTGAACTTTGCCGTGACTTGGGGACTGACTGCAATCGGTTTTTGCCTGCTCACGGGGCTTTGCAGCCGACTTGCCGCATTGGGAGGAGCCGCGTTTCTGGTTTCGGTGCTCCTGACGCAACCCCCTTGGCCGACTATTTATCCACCGGTTAGCCCGGAGGTCGGACACGCCATGATCGTCGATAAAAACTTTGTCGAAATGGTGGCGTGCCTGGTGCTTTTCAGTCTGCCGGTGGGACGCTGGGCCGGACTCGATTATTTCCTCTGGAACTGCCTCGGCGGCAAGAAAATCGCCAAAAAATATGGATTGGAAAAAGACGAATCGGTTTGAAGAAACAGTTAATGGGCTTAATTCCCAATTTCCCATTCCCAATTCCTAATTTCATATACAAAATTCTCAATATCACATTACCAGTTATAATTGGCAACTCATGGACAATAACAACTTCAACCGTCGTGATTTCATTAAGGGCGGGATCGTCGCGGCGGCGATTCCGACGGCAGGTTTAGGGGCATTTTACTTCGGCTACAGTAGATCGGAAGGCAACCCGGTCCGTGTTGCGATCCTCGGAACAGGTGACGAAGGAAGTGTTCTTCTCGGCGCGATCAATCCCGACTATCTCCAGGTCAAGGCGATTGCCGACATTCGCCCCTACAATCAACACCGTGCGTTTCACGGAGACGTCGAGAGTCCGGCGGCGCAAAAAGCCCGTTGCGGATTGATGGCCAAATATGGCTGGAAGACCGAACATGAAGCGCGAAAGCACGTCAATGTTTATGCCGATTACCGTGATCTCCTGGAAAACGAAAAAGGGATCGAAGCGGTCATCATCGGGCTTCCGCTCCATTTGCATGCTCCAGCGGCCATTGCGGCGATGAAAAAAGGGTATCATGTCCTGACCGAGAAACTGATGGCTCATACGGTCGGGGAATGCAAGGAAATGGCAAGAGCGGCAGAGAAATTTGGAAAGCATCTCGCAACCGGTCATCAGCGGCACTACAATATTCTTTACCAAGACGCCGTGGACACGATCAAACGAGGCGTGCTCGGCGATATTCATTATATTCGTGCCCAATGGCACCGCGGGAATCGTCCCGGGGCCGATAGTTGGCAAATGCCGATGCCTTACGCGGTCAAGCCGGATGACGTCCAGGCGAAAAAGCTGGCCGACCAGAAAAAAAATCTTGAAGCGGAACTGAAAACAGCACGGGGACGGGATATCGGAACCGTCGCGAAAAAACTTGCCCAAAAAGAAGCTCAAATCGAAGATTATCTCCTTGCCAAAGGGGGTGTCGACCGTCAAGGCGTTGCGATCAAGTCGGCGAAAGATTACGGCTATCTTGACGATTTCGACGGGGATTATCCCAGACCGGCAGCAGAAGAGCTTCTTCGTTGGCGCCTGTTTGGCCGGACCGGTGGCGGACTGATGGTCGAACTTGGTTCCCACCAGCTTGACGCGGCCAGTATCTTCCTGACGGCCCAACATCAGCAGAAAACCGGGAAAAAAGACAAAATTCATCCGCTTTCCGTCCTCGTGTCCATGAATCGGAACATTTTCGGGGCCGACCGCGATGTCGCCGACCACGTGACGGCAATTGTCGAGTTTCCGCAACATGATTATGATCCGAAATCGAAAGTCGGTCGCAAACGGAAGATCTGTGTTCAATACTCAACAATCAACGGCAACGGATTCGGCGGATACGGGGAAATCGTTTACGGGACCAAAGGAACCCTGGTTCTTGCGACGGAAGCGGAATCGGAAATCCTGAAAAGCGGCGGAGGTGCTGCCACGAAAATTGCCGCCGGGGGAGCGCCGGCGCTCGATACACAAGCAAGCGGTCCGGCCCAGAAGGCGGTTTCCGCGTCGGGCAAGGCCGAGGTGAGTCGCGGTTATCAGGAAGAGCTTGAACATTGGGCCTGGTGCATCCGGGTCAACCCGAATAACAAAAATAAGGAACTCCAGCCCCGTTGTTACCCGAAAATCGCAATGGGAGACGCCGTGATTGCCCTCGTGACAAATATGGCCCCTGACGCCGGCGGAAAAATCGCGTTTAAGGAAGAGTGGTTCGACCCCGACAAAGACGACACTCCGGAAGGAATCGCCCCTGATTTGTCGAAGTATAACGTTTGATTTATTTCCGGCTCTTGACAGCTCCTCATTCAAAATTCCAATTCCCCATTCAAAATTCCCAACTCCAAATTTAATAGCCATGTATCTGACTGACGAACAAAAAGCGATTGGCAAAGAGAACTTCTTCGCGGCGATTGGAAGTGAACTGGTTCGCCGTGATTTCCTCAAGACCGGAATCGCGCAAAATCTCGAATCGAAAAAAGGACTCGGCCCTTATTATTTCAACTATGGTCCCGTCGAGGACAAGGTCCGAATTGCCGTGCTCGGGACCGGCGACGAAGGGAGCATCCTCATTGGGGCGCTGAATCCCGATTACATCCAGGTCAAGGCGATTGCCGACATTCGGCCTTACAGCCAGTACCGCGCATTTCACGGAGATGTCTACTCCGAGGAGATCACGAAACTCCGTCCCGGCTTGATGCGGATTTACAATTGGGACACCGAGGAAATCGCCCGACAAAACGTCGTGGTTTACGGTGATTACAACGAACTCCTCGAAAAGGAACAAGGAAATATTGATGCCGTGATCATCGCGCTGCCATTGTTTCTTCATGCTCCGGCGGCGATCAAGGCAATGTCGCTCGGTTATCATGTTCTCACCGAGAAATTGATGGGCCATTCCATCGCCAATTGTAAGGAAATGGCCCGGGCGGCGGAAAAGTTCAAGAAACACCTCGCGACCGGTCACCAGCGGCACTACAACGTGCTGTATGACCATGTCAAAAAGTTGATCGACTCCGGCGTCATGGGCGAACTGCATTATATCCGTGCCCAGTGGCATCGCAACAATCAGCCGGGCAATGACAGTTGGCAAATGCCGCTCCCGAAAAGTTTCAAACCGAAAGACCTGCTTGCCGATCAACTCGAAAACGAGCTGAGATCGTGGAAAGGCAGGCGAAAGAAAGCTGAAGAAAATCGTGACGCCGCAGCCAAGGCAAAGCGGAGTGCCGACATCGCCATGTACGCCGAAGAGATGAAAATGTGGGACGCAAGAATCGCCCAAAAAGAGGCACAACTCTCTGACGCTGTTTTGGCCCAGGGAGGCGAAGCCTACGGTTACACGTTCAAATCCGTGGAAGAATACGGCTACAAGAGCGACAAAGTTCACGACGACAAGCATGGCACTGATTATGATCGTCCGGCAGGGGAGGAATTGATCCGCTGGCGTATCTGGGACAGAACCGGTGCCGGGCTGATGGCCGAACTTGGTTCCCACCAACTCGACGCGTCCAGCATTTTCATCGCCGCCATGAACGACGGCGTGAAACAGCACCCGATTTCGGTCGCGGCAAGCGCCGTTCGCAATATTTTCCCGCTCGACCGTGATGCCGACGATCACGTCCATTGCATCTATGAGTATCCGCTCAAAGGTTATGACCCGAATCATCCGCTCAAGAAGGAAAAGAAGATCACCGTCGCCTATTCGTCGGTCAACGGCAACGGGTTTGGCGGCTATGGCGAGGAAATTTTCGGGACCCAAGGGACGCTCGTGATCAGTTCCGAGAAAGAAGCGTTTCTCTTTCGGACCGCCGGAGTCAACGAAAAGACGAAAATCGCAAAGCGATCGAACGGAACTTTGGATATTGTCAATGATGACGCCGGTGATCCTCTTTCGGCGGCGATTGGTTTGCAGGCCCTTTACGGCGACATCAGTCGCGGTTATGCCGAGGAGATTGAACATTGGGCGTATTGCATCAGCAAGAACCCGAACTGTGATTCCGATGACCCGAATCTTGCTCCGCGTTGTCATCCGAAAGTCGCGCTTGGTGACGCGGTGATCGCGCTGACGACCAATCTCGCGATGGAGCAGGAAACGCCGATCATGTTCAAGGAAACCTGGTTCGACCCGCATAGCGACGAAACCCCCGATGGGGAAGTCCCGAACCTCGCCAATTACGACGTTTAAGAAATACAAGCAAACAAGCAAGTCTTAAAACGAAATGCCGGGATCGTTATTCCCGGCTCTACAAACGTTATTCCTGGCTCGACAAAAAGGTTATAAAACCGCTTAACGTCAGGCCTGTTCGTCGATGCGGACACACTGGATGCCGATTTTTCGTGAGATGTACTCCACTTCGTTTTTGTAGTCTCCGAAACTCATGGTCCAGTGGGAGTCGCGGGCTTCGCGTTTCAGTTTTTTCCAATCGCCGTCAAGCAGCACGTCCTGTTGGGAGCGGCAAATCTCGAAATCAGGGTTCGACTGAACAGTTCCGGAGAACGTCAGCCAACGCGGATTCGTGTAATGGGGGTCGAGGAACGTCACCTTTTGTCCGATCGGGAAATCCACCTTCGGGGAAGCGCCGAAATCGGATTCGTAATGTGTCATGATCCGCATCGGGTTGTAGTTGACGCCGTCCATGCGTCGCGGTGAGGCACAATGGGCACAGGTGACCATTCCCTTGTGCGGGAACGTCGAATTGTGCATGAAGACAGGTTTGTTTGCGACATGTCTCATGAGAATCGCTGCCGGAACCAACACGAAATCGGATTCACAAAGTCCGAGGTAGCCTTCATCGTTGAGCCAGCCGAGCGACAAGCAGGCGGTGGTGTTGGCGGCCTCGAACATCGTTCCCATGCAGCCGAGCACGGTGAGTGTTGACGCCTGGTGGGTGAACAGGAGTTCCTTGAAGATTCCATAAACGAGAAATGCCCGGACGATGAAATCTCGCTCCGTTTCCAGTCTGGTGTTGGGCATTTTCAGGTAAAAATCGGTCCACGCTTCCGCCTTGGCGATGATGTCCGGGTTGGCGCTATACTCGGCATACCGTTTTTCAAACTGTTCGTAAGAAAATTCGATGATTTCGTGCTTGAACCGCGTTTTACAGTTCGCGGGAGCCGTTCCGTCATACTTTCCATCCGCCCTGCCGATGGCGATGGTCTTGTGACCGATGAAATTCTTGAGTGCGTAAAGCGCCCGCAATCTCCAGAGGATTTCCTCAAGATCGTCAACAACGACGTCTTCCACCGTCAATGGTCCGTGATTGTCGGCGGAGTTTTGGGACAGTTCCGGATGGTCCGTCGGTCTCAAAAAACGGTCGCCGAGCGATTCATACCAGTAATAAATCGGCCCGTTTTGGTGCCGGACAAAAACAATGGTGTCTTTTGCCGGGGCGGGAGCAACGCAGGCATTGAACAAATCGCCGTGTCCTGTTGCAGCATAAAGCAGCACGACATCGTAGTCTTGTTCGTGAATTTTTTGGGCCTCTTGGGGACTTGTGACGGTCATCAACGGGAGGAATTCCACCGCGAAACCGGACGCCGCCTTCATCTGCTTGAGTTCCTGATTGATTCGCCCCTCTTCTTCGTCGGCGGTTTCCTTCGAATTGACGTGTCCCCAGGATTTGTAACTGGCCAGCTTGCGAAACGGTTGATCCCGATACATAAGGACCGGCTGAACTTTCAGCGTCTTACACGGGTGAAGCAGCGGTGCGTAAGGGTCCCACTGAAACATCATCGCCGGGTCAGATGCGGAGTCGGCGGCATTCTGGCCGAAAACCACGCCACTTGTTAAGAGAGTTCCCGCGGCAAGGACCCCCATGGTTTCGACAAATTCACGACGATTCAAACGATTCATTTGACAATTGCGGCACATATTTTATTCTCCTGTTGTCATAGTTGGTCATTCATGCGTACAATTCATTGCGTACAATATACATATACCGTAGCCAGTATGGGTATAAGACTTTATCGTAACCGATGGCATGGATTTTTTCAATATTTTTTTGTGGAAAACACGCCGAAGATCATTTTTTTACCCGACTACTTGAAAATTTCGTTGGAGATTGATATGCTTTGTTAATAATCAAAGAAAACTTTCAATTGACAGGAGTTTCTCATGGAAAAATGGCCCATTGGCGTGTTTGCCAGTATTGATGCCGGACTTGGAGTTCAACTTGAAGTGGTGCGTGACCTGGGCGTGAAGACAGTTCACCTGCATACGCCCCATCCGGAATCCCGGACGGCGGAAAAAGCGAAAGAATTTCTCGCGAAACTTGACAGTTACGGGATCACCATCAGTGTTGTTTTTTGCGGATTCGAAGGGGAAAGCTACGAATCAATCAAAATCACCGCCGAAACCGTTGGGATTGTCCCTCCGGCAACCCGGAAAGCCCGTGTTGCGGAAATGAAGGCCATCGCGGATTTTGCCAAACTGCTCGGAGTCGACGCGGTCGGTTCCCACATTGGTTTTGTCCCTCACGACACGGATTCCCCCGATTACAAGGAGATTGTCGCTTGCGTGAAGGATATTTGTGCCCATCTTGAGCAAAACGGTCAGCGGCTGCACCTGGAAACCGGTCAGGAATCCGCGGAAAACCTCCTCGCGTTCCTGAAAGATGTCGGGACAGACAATATTTTCATCAATTTTGATCCCGCGAACCTGATTCTTTACGGAATGGGCAACCCGATTGAATCGCTCAGGAAAGTTGGTTCTTATGTCAAAAGCGTCCACTGCAAGGATGCCACGACAACCCAAGGGACCCTTGGCGTCGATTGGGGGGCCGAGGTGCCGTTTGGAACCGGTGAGGTGAATGCCGAGCTGTTTTTGAAAACACTGAAAGAAATCGGCTATGATGGTCCGTTGACGATCGAACGCGAGATTCCTCAAGAGCCTGCCCGTCAGAAAGCGGAGATCGGCCAGGCGGTGGAGCTGATTGATTCGCTCAAGAAGAAAATCTTATAAGTGTGAGCTTGTTTTTTTAGCCACGGAATACACGGAAATTCACGGAAAAATCACGAATGGAAATCATAAAAAAATATTTGAATTGATACTTTTTTGTTCCCTTGAATTCTTCCGTGTTTTTCAGTGACTTCCGTGGCTAAAACATTTTCTTTGACACAGGCAATAGGCAATATGTTCCGTTTTTTTCTTCGTACATTTTGGTATGACCGGGCAATGCACGCGGCGACGATGTGTGGGGTGGCCATTGCAACGGCGATCCTTGTCGGCGCGCTTTTGATCGGTCATTCGATGCGGGAAAGTCTCGGCCGGTTGACATTGGACCGTCTCGGGAACATCGGGACTCTTGTTCAGGGGGATCACTTCTTTTCCGAGAAGATTTCCCCTCAAGGAGTTCCGTTTCTTTTCCTGCCAACCGCGGCGGACAAGGCGAATCGGAATTCCGGACAATTGCGTCAAACAGGCGGTGTCCAACTTTTGGGAATCACGGACGAATTCGTGAAATTTTGGCCGGAAAACCTGTTTTTTGAACCCTCGTCTCGCTGGAAACCCGGTGAAGTGGTGATCAATCGGCAGTTGGCCGATCAGCTTGAAATCTCTTCTCCCGGGGAATCACTCACACTGCATTTGATGAAACCGACCTTCGTTCCTGCGGAGAGTTTGCTCGGACACAAACAGGATTTGCTGCAAAGAATTCGCGTCACGGTTCGGCAGATTATCCCCGATCAAGGTGTCGGGGCGTTCGCAATACGTCCCGATCAACAAAAAACGCCGACAATCTTTGTGCCGCTTGCCTGGTTCCAAAAAGAATTGAAACAGCCGGATCAATGTAATGCCGTTGCTTTTGAATTCGATGAAAAAACGATGTCGTTCTTAAAATCGCCTGCTGATCTTGGTCTGTTGCTTGACCGGAACGAGTCCGGGATTTTACATGTCAAGTCGGCCAAGATGGTTTTCTCGCGGGATCAGGCATCGGCTGTTGAAAAAGTCTTGCGGGAAACAACCGGCAGGGAACCGGTGCCGAGTCTTTTGTATTTGGCGGAGTCATTAAAAGCCGGAAATCGTGAAACGCCTTATTCCACGGTTGTTGCGATGGACTGGCCGCGCAAAATTGCCGATGATGAGATTATTTTCAATCGCTGGACCGCCGATGATTTGCAGGTGACAGTCGGCGATTTCGTGGAACTTGTGTATTTCGAGCCGGAAAGTTTGCATGGGGAAGCCCGGAGAAATACGGCAACGTTCCGGATTGCAGAAATCATTGAAATACAGCCGGGAACATTCGCTGACGACCCACAACTGGTGCCGGAACTTCCCGGGTTGACCGACAGCATGAAAATCGGTGAGTGGAATCCGCCGTTTCCGTTCGACCTCAAAAAAATTCGTGACAAGGATGAACAGTATTGGGAAAAATATCGTGCTGTTCCAAAAGCGTTTGTGTCTTTGAAAACAGGACAAAAACTTTGGGGAAGCCGGTTCGGAAACATCACGGCGATTTCTCTCGAACAAACGACGACCGACGATCTTGAAGCCATTCAATCCGTGCTTGCTGAAAAACTTGATCCATCTTTGTTCGGTCTTGTTGAAATTCCCGTTCGTGAATTGGGACTCAAAGCCTCTTCCGGAACGACACCGTTTTCCGTGCTTTTTCTTGCTTTCAGCTTTTTCATCATTGTTTCGGCACTGATGCTGCTGGCGATGCTGTTCCGACTGGCTGTCGAGGTCAAAAGCAGACGTCTCGGAATCATGATGATACTCGGCTTTACACCCCGACGACTTTATCGGCTGTTTCTCGCCGAAGGACTCCTGCTTTCGATGATCGGCGGCTTGATCGGCGTTCCCCTCGGAATCGTTTATGCCCGCGTGATGATCGGCGGTTTGAACACCTGGTGGGTCGGTGCGATCGTTTCCCCGTTTTTGCGTCTTTTCATCGACCCGGCATCGCTGTTGCTCGGTTTTCTGCTTGGCGCGTGTATTTCCTTTTTTGTGATTCTTTTGACGGTTTGGCGACTTGGCCGACTTGTTCCACAACAATTGCTCAGCAGTGCCGAACAGGTTTCTCCCCCAGGAAAATCGGGTTCGCCGCTGAGAAGATTTTTATTGCTGCTTGGACTTCCTCTTGTTGTGTTTGGACCTTTGTGCGGCGGTGTGATTCATGATGAACAGATAAAAATCCTTTTTTTCTTTGGTTTTGCCCTGGTTTTTTTATGTTATGGAATTCTTGTGTTTGCCCAGGATTTGTTCCGTCATGCTTCGCAACCTTCGCAACGTTTCAAGATGTCCAACCTTTGGAATCTCGCCGTTTCCAATGCGTCAAGGGCCAAAGGGCGAAGTCTTCTGACGATTGCCCTGCTTGCGGTCAGTTCGTTTTTGATTCTTTCCGTCGGAGCGTTCCGGCTTGATCCGGTCAAGGATGTTTCGGACCGTTTTTCCGGCACGGGGGGATTTGTCCTTGTTGGTGAGACGACATCGCCCGTGTATTACGACATCAACACGGAATCAGGACGCTATGAACTCGGACTTCGCAAGGCAGATGAAGAGATTCTCGACCGCGTTCATGCCGACGTCAAGATGTTTCGTGTCCGGCGCGGTGATCAGGCGGGTTGTTTGAATCTTTATCAACCGAACACCCCCCGGATTCTTGGTGTTCCGGCGTCGTTGACCGGGTTTGCCTGGGCGACCAAGCCATCGGAAGACGGCAATCCCTGGAACTGTTTGAACCGTCCCGTCACGATTGATCCTGACGGCGTCAAACGTGTTTCCATTGTACTTGAGAACAACACGGCGATGTATTCGCTCCATCTTTACGGCGGAATCGGTGAGACGATTGAAATCCATGATGATTCGGGCAACAAAATCCGCCTCGAAGTCGCCGGACTTCTCGCGAACAGTGTTTTTCAAGGTGAGATTCTCATGAGTGAAAAACATCTTTTGGCCTTTTTTCCTGAAATCAACGGTTATCATTATTTTCTCGTTGCTTTTGGTAAAGGGGGAAATGACCCGGCAATTGTCGATTCCGTCAAACAGGTGTTTTACCGGACATTCAGCGAAAGCGGACTGACAATCGAAACGACGAAGAATCGGCTGAGTCGTTATTTTGCGGTCCAGAACACTTATCTTTCCACGTTTCAAAGTCTTGGCGGATTGGGACTGTTCCTGGGCACTCTCGGACTTGGCGTCGTTCAAATCCGGAACATTTTGCAACGCCGAAAGGAACTTGCCTTGATGCAGGCGATCGGTTTTTCACAAAAACGGTTGTTTCTGCTTCTTGCCATGGAGTCGCTTTACTTGCTCGGTTGGGGACTTTTGATCGGCTTGGGAGCTGCATTTTTGGCCATCGTACCGCAATTGACGACACGTTCGGCTTCAATGCCCTGGGTAGCGATTTTCCTGATCTTTCTGGCAGGATTGTTTTCCGGCACCTTTGGCGTCCGTTATTTGCTGCGAATCCCCATTTCCGCAATCTTGCGTGAAGACTTTTAGATCAATTTGCAAACGGCTCTAAGACATCGGAAAGCATGTTCCCCGGACCGCAAGATATATCACGACGGTTCCGAGTGTGATCAAGGCGATTTTCTGAGTTCTGGACTTCCACCGGAGCATCGCAAACATGCCGAGAATGAAAATCAGCACGACCCCGATGTCTCCCCAGGGAACAAGCGTGCCGTCGATTTGCTGGTTGGAGAACGGCCAAAAAATCTGAATTCCCCAATGGGCGTACTGCGGATGTCCTGAAAAGACAATATCGGCGATCAAATGAGAGAGTCCGGCAAGCAATGCGGCAATGATCCAGACAACACAAGCACCGGACGAATGGGTGACTCGCGGAATCAAGAGATCAGGATTGATCGTGATTCGAGTCACCCGGACGAAAAGCCGTCCCAAACGTGTCATGAGATCGAATCTATAATCCGTGACGGCGAAAAGCAGTGAAACGATCATACACGGCAAAAGACCGTGTCCCCAAGCCCGGTGAATTTTGTCGAACAGGGTCATTCCGCCGAAAATCGAAAAACCGTCCCAATCCGGAAGAGTGGCCGCGATGCCGGTCATGGCGACAAGCTGCCAACCGTATTTGCGATGCAGTCCGGCGGCCAAAACGCCGTTGGCTCCCAATAAGACATGTTCAAGCGTTGTCATGGGGGTGATTTGGTGGCGTGAAGGATTTGACCGGAATACTCGAATTCGATTGTCTCGCCCGGCTGCACGATCAAAAAGTCATCGTCGTTCCAGTCTCCTTCGACCAGGCGTTTCAACAGGGAGATGTCTCCGGGGAGTTTTTCGAACTCCCAGTTTCGGTGTTCCGCCAGTTTACGGGTTTCCTGTTCGAATCGGTCGTCCGGTTCGATCCCCATTTCGATGAATGCGTATTTGGAGTAGTGTTGCATCCCCCCCATTGTTTCCCAAAGATACGTGGCGTTTTCCTCGCCGTATTTCTCGACCCATTGCTGAAAGGTCTTTTGGTCTTTCATGCCGAGTGGGGAGAGGTCGTCTCCCCGTTCGATCCAGCCCATCGTTTTGAAATAAGTGCCGGGGTTGGCATGAAAATATTCTTCATAACGATGTCGGTTTCCAAGAAAAAGCGTGATGCAATCATGAGCACGGGGAATCACGATCGGAATTGTCTTCGCGGCAAGTCCGGCAACCCCGCCGTTACAAAGAGCATAACCAAGCAGTATCGCGTCATAATCTTTTTCATCAACCCGGTCGAAAACCGCTTGCAGTGACTCAAGCATCGGCTTGCGACCAATATCGTGCAACCCTTTCGGCAAAAACTCCACGTCTATTCGATGCGGCGACCGGCTCACCGAATAACTGAGTTCGCGAAAAAGAATTTCACAGGCAATAAGTTTGAAACGCATGGAGTGGTCCAATCCGAATTTGCTTATTTAACTTGCGGCACAACGACACCACAGCTGACGAAAAACTGAATCGCCTGATCTATGGTGATGGTCAGTGCAAGGGTTTCACTTTCCTTGACTACGAACAAGAAACCCCCCATCGGTATCGGTGCCGTTGGTAACATGACGGACAGGTGCGGTTCGCCGACATGTTTTTCAATGTCGGGTATTCCACTTCCGGTGACCAGAGCCAGTGACCAAACTCCTTTTCGCGGCCATTCCACAGCGACAACCCGGGAAAACCGCATTCCCTCCTTTTCCGCGAAGAAAAAGTCAATCATCTCCTTGATCGCGTTGTAGACGGTGCTGATCAGTGGTATTTTTTTGATGCCGTATTCGCAATATCTCCAAAACATGCGTCCTATTCCGACGGCAATGAACTTCCCTATCAAATAGACAAGAATGAAAAAGATGAGAAACAACGCCGGAATAAAAAGGTAAGGTCTAAGGTAAACTCCCTCGATATAATATTGGTAAATTTCAAGTCCTGTGGAAGGCATCGCTCCCCTCGTTATTATACGAGAGACGGCATTATAAACATGTTCCGGAACATAACGTCCGTCATTGGCCCGGATAAAGGTTCCTTTATTTTTGAGAACGACCCGTTCGTCACCAGGCTCACCTTCGAGAATTCCTCTCCTCTCAAGATCATTTTGACGAATAATATTGGTATCGGCAGTGAAGGCAATAATCGCGTTGCGGCTTCCTTTGAAAATCGGATCAATCACATAACTCTGGATCGTCACGCCGACCCAGAGAAAAATGACAATCGTCAAAAGCGGCGGCAAAAGCACCCCCAGTCCCCGAAAGATTGCGGAACGGATAGGATGCGATTTCTTGGGTTTTCCTGATGTTGCTTGACGAATTTGTTCTGATATTTTTTTGGCAATCGCTTCACGATCCGGAGAATTTTCTGGGAGATCGGAACTCATTATTTGTTTTCCTTTTCTTTATTGTGCTTTCCATAAAAATTGAGCTGTTCGATGAATCGCCTGTTTCTCCGATGATGGAAAAAATTGCCTGTTTTGTTTGATTTGGCAACATCGGAGTAACAGACAGAGTTGGAAGTGGTTAAAAATTTATGTTCGCCTCTAAAATGAATAAATCCGGAAGGGAATTGCAGGATGAAGTAAAATTATACTATTTTTCGATGAAAATTTTATGACGTTCCTTGCAAAATGATAAAAAAATCTTGTTTCATGGCATTTTTTGAAATATTTTACAAAAATATCATGCAGTGACCTTTCGCTTTTTTGAGAATCGTTGTTTCTCGGATTTGTACTCAAGCCGGCTCCGGTATACAAGACAAAAATGGCCTATATACTGTATTCGTCTGATAAATTTTGCAGAAAAATAGTTGCCGTCAACATGGGTAATCTACGAAAAAGGAGTCTGTTTTGTTAACCAGATTGGACGCGGAATTTCGTCCCCGACGTGTTTTACTCATTCAGTTTGGGCCGCTTCAGGAACTCGTTCAGTCCCTTCCGGTTCTGAATACACTTCGTGTACGTTTTCCATGTTCGGAAATCGCATTTTTGATCGAGGATCAGATGGTCGGTCTTCTGACACGTCATCCGGCAATCGACCGCTTGATCACTGCAAAACACCATTGGTACAAAAATTGGGAACAAATTCGACTCGTCAAAAAACGTCTCAAGGCGTTTACCCCGGATTTGTCGTTTGAATTGGAAGGGACGTTTCGTGGTGGCTTTGCCGCCTGGCTTTCCGGTGCAAAATATCGCGTCGGATTTTCAAAAAAAAGTTCCCGAAATTTTGGCTGGCTGTTTCATAATGTCCGGGTTTCATCTCAATCGTCCATTCCGGTGGAAAAGTTGGAACAAAAGATGCAACTGCTTGAGACGATTGGCATTATGGGGTCGAGCATTGATTATGACCTTCCGGTGATTCATCATGAAGAAGAAACGTCCTTGAATATTTGCCGCGAACATGATTTGCTGGGGGTCCCTTTTGCCATGATTCACGTGACGGAATTTTTGCAAAAAAAAGGGCTTCACGTTCAAATTGCGGATTATTTGACCGCGAAATGGCAAATTCCACTCTTGGCTGTATGGCGCAATGATCAGGAACGGTATTGGGCCGAAGAACTTGCCCGGGATGTTCGCGGGGTCATCGAAATGACTTCGGAACTTTCAATTCCCTTGATGGTTGCGATGATGCGAAAAGCTCTTTTTTTCATTGGTGCCGACCTCGACACGCTCCATCTTGCTTCCGCGGTGAAAACGCCATGTCTTGGTCTCCTGGATTCCGCAAAATCCTTTCCGCCTTATCAAGCCCGCCGTTCCTGTTGGCTGACGCCTGAAGACGCCGCCGATTCCGGGGTTTTCGACACTTGCGACCGGATGCTTCATCAATTGCTTCCGGATGATTTTCAGCGTCGTGGTGCCTGATTTTCCTGTGTATCCTTTTGGTTGTCCTCTTGGTGGCAGTCGTTTTTGAGCCAATACTTAAAAATCGTCCATAAGGTGCTGATGCCGTCTTTCCAACTGATTTTTTTCCCCTCGTTGTATCCACGACCATGATAACGAATCGGGACTTCGAGAAATACGGCACCGCGTTTGGCCAGTTTCACGGTGATTTCCGGCTCGATTCCAAATCGATGGGAACGAATCGGAATCGATTTGATCAGCTCGGCGCGAAACGCTTTATAACAGGTTTCCATGTCGGTCAAACGAAGCCCTGTCGTCCAATTGGAGAGACGTGTTAAAAAAAGATTGACAAATCGATGAAAAAAGGGGTGACCGCGACGCATTTCCGGCGCTGCAAATCTTGATCCATAAACGACATCAGCCCGGCCATCGAGAATCGGCTGGAGCATGTCCGGATAATCATTCGGATCGTATTCAAGGTCGGCGTCCTGGATGATGGCGTATTGTCCAGTCATTTCCTGGATCGCCCGACGGATCGCGGCTCCTTTTCCCATGTTGACCGGTTGCTCAAACGCAAGAATTTCCGGATGTTGCTTGCAAAGTTCCTCCAGAATCTCTTTGGTCCGGTCTTTTGAGGCGTCGTTGACGATCACAAGTTCTTTTTTAAGACATCCCGGCAGAGGGGCGGCAAGGACACGTTCCACGACCTTCGCGAGATACGCCTGTTCGTTATACACGGGAATCAAAATGGAAAGCGTCGCGTGATGTTCCATGCCGGATGTCAGATATTTCGGAGTAAAAACGCCCTAATCCTGTTTTTTGACAATAATTTTGTAACCGCGGACATCGGTGACGGCAATCCGGGTTTTGGCTGGGATCATGTCTCCATCGCTGGTGACGTCGACCAGTTGTCCGTCAATCATGGCGCGACCGGAAGGAACAAGAAGGGTCGTCGTCTCGCCGAAACGTCCGCGAAGATGTTCATAATCGGCAAGTTTTTCCGTCTCGCGGATCAATTCGAGGTCTTTAGGCTTGTTTAAATCATGAACCCAACGGGCTCCGGCTGCCGCGACAAAAATCATGCCGATTCCGGAAATCACAAGCACGACCCCGGAGTTGATGAGTTGTCCGTATTGGTAAGAATTGTGCGGAATCACAAATGTCTGGCTTGCGAGGACGATAGAGACGATCACGCAAAGCCCTCCGATGATTCCGAACGCCCCGAACCCCGGAATCACGAAAATTTCAAGCAAAATAAAGACAAGCCCTGTGACCAGAAGGATGATTTCGAGCCAACCGGCTGTTCCTCCCAAATAACGACTCCAGAAAAACAGCGCAAAGCAAATCACCGCAACCACGGCTCCCAGCCCGATTCCCGGGGTCTTCAACTCGACCATGATGCCGATGAATCCGACGAAAATCAGCAAAGCCGCAAAGCTGGGGGATGCAAGAGCTCGGACAAATTGATCGGCCCAACCCGGCTTGACCAATGTCGGGTCATCTTCCAGATGGTAAAGTTTCTTAAAATCCTCAAAATTATCGGCGATTTTATCGGCAAGCCAAAGTTCCACGGCACGGCTGCCGGTCACGGAAAAAACGGTTCCCGGTTTTGTGAGAAGTTCCCCTTGAATCCATTGTTCGGGATTCGGTTGGGCATTCCACTCTTTTTGCGAGAAAAAACCAAGCGTGTTTGGATTGTCGGCCAAGGAATAACGGTGAACTTCGAGGTTGGAGTCGATCATCGCCGCCCAAAGTGACCAGTTCCGTCGTGATTTTTTTGAGAAAGATGTTGCCAGAGTTTCGACGGCATCGGCGATTTGTTCGGAACGGAACGTGCTTGCCCCGTCACCACCGAGAATCGCCCTGGGGCCAAGCACGATCTCGTCACATGCCGCCGCGACCAGTGCCGCGTCACTTCGGGCTTGAACCGGGATGTAGGCCACTACTCTTGTTTTCGTGGGTTCAATATCATGAGTCAGAAAGGCCGCCAGTTTCAGACTTGCCGACAAATTGCCGCCGGGAGAATCAATCCAAAGACAAACGAAATCAGCAGCAAGGCTCCCGTCACCACCGAGAATCGCCCTGGTTATCGACCGTTGGACTTCCGAGGTTTTGTGCTCGGTGACGGCACCATTCAGGTCAATCCGGATCGCGCGACCACGGTCTCCCCGAACCGTCACGTGTTGCAGTTTGCTCGGAACGGTCTTGTAAAGGACCATGACCATCGCAAGATTTTCGACCAAGCCGCTTGCCAGACCGATTTTTCGTGCCTGGTCGGCGGTGAAAAGTCCCGGTTGTCCGGCAGGGGAAATCACGGTCGGTTCGCCGACAAGGGTTTCTCTGGCACGAAAATCCGCAAGTTCATCGGTCGTGATCCAATGGAGTCCGTGTTCACTTTCCACTTGCAGAAGCTCTGTTTTGGGGTCAAGCATTTTTCGGACAATCGCCGGGGCGACACGGGAACGTCGTCCGGCCATTTCCCGGTAGGCCTGGAATATGGTGTCGTTCAGTTGCGGCTCATCGACTCCGGCAAGTCCGATTTCCGCATCCGGCGCAAGGAGAATTTCATCGCAAGCGAGAGCCACGAGAATGGCGTGTCCCTTAACCGACTGCGGAAAATAGGCCGCGGTTTTGACACCGATGAACTTTGGTCCCGAAATCAGGTTGGCGACCTCGAAACTGGAACCGAACGAGCTTCCCCGCCCGAAGTTTTCCTGACCGGTCGGGACACTCATTCGAAAAATCACTGTGATCTTTTGTTCGTGTGTTTCCTTTGGGGTGATTCGCTCTTCCAGTTTCTTGACAAGATTTTTGGCATTTTCCTGGACGATCGGGAGTGTCACGTCAAACAGGAAAAACGATTCCTCCTTCGTGACATCCGCAGAAAGTGCGATTCCCCGGAGCAGAAGCACCAGTGTCACCCAACAAATCAGTTTTCCTGAATGGATTGCTGTGCGGTGTATCATATTATTGGCAATTATTGGCGGAAATTTGGTTTTATTGATGGGAAGTTTGTTCCGTCGAAGCGTTTTCATGGATGATACATTCCGGAAGGGCGTTTCGGAGAGTCGCGACACCTTCCGGAGTGACTTGGGTGTTTGTGATGTGAATTTCCTTGAGTTGCTTGAAGTCGGCGATGATGTCAAGGGCGTGATCCGTGATTTTGGTTCCGCCGAGATGGAGCCAGGTCACGTTTTTCAGGGACGACAGTCTGGAAACGGCCGCGTCGGTCAAGTCGTTTTTGTCGAGATTGAGCCAGGTCAGATTTTCGAGCTTGACGAGATCGTCGAGGGAAGCGTCGGTGATTTTTGTCAGATAAAGGTTCAGCCGTGTCAGTTGCGTCAACTTGGAAAGTTCGGCCACGGTGGCGTCGCCGATCGACGTGTTGCTGAGATCAAGGTCGGTCAGCCGGTTCATCCCCGCGAATGTCGGGGCAATGGCGTCGGAAAGCGGGTTTTCACTCAAACGGAGTTTTTTAAGCGACGTGAGACCTGCAAGAGCTTCGACCCCCTGATCGGTGATTGTCGTTTTGGCAAGAGTCAACTCTTCCAGCTTGTCGAGTTTTCCGAGATGAACAAGTGTTTGGTCGGTGATGTCCGATTGGTCAAGAGCCAACGATCGGAGAGCCGGCAGTCGGTTGATCGCTTCAAAACCGCTGTCACCGATTTTTCCCGACATTTTGAGTTGTTTCAACGGATTCAATCCGACCAGTTCCGGAATGATTGCGGCGTCAATTTCCCCTTTTTTCAGGTCGAGCGATTGCAATTGAGGATGCCGTTTCAGCTCGGCGAGACTTTCTTTTGGAATCGGGGCGTTGGCGGTCAGGGATTTGATCGTCTGATTAGGAAAAAACTGAAGCTCCACAATTCCTTGTTCCGCCAGTTGTTTCAAGGATGCCGTTTCGGATAAGGGCGTTATTTCGGATGTCGGCGGTTGCGGTTTTTCCTTTCGGGATGAACATCCCGGGAACATCAAAACAGCAACGGATAACATGACGGATAAAGCGGCGGATAACACGACAATTATTGGGAACTTCATGGGATTACTCCATTGAATATGAAAGACATCTGAATAATGAGAGACATCATTGACAGGCTAATTTTTTTGCATGATCGTGACGAGTTCCTTGACGGCGTCGACACTTTTCTGAAACGCGGTTTGTTCTTCGGCATTGAGGTCCAGTTCGATGATTTTTCGGACACCACCGTCCCCCAAAATGACCGGGACGCCGACAAAATAACCTCCGACGCCGTATTCTTTTTCGCAATAAACAGCACAAGGGATCAATCGGCGTTTGTCGCGAACGATCGCCTCAACCATTTGGGCTGTTGCCGCGGCCGGGGCATAGTAGGCACTTCCGGTTTTCAACAGCCGGACGATTTCGCCGCCGCCGTCCCGGGTTCTTGCGACGATTTCGTCGAGTCTTTTCGCGTCAATCAGTTGCCGGATCGGGATTCCACCGGCAGAGGCACAGCTCAACAAGGGGACCATTGTGTCGCCATGCCCGCCGAGAAGCATCGCGGAAACATCTTCAACACTGACGCCGAGTTCCATGGCGAGAAACGTTCGAAATCGGGCCGTGTCGAGCACGCCGGCCTGACCGATCACCCGTTCCCGGGGAAAACCGGTCACTTGCATCACCCGTTGCGACATCGCGTCAAGCGGATTGCAGACGACAATCACCACGGCATGGGGACTCGTTTTCCTGATTTGTTCACTGACCGAAGTGACGATTCCCGCATTGGTTGCCAGAAGATCGTCGCGACTCATTCCCGGCTTTCGGGGAATCCCGGCGGTGATGACCACGACGTCACTTTCCGCGGTGTCGGCATAATCATTGGTTCCCGTGATATTTGCATCATACATCATGATCGGCGACGCTTCCAACAGGTCGAGGGCTTTGCCGTGGGGCATCGTTTCCATTTGGGGAATGTCGAGCAGCACGACGTCTCCAAGTTCCGCCGCCGCGCACCAATGAGCCGTTGTCGCCCCGACGTTTCCTGCCCCGATCACTGAAATTTTCGCCCGTTTCATCACATTTTCTCCTGTATTGTTTAATTGCACCCGGATTTATTGTTTATTGCGTCTGGATTTATTATTTATTGTGCCCGGACAATCGGACGATTGGTTTTTGCACTTTTTACGCTTTTTTTACTTCTTTTTTGACTTGCCGATTTTGAATTCGTAGTTTTTGCGACGAAGTTTGGCACGTTGGATCAAGAGAAACCAAATGATCGCTAAAACACCGAAGACACTAAGGGCAACCACGTATTGCGTGATACTGCTAGAGGTTGAAAGCGTCGATTTTCCTTCCGGAAACCAGGTGACACCGATCCCGACAATCATCGGGGCAAGTTGTGTTGCCAGTTTTTCCAGAGTCATTTCCGTTTCGCTTGCGGCTTCTTCAGGAACCCTGATTTTGTACGCCCAGGTTTTGTAAAAGACGCCGGAACAGTTGACAAGTTCATTATAGTCCGGATTGTCGTTGACGGGCATCCCCTCGGGAAGTTCGGTGACACAAAAAACCGCCGGATTCGCTTGGGTATCGTCGTTGAACAGGAAAAGCATGTAATAGTGGTCAAATCCGTAACGTCTTACGTCGTCTTGATTTTTGACTTCCTGACGCATGATTTTCTTGGCCCGCCCGGTCATCGTGACACAAGTCCCCTGGAATCGCTCAGGATTGTTGAAAAGGAGTGCCGTAAAATGCGCGGAACTGAGTTGCGACCGTTCCAGAAAATTCATCGCCTCGTCTTGAAGTTCACGTGAACTTGAATGTTTTCGAAGCGTTTGTAAAAGCGAAAAAAACGGTTCCCGATCTCGATCACCGAAGAGAAACCGACTCCGGTTTTCCTGAAACATGCTGATTGGCAGTTGTTTGACGGTGTCCAAAAGACCAACGTCGAAGCCGCGTCTTCCGAGAAACGTGTCCTGGGGAAACCATGCCATTCGTTTGGCGACAAAAATCGGTCTGTTTTCCATGGTTTTGAACAGAATACCGGTAAAACCTGCCGGTTCTGAAAGCGTTTCACGATTTTGCCAACTCTCGGGAATGATTGCCGTGAAAACCGTCACAGGAATCTCTTGTTGATCAGGAAAAGTGGCTCGGCGAGGAAGAAAAGTGACTTGGTAAATGTCCCCTATTTTTTTCAGTTCCGTGACGTTTCCCCGATACTGATAAATCAGTCCGCGTTGAAGGACGGAATCGTTTGGCCGGACATTTTCCTCAAGCACCAGGTCGGAAACACGTTCTCTGAGTCGGAAAATCAGCCGGTTGATTGTTTCCAATTGTTCGATGTCAGGTTCACGGTTGTCGTCGAGTTGATTCCACGTTTCGGCGTCCATTCCGATCAGAAGCTGCCAAAACGACGCGTCGATTGTCGCCGCGTAATTTGGCATGACCACAGACAATAGAATGCCTAATATCCCAAAAAAATACTTAATATCCATAAAAAATTAGCAATGCCAAAAATTTAATTGGTTAACGATTGAAGTGGTGCGGGAATGCGACCGGCGAAGTTCACGAAATCTTTGCTTCCATCGACGTTACGGACTTCCAGGACCGGTGAGGAGCCGAACAGGCCGCCGAAGTCAACCCAATCTCCCGCCTTTGCATCCGGGACAGGAATCAGTCGAACGGCGGTTGTTTTATTGTTGATGACACCGATGGCCATTTCGTCGGCGATGATCCCCGCAATGGTTTCCGGTGAGGTGTCTCCCGGAATCATGATCATGTCGAGTCCGACACTGCAAACGCTGGTCATCGCTTCGAGTTTTTCGAGGACCAGGTGTCCGTCTCTGACCGCCGCGGCAAGGGTTGCATCTTCGGAAACCGGAATGAACGCCCCGCTGAGTCCGCCGACACTGCTGGACGCGAAAAGCCCCCCTTTTTTCACGGCGTCGTTGAGCATCGCAACAGCGGCGGTGGAGCCGGGAGAGCCGATTTTCTTGATTCCCAATGTTTGGAGAATCTCGCCGATACTGTCACCGACGGTTGGTGTCGGAGCCAAGGAAAGGTCAACAATCCCGAATCCGACTCCAAGTTTTTCAGCGACTTCGCGACCGATCAATTCCCCCACCCGTGTCACCCGGAAACTGGTGATTTTGATTTCCTCGGCCAGGTCGTTCAGCGTGAGCTTTTTCGTGGTGCTCGCGATTCTGCGTTTCAAAGCACTACCAATCACCCCGGGACCGGAAACCCCGATGTTGACCGTCGCTTCCGGTTCGCCGATTCCCATGTAGGCTCCGGCCATGAAAGGGTTGTCTTCCGGAATGTTCGCAAAAACGACGAGTTTGGCACAACCGAATCCTCTTTGTTCGCCGGTTGCCCGGGCAATTTTGGGGAGAATGTGTCCGAGCTGCAAAACGGCGTCCATGTTGATGCCGGCTTTCCTTGAAGCGACATTGACCGAGGCACAAACCCGTTCGGTCCGGGAAAGAACTTCCGGCAACGAATCCAACACGACCTGGTCCCCTTTGGAGATTCCTTTGTGAACAAGTGCCGAAAAACCTCCGACGAAATCAACCCGGCATTCATGAGCGGCATCGTCCAGTGTTTTGGCAAGCTGAAGTGCCGCCGAAGAGGTATGGGCGGCAAGAAGAATGGACGCCGGGGAAACTGCAATCCGTTTGTTGATCACCGGAATGCCGTATTTTCCGCCGATTGCATCGCAAATACTGACGAGATTGCGGGCCTGCTCCGTGATTTTGTGATAAACCTTCCGACACATCAAATCGACTGTCGGGGCGGCACAATCATTGATATTCAGGGCCAGGGTCACTGCACGAACATCAAGATGCTCATCGTGCAGCATCCGGATCGTCGATATGATTTCGTCTGTGTGAAGCATTTCAAATCTTATTCTTGTCTCTCGAAAATTGTTCTATTAGTTCTCTTAATGTCCAGAAGTTTCTGTTTTTTTGGGGTGAAGTAACAAGGGGGCAATTTCCGGCATCAAACGATAAGCATAGGCAAGCAATTTGATGGGGTGGATGGTGTTTTTGCTGACCCCGTGCTCCATCTGCATCTTGCACGCGTTGCATTCGGTGGATCCGATTTGGATGAGCGGGTCTCGGAGTGCTGAAAACAGGGAATGTCCGATGCGGAGACTCATCCGGAAATTGTTTTTTTTCAGCCCGTAATCCCAGGAAAGTCCGCAACATCCGCGTTCCAGACGTTTGACCCCCAATCCGGGAATCAATCGGAGAAGGCTTTCGGCAGCTGTTGCATTGTTCAGCGGACCGGGATTCATGGCCAAAGAACGACACGGCGCATGATAACCAACCGTTGCATGAATCGGTGTAAAATTGAGTTGCAGTTTTCCAATGGTGTGAAGTCGGAAAAGATATTCGCAAAGATCAGTCGTTTCGGAAGCGACCAACGTGGCCTCGGGATCATCAAGCACATAGCGATATTCATCCCGGATTGTCAGCGCCGAAGTCGGTTCCAATGTCACGATTTCGTAACCTTGCCGAATCACGTCGGCAAGAATCGCGACGTTGTGTCTTGCAAGTTTTTCAAGCCGGTCCTGATGACCACAGGTGACGGCACAGACGCCGGAAGCCAGTTGACGACCCGGGACATAAACGTCCACGCCGTTGTATTCGAGAACCTTAATGGCCGCATCCGCGAGCTTCGGGTCGAAATGATTGACAAACGTGTCGACAAAAAAAGCGATCCTTTTCTCATGACGGCGCGAAGGACGGGAATGACGCTTGTACCACGTCGTGCGGGAAAGAAAGCTGATTCTTGCGAGTTTCGGCATTTTTCTTTCCTGGGGAATTCCAAACGCTTTTTCGTAAATCCAACGTGTCAGTCTGTTCTTCAGCGACCAATTGATGACATAATTGATCGGTGCGACGACAGGAAGAATCTGGTCGACATGGGAAAAAAACCAGTCGGAAAGGGAAAAATTGTGGGCCGCCGCGAAGGCACTTTTGCTCCGGAATGCCAGGCGGGGAACATCGACTTCGGCGGGGCACTCCGAACGACAAAGATGGCAATGTAGACAATGATCGGCGACTCGTTTGGAAACATTGGTCGTCAGGATTTCCAGGCTCATCGTTTCGTCAATGATTCCCCGGAGCAGGTTGGCCTTGGCCCGCGGGGTTGCTTCTTCATTAAAATGATGTCGGAACACCGGACACATCCGAAGAGCCGCATTTCGTGAACGACATCTGCCGCAACCATTGCAGCGGAGCACGGTTTCCTGAATCGGTTGGGAATCCCATTTCAACTGGAGCTGCATCTGTTTTTCAGAAGGCGTTGGCTCTTGTTGCGACGGAACAGGGCAAGGGGCGAAAAGCGGCTTCCGGTAGTAGAAGGAAACGGCATTTTCACGAGGGACCACTTTTCCCGGATTCAAAAGGTGGCCCGGATCGAAATGGTTTTTGATCGTCTCAAACACGGCGGCAAGTTTCGGACACTGTTTATTGATCCACGGCGTCTTGGTGACGCCACATGCCTGTTCCGAGCTGATGGTTCCTTGATGCTGGAACAGTTCCTCGTAAAATTCCGGAATCAGCCGGTCCATACGAGACAAGACGTCGCTTTCCGAGAGGTCGAGAACCGGCTGAACATTGATTTGTCCATGGCCGACATGTCCGAAAAACGACGGCGTGAGTTCGTGACGTTTGAAAAGATTCTGTATGGCGACAAGATACGAGGGAAGTTGTTGCACGGGAACAGCGACGTCCTCCAAGAGCGAAAGTCCATAGAAAAAATGCGGCATCCGGGCAAGGGCCATTTTGGATTCGTTCAACAACTCCCGAAAAAGGAAGATTTCCTGAGAATGAAACGCGACACGGGTTGTCGAACAAAGCTGTTCCCGGTGTCGGATTTCATTGATCAGGTTCTGTAATCTGTCCCCCACCTGCAAACCGTCGGAACCGTCAATTTCGACAAGAAGAATCGCCTCCGTTTCGGAAGGAACCAACGACTGGGAACGTTTGTCCCATTCCCGTAAAAGACTGAGTCTGCGCCGGTCGATCAATTCGCAACAGTTCGGTTGGTGGGCGAGAATCATGGGAACCGCTCGCATCGCTTTATCGAGTCCACTGAACAAAAACATGACCATTCCGAAAGATTTCGGCGTTGGGACTGTCCTGATTTCGGCCTCGGTGATGATTCCAAGCGTTCCTTCCGATCCGGTGAAGAGCGGAATCAATCCTTCGTTGATTCGGTATCCGGTTCGATCGGGCCGTGTTGCCGACTGCAATTTCAGGAGTTCCGGATCAAATCCCGCAATCATTTCCCGGTAAGCCGTTTCATGGGAATTTGTCGTTTCAAGCGGATTTGTCGTTTTATATTGATTCGGAAGCGATCCGGGATTGTGGAGCGTGATGATTTCACCGGTCGCCAAAACGACCTGAAGTTTTTGAACCGCCTGATGAGGAAAACCGTACTTGAGCCATTGCGAACCGGCCCCATTTGTGGCGAGAATGCTTCCGAGCGAACTCATGGGACCGAATCCCGGGTTTGGGCCGATGATTCTTCCCTCGGAACGGTTGAGTATCCGGTTGGCCCGTTCAAAAATCGCTCCGGATTGCAGACAGACGCTTTCCTCGTCCGTGCGGAGAATCCGCCGCATGTATCGGGTCATGTCGAGCACGACACCATTGCCGAGACAACCGCCGGTTCTTCCGGTTCCCGCTCCACGGGGATGAACGGGAAGTCCGTGTTCCGCCGCATAGTGAACCGTCGAGGCGATATCCTGACTTGACCGCGGGAAAACCACGGCAAATGGTCGGTATTCGAAGTGGCTTGCGTCACTTGCATAAAGCCGTTGTGTCGCCTCGTCACACAGAACGTCCCCCTCAATCAAACCACGAAGATCATCCTGAAAACGTGACGCGGAAAAATTGATGGCGGACATGGAAAGGAAACGGATGGAATTTTGAGCAAAAAACAGACATCTCTCAAGTCATTATACCATCATGTTGTGCGTTGAACAGATGTTAGCCGTCACTCGCGTATTTTAGAGCCGTTTTTGAGAAAGGAAGAGGTTTGCGGCGGGTGGGACGGGTGAATATAGACGTCTTGGAGTTTTATTATACAATTATACTACAAAATGTCGATAAATTGGCATTTCTCCTTGTGTCCTTTGTGAAAATCTTTGTGAACTTTGTGGTTAAAATATTTTACCACAAGGGACACAAAGGGTTGCACAAAGAACACAAAGTTTATGGTGTTGCATGGTATATACTCAAGCTGGTCTCCGGAATAACGGAAAAAACGTTTCAGGAGTGGATTTTCATGTTGAATCAAGTGATGATGGAAGAGTTGCGCTGGAAAAAGTTTCCCGTGTTGGATGACGGATTCGTCTGTCTGGTCGATGTGATGGGAAATGACGCGGCGATTACACAAGCGGCCAGAGTCAGTTACGGCGAAGGAACACGGCATGTTTCCGATGACAGGACGCTGCTTCGGTATCTGATGCGCCACCAACACACAACGCCGTTTGAAATGGCGGAGATCAAATTTCTGGTTCGCGTCCCGATGGATTGCTGGCGGCAGTGGATCCGGCACCGGACGGCTTCCGTCAACGAGTACAGCACCCGTTATTCGTTGGCCATTGACTCCATGCAGAAAACCTCCCCTGATGCCTGGCGGTTGCAGGCGGTTTCCAACCGGCAAGGGAGTGACGGCTTTCTGGACCCTGAGGTCGGCCGGGCCCTGACGGATGAAGAAACGATGTTTCACGAAAACGCCCGGTCGCTTTATGCGGGACGAATTGATCAGGGGGTTGCCCGGGAACAGGCCCGAAAAGATTTGCCGCTTTCCACTTATACCGAGGCCTATTGGAAAATGGACCTGCACAATTTGTTTCACTTTTTGGCGCTGCGGATGGAGCCGAATGCCCAACAGGAAATCGTGGAATATGCGACGACAATCGGTCGGCAAATTGTTCGTCCGTTGTTTCCTCTGGCCTGGGAGGCGTTCGAGGATTATTGTCTCTTTTCGATGAAGCTCAGTCGTCTGGAACAAGAAGTCGTGGCGAGACTTGCCGCCAGGGGACAACTTCCCGCGACGCTTGAACAGTTCATGGAGGCGCAAGACGAAAGCTGGCGAAATCTTGAGCGGTGTCGTGAAAGAGACGAGTGCATGGAAAAACTGTCCCGAATGAATCTTCTCCGGTAGCGTCTGATTTTCTGTCAAAGTTTGATCATATACTCAAGCCGGTTAAAAATCCCGGAAGCTGGACACGGAAAGCCCTGCAACGCAGGGCGTTTGCGCGAGGCCGAAGGCTAGTGCCCATACCGGCTACAGTATATCAAACTCAAAATACCGCTCAGCGTTATTATAGCAAATGTCACGCACCATGCCGCCGACGAAATTGAAGTCGTTCGGCAGCAGGCCGGTTTCCATTTCATGGCCGAGCAGGTTGCAGAGGACGCGGCGGAAATACTCGTGTCGCGTGTAGGACAGGAACGAACGGCTGTCGGTCAACATGCCGACGAAGAGCGACAGCAGCCCGTGATTCGACAGGGCGTTGAGTTGGTCTTCCATACCTTTTT
>Ga0123353_10000460_pt1 | contig 50722 bp, 34 predicted proteins | sample TergutLab28metaG_3_FD_92763 | JGI IMG/M metagenome (GOLD analysis project Ga0123353, IMG submission 92763) | Labiotermes labralis P3 segment gut microbial communities from Petit-Saut dam, French Guiana - Lab288 P3 | ecosystem: Host-associated > Arthropoda: Insects > Digestive system > Gut ... | reverse complement strand
GCTGACGCTGGCAACGGTCGATTCCGCTCAAAAAATCAGCGGTAACGCCGAACTGATCCGTTCCTTTTTCGATCACGCTGGAATACCACTCTAAAGGCCATTTTTTATCTGGGAAGCAGTAGTTCTTGTTTTTACGATATTCTCGAATGATCTCAACTACCGCAGTTCGGATTTTTTCCTGTTGCTTCATTTCTTTGGAAAGTTTTTCCCGTTCAGGGCGACTTTTCTTCATATCACGCGCAAGCTCAACACGGATCATTTCCGGTTTGCCGTATTGCCGGATAATCGCGTTGACCACTTTGCGGAGTTCGGTCAGCGTTCGGGTCACGACTGGGTTTTTCAAGTCTTTCACCGCTTTGAGCACCGGCGGCAGGGAATCAAGCATTTCCTTGCGTTCCTCGTCGAATTGTTCACCGTAAATTTCTTTACGGGCAGTCGCGAAGGGCACTCGCTTTTCCATCATCACCGGTAGAATCTTGCGAATCGCCTGTTTGGAAAGCGAGGCGTAATCCCGTTCGAGCTGGACTGCAGCCAATTGACTGGCCGTGTTGGAATCGAACTGGAACACTTTTTCGAGTCGCTTGGCCAATGCGTCTTCATGTTCGAATTGCAAAATCTCGCTGACGAGCAGTTCCTTTTGCTCGTCCGACATGGTGTTCCAACTGTCGGGGATGATGGCCATGATGCGCGACGTGGTGCTGTTGCCGCGAATGTCCTTGCCCCCTTCCGTTTCGAGGTTGAATTTACAAAACTTGTTCAAGTCAGGCAACATTTTTTTCATCGCCGCGAACGTGAGTTTTTCCTTGCTTTCGAGTTCAACGGCCAGAACATCCATTTCCTGCGGCGTCAGGCGGCGAAATGTTCCGTCGGGCAGCTGAACGTCAAGATCAAGAATTTTCTGCCAGTAACGAAATCGCTGGGCTTCGAGTGACGCGAGTTGTGCACGGCGTTTACCGCGTTCCAGTTGACATCTCCCGATCAAATGTTTCTGTGACTTGAGCGGTCGTTGAAAAAACAGGGCGTGATAGATCGCTTCCCGCAATGTTATTTTCCTGGCTCGGAAATGTTCGTTCGACAATATCTTTTTTCGTTTCTTTTTACTGATATTGTGCTTCCAGGCACCCGTGTTGTTTTTCCAACTGTCAACGACAACCGTTTTGTTCAGCAAATCATGGTAATACTTGTCCTGACTGTCACAAATGGCCTTGAACTCGTCACGAAACATGTCACGCCCGGTCCAGCGTTGACGAATGCGTTTTTCCTCCGGGTCAAGCGACGCAAAAAACTCACCAAGCGTTCGAAAACCGCGATCGGTGATTTCACTGCGAAGATCGGAGATGTCTTTTTTCAACCCTTTTTCATCTTCACCGTCTTTCGCAGGAGTCTTTTTATTGCTCAGAAACCCGCGACGTTGCGAAAGATGCAGCAACGCCCGGCCAAACGCAAACGGTTCCAATTTTTCATCAAGGGCCATTGCCCGGAGTTTGTACGGCAAAAGATGGGCGGAGACACGGTCCTCATTAAGAGACAGCCTGTCGGCAAGCTCCTTGTCAAGATAGTTAATCAACTCCTGACGGTCGATGGGTGTGTCATAAATCCCTTTGCCCATCGGCAGCAATCCGTGATTCCGCAGAAGATTAAACAGTTTCAGTGTTCGTCGTTTGCGTCGCCATTGATTCCGCCGGACACTGCGAGCGGCGCGGCGCTTCAGATTTCGGGATTCGTCTTTCCCCTGTTCGATTTCCGATTCGGTTCCGGTGCCACTGTCAAAACAGCGAACACCCAGTTGTATGGCTTGGCCGTTTTTTTCGTCAGCCGGGATAATTGCCCAGCCAATCGATTGGACGCCGAGATCAAGTCCAAGAATATATGTCATCGCACAATCCTTTTTGATAATTATTTGAAATTCATAATTGTTTTGTCAACTATGATTCAATATTAACAAACTTTTGCTTGACTTACAACTCTTTTTCTGATAGACTTAATGATAGTATATCCGAGCAGCGATTGCTTCAAATCTTAGTAAAGAATTAACTTTCGTTGTGCAAGGCGGCTTTATGGCCACGCTTTTAAGCATCCTTGACGCACCCCTGTGGTGCGTTTTTTTCATTTCTTGCAGTCTTGGTTTCCATGGTTTTTTATTGTATAATCTCTATAGAACAAATGAGTGAAAAAGATTTTGTACTAAAAAAATCAAGTTTTTCTGAAAACCCCCCGTGGAGACATTGATGTCAGAATTAACACAACTCGAATCATGGAAAGTGCTTGAGAGACATTACGAAGAGATCAAAAATCTTTCCTTGCGACAACAGTTTGCCGAGGATTCCAAACGTTTCGGACGGTTTTCCCTGGAATGGAATGGTTTGTTGTTTGACTATTCAAAAAATCGGATCAATGAACGGACGATTTCATTGCTTTTGGACCTTGCCAAGGAGCAGAAACTCGAAAAAGCGATTATCGACATGTTTTGTGGCGAGAAAATCAATGTCACGGAACGTCGAAGCGTCCTTCATGTTGCTTTGCGGAACCGGTCGAACCGCCCGATTGTCGTCGATGGCAAGGACGTGATGCCGCAAATCAATCAGACTCTTGTAAAAATGCGGGAATTTTCCGACGCCGTTCGTCATGGTGCCTGGAAAGGTTATTCGGGGAAAACTGTCACTGATATTGTCAATATCGGGATCGGCGGTTCGGATTTGGGGCCTCTCATGGTGACTGAAGCCCTTGGACATTACAAATCCAAGGTCAACGCCCATTTCGTTTCCAATGTCGACGGGACTCATATTGCGGAAACGCTGAAAAAGCTGGACCCTGAAACAACCCTGTTCATTGTTGCGTCCAAGACGTTCACGACGCAAGAAACGATGACCAATGCCGGTTCCGCCCGAGACTGGTTCTTGAATCATGCCAAGGACAAAGCGGCCATTGCCAAGCATTTTGTCGCGCTTTCCACCAACCAAAAAGAGGTGGAAAAGTTTGGAATTGATCCGGTGAACATGTTCGAATTCTGGGATTGGGTCGGTGGACGTTATTCTCTTTGGTCGGCGATCGGACTTTCCATTGCCCTGACTTTGGGATTTGAGAATTTCGAAGAACTCCTGATTGGAGCCCATGACGCCGATGAACATTTCAGGACAACCCCTTTTGAAAAGAATGTCCCGGTACTCCTCGGAATGCTCGGGATTTGGTACAATAATTTTTTTGGAGCCGAAACCCACGCGATTCTCCCTTACGATCAATATTTGCATCGTTTTGCCGCATATTTTCAGCAAGGTGACATGGAAAGCAATGGCAAAGGGGTCGATCGTGAGAACCGACAAGTCGATTACGCGACAGGACCAATCATCTGGGGAGAACCGGGAACCAATGGTCAACATGCTTTTTACCAGTTGATTCACCAGGGAACAAGACTGATTCCTTGTGATTTTCTCGCCCCTGCGGTGTCCCACAATCCCATAGGCGATCATCATGAAAAGCTGATTGCGAACTTTATCGCCCAAACGGAAGCACTTATGCGGGGAAAAACCCCGGAAGAAGCGACCGGGGAACTGCGCGTTGCCGGATACTCCGAAGAAGACGTTGCGCGGCTTGCCCCGGCGAGGGTTTTTCCCGGAAACCGTCCGACAAACACGATCTTTTTTCCGAAATTGACGCCGCGAATGCTCGGGACACTGATTGCCCTTTACGAGCATAAAATCTTTGTGCAGGGAATCATTTGGAACATCAACTCGTTTGATCAGATGGGTGTTGAACTTGGCAAACAACTCGCCAACGTGATTCTTCCTGAATTGAAGACCGGAGATTCCGCTTCCAATCATGACAGCTCGACCAACGGGTTGATCAATTATTTCAAGAAAAACCGATGAATAAATATTGGATAATAAATATACAGGATAAAATAAATACAGGATGTCAATAACGATTGCGTGTAAAACGATTGTGTATCACCAACGTCCTGTTTGCCGTGCTTTTCACTTTTATGAAATCTTCCCCATCCAAGCCGCGAATGATGTTTGAGTCCAGTCTGGAGCTCAAGTGTCTCTTTTTTTTCGGAATCGCGCTTTCGGTGGTGATCACGATGAGTTTCTGGCTCTACTGGCGGGTCACGGAGACGCAAGTTTCAACGCAAAATCTTCTGACGGCGGAATCCTTGGGACGGCAATCTCTGCTTTTCAAACACATCAAGATATTTACCGAACAGCAATACGGCATGTCCCCTTCCAGGAATGTTTTTCCGCAACCGCTTGATCCGATCAATATACCGCTTGCCCCATCGCTGACATCACCGGATATTATCGAGTCGTTTTCGCCAAGGGATGGGGGCAAACCTTCTTATGACGATGATTTTCAAAAGTCGATGAACGAGATGATGAGTGAGAAACTGGTGGGGCAACGAAGTCCGCCGACACAAGAGGTCATCCGTTCTCCGGCTTTTGCGAGACGAATTCCGGAGCAAAATCAGCCGAAAAATCAATATGAAAAAGACCTCCTCAAGCGGTTTGCCCATCAACCCGGGCCGGATTCCAAGGAAAAAGGTTACGACGAGATTCCTTCGGACTCTGAAGGATGTTATCACTATTACCAGCCCTATTGGGCGAAAAATCAATGGTGTCTGGGATGTCACCGGATAGAATCGTTCGACATGAACGTCGGCGACCTGATCGGGATCGTGCATATCACGATCTCCGACCCGCCGGCGAAAAAAGCGATGACCGAGTATTGGGCCTGGCTTCTGGTCGCGGCGATTGTCACGGCGGTGCTTTCGATGCTTGCATTTTATATCGTGATCCGATTGATTATCATCCGACCGTTGCGCCACCTTCGCGAGGTCAGCGAGGCGATCAGTCGCGGTGACACCTCGCAACGGGCCGACCTTCATACCGGCGATGAATTCGAAGGCCTCGCTCTTGCGTTCAACAGAACAATGCGACAGATTCTCAACACGCAAGAAAAACTCCGTGGCGTCAACGTCGAACTGGATCAGCGGGTCGACCAATTGGCCCGCCTCAATGTCCAGCTTTACGAGATGAACCGTGTCAAGAGCGATTTCATGGCAACGATGAGTCACGAACTGCGAACCCCACTCAACAGCATCCTCGGGTTCAGTGACGTGCTTGGGTCCATCGCTTCGCTCGACGACAAACAGAAACGTTATGTCGAGAACATCAGCAAGTCGGGAAAAACGCTCCTGAACATGATCAACGACATTCTCGACATGGCGAAAATCGAGTCGGGGCAAATCAATATCCAGATTCAAGACTTCAGTATCGGGCATATTGTTTCCGCCCAATGCGACATGGCCAAGCCGCTGGTCGACCGGAAAAACATTGATCTGGAATGCGACGTTCCCGAAGGACTGCCGCTCATGCACCAGGATCAGTCGCGTTTGCAGCAGATTCTCAATAATCTTCTTTCCAATGCGATCAAGTTTACCCCGGAAGCAGGGCGTATCAAGATTCAGGTTCGGCGTATCGTTCCCCATTCCTCGACGCGGCGCAGCATTTCAGGAATCACCGAACCGATGTTGGAAATGAAAGTCATCGACAACGGGGTCGGAATCTCTGAAGACGATCAGCAGATCATTTTCGAGAAATTTCGTCAGGGAAAAAGTTCGATGCCCGAAGGGGACACCATGAAACGAGAGCATTCCGGTTCCGGGCTTGGTCTTTCCATTGTGAAGGAACTTTGCCGTCTCTTGGAAGGGTCTGTTTCTGTTGAGAGTCAATTTGGCCTGGGGAGCACCTTTACCGTGTTTCTTCCCTGGATTTTGGAGCCGCGAACCCGGATTGAGTCGGAAATGATGGTTGAGCTGCAACAATTTTCCAAGTCGAAACCTTCACGGGTGCCCGAAGTGTCGTCATGATTGCCGTCATTGATGGAAAGAATAAAACGAATTGTTTAATGCGGAATTTGGAATGAGGAATGAAAAAACAATTCCTAATTCCCAACTCCTAATTCCACATTACCTTCTCCCCCCTTTTACCTCTTATTCCTATAAAACGAACATGTCATTACTCAAGAAAACAATCGTGTTTTTTTTCTTTGCCGTGATTGTCTTGCCCGGCATGACGGCTTCCTTGAAATCAGAATCCGTTTCCCAAGTTGAATCAATTTCCCAGGCGGACTGGCGACCGGTGAAAACGGATCTCGCGCCGGCACGTTGGATTTGGATGCCTTCGCAACGGACTCTCGGTAATACGTTCGTGTTGTTCCGACGTGAAGTGACGATCGACGGTTCACTCAAAAAAGCGACCGGTTGGGTCACCGCCGACAGTCGGTATCTGCTTTCCGTCAATGGCAATCGCGTGCAGTGGGGACCGGCACCTTGTGATCCTCGAATTTTGGATGTCGACCCGATGGATTTGACGGATTTACTCAAGCCGGGCAACAACGTCATCGGCGCCGAGGTGCTTTTTTACGGACTGGGAGACGGGACAAATCCGGCGGGAAAACCGGGATTCCTTTTTTACCTGACGCTGGAATATCAGGACGGACGCAAGGAAATCCTTGTTTCGGATCAAAACTGGCAAGTTAAGCTTGATCGGGGACATCGACCGGGGATGTACAAACGTTGGTTTTTGAGGTCGCTCCAGGAGGAATTTGACCACCGACAGTTTCCCGTGGGTTGGGACCTCCCCGATTTTACGCCGGACAAAAGTTGGATGCCGGCGGCGGTTCTTTCGTGTCCTGCCGACAAACCGGCATCGTGCAGCGGTTACGCGGGGAACGATCTTTTGGATCAGGCCAATCCGGACGACTGTTCCCTTCGAATTCGGGAGATTCCGCTGATTCGTGAAATCAAGGTTCCCGTGATGAAACTCGCGGAGCAAGGCATCGTCAAATGGCATCGCGAACCGGAAGACTGGTTCGACATGCGCGTGCCAAACAGTTTTACGATTGACATGAAGCCGGTGACCCAAAAAACAACGGAAAACGATGTCTGGGTGGTGGACGCTCCGAAAAATGCGAATCAGGGCGTCTTTCTGACGTTTGAATTGCAGGAACAGGTTGTCGGATTTCCCTATTTTACGATTGATGCTCCGGAAGGAACCATTGTCGAGTTGATGGTCCAGGAATCCCATGTTCCGGGCAAGAATCTTTGGCTTGACACGCAGTTTTTCAGTTGGTCGCGGTTTATTTGTCGGGAAGGCGTCAATCGATTTGAGACGTATGATTTCGAGTCGTTGCGTTGGATGCAGCTTCACATCCGTAACACAAGCAAACCGGTGAAAATCAGTGACGTCGGTGTACGGCGACGGATGTATGACTGGGCGAATCCTCCGAAAGTCGTTTGTTCTGAACCGAAACTCCAGCGATTGTTCGACGCGACGGTCAACACGCTTTATAACAGTTGTCTGGATACCTGTGTCGACGGAATGGCCCGGGAACGACAACAATACAGCGGCGACGGTGGTCACCAGCTTCTCGCGGTCCGGTCGGTGTTTGGGGAAACACGACTTCCCAAGCGATTCCTGCGAACGTTCAGCGAAGGACAATCGCCGGACGGTTATTTCCTGGATTCTTGGCCGGCGTTCGACCGTCTGGCACGAGTCATGCAAAAGCAGATCGGTGCCGCTTATTGGGGGCCGTTGCTTGATCACGGTGTCGGGTTCAATTTCGACTGTTGGAACCATTATCTTGAAACCGGCGACATCGCGGCCCTCGACGAACCGTATCCGCGACTGGTCCGGTTTGCCGATTACCTTGATACACTCCGTGAACCGGACGGACTCGTGCCGGTCGAAAACCTCGGAATTCCGACGGTCTGGATGGATCACATCGCCTTTCAGAAGCAAAAGCACAAACAATGCGCGTTCAATCTGTATGCCGCCGCGATGCTCGAACACGCCTTGTCGCCGTTGGCTCTTGCCAAAGGAGACGTCGAACGTGCCGGGGAGTTTGCCGAACGGGGAAAGGTTTTGCGTGAAAACACCATCGCAAAATATTGGGACCCTGTGCGCAAAACATTTGTGAACAACCGTCCGTGGCTGGATGAGGGGCCGGATCGGGAAAAATCGCCTCGCATGGATGATCGTTCTCTTGCCACGGCGATCCTATTTGGCCAATGTCCGGAAAATGACACCGCCGAATCGTTGCGACTCCTTGCCGAATCTCCGCCGGAGATGGGATACTCCTATCCGTGCAATGCGTGCTGGCGTTATTGGGCTTTGTGTCGATGTGGCCGGAGCGACATTGTGCTCAATGAGTTCCGTGATCGTTGGGCGACCATGGATTCGGTGATTTTGAACAACACCCTTGCCGAAGATTGGTTCGCCCAACCCGACAGCGGGGCACAGTGGTCGCACTGCGCGGTTTCGCCATTGTTTGTGTTGTACTCGGACATTGCCGGGATACGTCCGACTGCCCCGGGGTTCACGTCATGCGAGATTCGCCCGCAGCTTGGAGATATTGCCGATTTGCAACTGACGTATTACACGCCGCAAGGTCCCATCGAATTTACCGCCGAACGTCAAAAGGACGGTCATCACGTGACGGTCAGGCACCCTGAAACATGTCAGGTGACATTGATTTTTTCCAAAGGCACCGCGGAGTGCATTGCCTATTGAGGCAACGTGCCGTTGCATCGCAGTTGCTCATGCTCACTGCGTTCGATTCGCCCTCACTCAACATTCATCACTCATCACGACAATGGAGGATGCGGAAATGACGACTCGGACAACTCGGAGTATTCAAATCGGTGACATTTCGATCGGAGGAGGGCACCCTGTCCTGCTGCAGAGTATGTGTGCGACGAAGACGACGGACGTCGCGGCAACGGCGCAATTGGCGGAAACTCTGAAAAATGCGGGGGCCGGCTTGGTTCGGGTGGCTGTCGATACCAAAAACGATACCGCGGCTCTTCCGGCGATTCGCGAGAAGACCTCGGCCAGACTTTCGGTCGATTTGCATGAAAATTACAGGCTTGTCAAGCTTGTCGCTCCTTATGTGGAAAAAATCCGCTACAATCCCGGGCATCTCCATCATGTCGAAACGGAGATTCCCTGGCAGGACAAGGTGAAACGTATTGCCGACATTGCCGGCGAGCATCATTGTGCTCTTCGGGTCGGCGTCAACTGCGGGTCGCTGGACCCGGCCCAAAAATCCGAGGATTTGCCGATGCTTTCCAGCACGCTCGAACACGCGGAGTTGCTGGATTCGATCGGTTTCACCAATTATTGTGTTTCACTCAAGTCGTCGGACCCGGAAATGGTGATCACGGCCAATCGGGAATTTGCACGAAGACGTCCTGATGTTCCGATTCACCTGGGGCTTACCGAGGCCGGTATTCCCCCTGAAGCCGTCCGGAAATCCCGTGCCGCTTTGGAGCCGCTTTTGTTCCAGGGAATCGGTGACACGCTTCGTGTTTCGCTGACGGTTCCGAACAGTCGAAAACATGAGGAAATCGAGACCGGGCGGTTGATTCTCGCCAATGTTGCCGCCGGTAGGATTATGACGCCTGCCGATTTGGAGAAAAACAGGCTCAATCTGATTTGTTGTCCGAGTTGTGCCCGGGTGGAAAACGATCAATTTGTCGAACTTGCCGAAACGATTCGTTGTGTCACTCAATTTGCCGCGGATTTTCCTGTCACGATTGCCGTGATGGGATGCCGTGTCAATGGTCCGGGAGAAACGGATCATGCCGACCTGGGAATCTGGTGCGGCCCGAACCACGTCAACCTGAAACGGGGAGAAAAACCTCTCGGCACTTTTTCCTACGATCAGATCGTCGAAAAAGTCGTCGAGGAATTGACGTCGATCATTGCTCGCCGTTCATCCGGTCCGTTTTCGTCTCGCAATGGCCGCGTTGGTGAATCCGAGGAATAAAGGATGAGGATTGATCGGTTGTGACTTGAATTCCGGCTGAAACTGCACGCCGACGAACCACGGATGCGATGGAATTTCAATAATCTCGGCCAAACATCCGTCGGGTGAATTGCCGGTGACAACCATTCCATGCTCCGCAAGCAGGCCGCGATATTCGTTATTCAGCTCATAACGATGGCGGTGTCGTTCGGCAATGGTCGTGGTTCCATAACATGTTGCCACCAGACTCCCGCTTTGAAGCACCGCCGGATAGGAACCGAGTCGCATGGTTTTGCCGTTGAAATCCGGTTTTTCCGGCAGGCAAATGATCGGGTTTGATGTTTCCTTATTGATCGCCGTCGAGTCGGCATCAGCAAGGCCGCAAACATTTCGGGCAAATTCCAGCACGGCGCACTGCATTCCGGTGCAGGAAGCAAAGCAAGGGATGTTGTTTTCTCGGGCGATTTGCGCGGCCATGATTTTTCCGTCATAAGCCCGTTCGCCCGGACCGCCGGCGATGTAAATGCCGTCGACTTTCATCAACTGAAGACGGTTTTCACCATTTTCCAGGGAATCGGCGGCAATCCGGACAATTCGGATTTGAGCCTTGTTGGCGATTCCTGCATGATCAAGCGCCTCATAAACCGATTTGTAGGCGTCACGGTAATCGGTGAATTCTCCCACGACGGCAATCGTCACGTCATGTTCCGGGTGGCGAAGCGAGTCCATCAGTTCATGCCACTTGGCAAGGTCAAGCGGTCCGGCCTTTTTGAGTCCGAGCCGGTCGACGATCAACTGGTCCAGCCCGTTTTCGACGAGACTCATTGGCACTTCATAAATCGAAAAATCCTTGTCCCGCTCTTCGATGACCGCGTTCGTCGGCACATTACAAAAAAGTGCGATTTTCCGCTTTTCATCCTCCGGAATCGGTCGCTCCGTCCGGCAGATCAAGATGTCGGGCTGGATTCCGATCTGCCGCATTTGTCCGACGGAATGCTGGGTCGGTTTCGTCTTGAGTTCCTTGGCCGCCTTGAGATACGGAACAAGCGTCAGATGAATATACAGGCAGTTTTCCTTGCCGACATCCAGCGAAAACTGGCGGATCGCCTCCAGAAACGGAAGACTCTCAATATCGCCGACCGTTCCGCCGATTTCCGTGATCACGACATCAACGTCGTTTCCTTCGAGGTTTTCAATACATTTTTTGGTCTCGTTGGTGATGTGCGGAATCACCTGGACGGTGGCTCCGTTATATTCGCCGCGCCGCTCTTTCTCGAACACTCGTTGGTAAATCTGCCCCGAAGTCCAGCTCGAATCCTTCGTCAGCGGGCTATTGGTGAACCGTTCGTAATGTCCGAGGTCCAAATCGCAGGTACTTCCGTCATCAAGGACGTAAACCTCGCCGTGTTGCGCCGGGCTGAGTTTTCCGGGGTCGGTGTTGATGTAGGGGTCGAGCTTCTGCATCCGGACCGAAAGGCCGCGATGTTCCAAGAGCATCCCAATGGACGCGCTGGTAAGCCCTTTGCCCAGGGAACTGACAACACCACCGGTCACGAAAATATGTTTGGTCATGATCGTTTGAGGAACATTGTTTTTTATTGTCGCCATACTTATATTATGTACGATTTGCAAGACACTTAGTAAAATTTTCCTGTCACCAGTCCGAGGCAAAACAGGAGCATTCCGCCGCCATTCTGGATGCTGAAATAGCCGGTCATTGCCCCCCAACGTCCTTGTTCATAAAGTGAGTAAAGGTCGAAGGCATAAGTGGAAAACGTCGTGAGTGCCCCCATGAATCCTGCGAGCAAGACCACGCCGATTTCACTTTCTCTGGTGAGGTTGAAATGTCGCGGAAGAACAACGAGAATCACTCCGAACAAAAAACAACCGAGCAGGTTTACGACAATCGTTCCCCAGGGAAACGACGCTCCTGCCGTCATTTTCATGACAGCAAATCGGACCAATACTCCCATTGCTCCGGCAACACACAGTAGCAAAATCAATCGCATGGTTTCATTCTTTTCACTTCATTCTTTTCACAAATTCCTCGTAATCCTCCGGGGTGTCGATTCCGACGGCGGAATGTTCGATCACGCCGCACAAAATTGGATAACCATGGTGTAAAACCCGAAGCTGTTCAAGGGATTCGGTGGTTTCGAGCGGACTCTGCGGGAGCGAGCTCATCTGCAAAAGAAAATCGCGGCGATAAGCATAAAGTCCTAGGTGAAGATAAAACAGCGACGGCTTCCGGGTCAGCACCTCCTCCGACCAATTTCTCGGATGAGGAATCACGCTTCGACTGAAATACAACGCCTTTTGATTTTTGTCGCGGACGACTTTGACACAGGCGGGATTTTCCAGTTGATCTTTGTCGCGGATTGGTGTACAGAGGGTCGCCATCGGAACGTCAGGATTATCGGCCAAGAGTCGGGTCAATAAATCAATGGATTCCGGAGCCATTTCGGGTTCGTCACCTTGAACATTGACGAAAATCTCGACGTCACCAAGAGTTCGGGCAACTTCCGCAATCCGGTCGGTTCCACTGGCACAGTCGGGACTGGTCATCACGACATTTCCGCCGAAATGCTTCACGGCGTCAAAGATTTCCTGATGATCGGTCGCAATGGTCACTCCTGTCGGAAGTTTCGCTCTGAGGGCTGCTTCGTAAGCATATTGGATCAACGGTTTTCCGGTCTCGGCAAGGAGCATCTTCCGTGGAAGCCGCGTTGACGCATATCGTGCCGGAATCACAACATAGCTTTTTGGAATTTGTGACATATTATCTTCCTCCTATAATATTCTTTATATTCTTTCCGACTTTTCAGTGTATCACGAAATGCCGTTCTTGAAAAGATGAAAAGATTGATGGCAAGTTTTCATGCCACCAACCTTTTTTTGAATAAGGCGGAAGAAATCTTGGGTCAATTACCACAATTGATTGTCGTCCAAATATGAAGCAAGAACGAGGTCGGTGACCAGTCCGTTGAGATTGACTTTGAGCTTGCCGGTAGAGGCTTTGGCAATGGCCCCTCCGCAATTGTTTTGGGTGGCCGTGTTTCCTGAAAAAACAGCCCCAACGAGGTCGGCACTGCCACCGGCTTGGTTGAATGCTCCGCCCCAGATTGCCGTATTTTCGATAAATCTGGCCCCGATTCCCGGTTTGTATGCGGCGGCGATGAGGGTTCCGTTCATCTGATAAACGGCTCCTCCCCATTTTGCGGTGTTCTCGACAAACTCCGTCCGACTGTTCAGGGTCATTTCTCCGTTGGCAAGACAGATGGCGCCCCCATAAGCGGCTTCATTTCCTTGGAATTTTGCTCCGACAAACATGGATGTTCCGGATTCCTGGTAGACCCCACCTCCCCAACGGTTTGTCGCGGTGTTGTTCAGGAAGGTGACATTCGTCACCAGAAGAACGCCATTGGTTCCGCCGTTGAAATAGATTCCTGCTCCTCTGCCGGCGATTTTGCCATCGGCGATGGTCATGTCGGAGAGAGAAACGACCGCTTTTCCGATATTGAAAACGCGACTTTGCTGATCGGCACTGATCGTGATTCCGTTTCCAATAATGGTCACGTTTTTCGTAATGACCAGTTCTTTTCCGGAAAGTACGATGGTTTGGCCGTACAAGGAGGGGGCAAACGTGATAGTGTCCCCGGCATTTGCATAAGCAATCGCTTCACGCAAGGAGATTTTTCCGTCATAAGCGTCCACGACATCATCCAACGTCGTCACAATGATCGACGGCGTTTCAAGAATTGGGCCCGTTTTCTGGTACTCATAGGCCCCGATGTCGATGGAACTGCCCGAGAATCTCGGATTTCCTGCTAAATCCAATGAGTTTTCATCCAGTCCTGCGTTATAGGCGTATTGGTTGTCGCCTTTGTCCATGGCCTGGGAACCTTCCGCCAAATGGTAATCACCGTTTTCCGCATCGACAAAGAGCGACTTGGACGAATCGTAAAGGAAATTGTTGCCGGGACCATTATCCCAATCATCGAACATCGTCAGGTTGTTAAAACCCTCAATTGTTCCAGGATAACTCCGACTACGGTCAATATCCCCCCCAGGATTTTCGACGACGATCGTGTTGTAAAGCGTCAATTCATCTCCTTGGTTGTAAATCCCGCCACCGCCATAAACAGCCGAGTTGCCGGAAATTGTACTGTTTGTCACCGTCAATGTGCCGTAGATGTTGTTAATCCCACCGCCAACATCCGCGGAGTTGCCGAAAATCGTACTGTTTGTCACCGCCAATGTGTCCCAGTTCTCTATCCCGCCGCCCATATATGCGGAATTGCCGGAAATCGTACAGTTTGTCACCATCAATGTGCCATCTTCGTTGTGAATCCCACCACCGTCACCATAATCATACACCGTGTTGCCGGAAATCGTGCAGTTCGTCACCGTCAATGTGTTGGAATCGTTGTATATCCCGCCGCCATCGTCTGATGTATATCCGCCGGTAATGGTCAATCCGGCAAGGCTCACGTCAATGTTGCCGGAGATGTAAAACACCCGCGACTGTTGATCGGCATCAATTGTGATTCCGTTGCCAATAATGGTCATGTTTGTCGTAATGACCAGTTCTTTTCCGGAAAGTACAATGGTTTGGCCGGCAAGTTGATCGGCAAACCGGATTTCTGTAGTCTCTTTCCAGAGGTGTGCCAATTTGATGGCTTCACGCAAACTCAGATTTCCCGCGGTGTAATCACCGTCATCAACGTCTGAAAGCGTCGAGACATAAAGCACGTCACCCGGTTTTGGTTCGAGAGGTTCCGGGGTATCCGTCTTTTTCTTGAGTGTGATGTTGTCGACCGCGAAATAAGAGGGCGTGTTCATCCCAAACATTCCCGTATCTGAGGAAGTCAGCACGAATTCCAGCGAAACGGCCCCCTTGAGCGAACTCAGATCGACCGTCGTCCATTGATCGACGATATAAGAGTTGCCGTTCGTAAAATCGGCGAGATAAAAATCGACATGGTTGGTCAGTTCGTTTCCGTCGGCGTCTTTTCCGGTAATCGTCAGCTTGAACCAGTCGCCGGTTGTGAATTTTTTCGCGAATGCGTCGCCATTCATCATTGAAAGTGCGGCGTAAGTCGTGTTCGTGATCTCCATCGAAGCGAATTCGTAGTCCGTGGTATAGGCGTCTGAGATCGCCAGTTCCGGCGGCGAGGACGTATAACCCGGAAAGGGGATGCTATAAAACACGACGCCATAGGTCGCCGAATCGTTGGCTCCGGTCCCCGTATAAGCACTGTATTGATTGAGATAGCCTTCCGTCGTCACGTCTTTCGTGTTTGAATAGGCCCAGCCGTCCCACGAAAAGGCGAACTCGCTGCCCCACGTAGTGTAGTTGTTTTTGAATTCGCACGGGCCGGAAGTGAACCAATTTTCATTGGCGACGTAGTCCTCACCACCGAACGTTCCGGTCCAATAACTGTCTGTGGCAAGCGAGCGGCCCACGTCTTCAAAGTCGACCACGATTTCATTCTTGGCGAGAAGCGTAACGTCGTCAATCGCGAAATAGAGCGGTGTGAGCGGCCCGTAATCATCCTGGAGGGTTGTGTTCATGGTAAAATTCAATGAAACGGCATCTTTCAGGGAAGAAATATCCACCTGTTCCCATGTATTGAGGACAAAATTTTTCCCGTCACGATAGTCGGTAAGCACAACGTCAACGTTTCCCACGGCTTGATTGTCGGCATTGGTGCCGGTAATGATCAATGTCAGGCAGTCGCCCGCTCGAAATGCAGGGGTAAAGGCATCGCCGTCACGGACGGAAAGCGCCGTGTAGGTGGTATTTGTCACCATCAACGTGGAAAACTCGAAATTTCCTGCATAATCGTCCAAAATCGAAACCGTGGCCTCAGAGCCGGAATAGATGCCACAAAAACCGACACCATAAGACTCCGACCCTTCGGCGCCGGAGCCGGGAAAAGCGCTGAACTGGTTGCCGAAGCCAGGTGTCGTGGTGTCTGTCATTCGGGAGAAGCCGAATCCGGCCCAGTGGTAGTAGTCCCAGATTTCGTCATACGAATAGAGGTTGGAAAACTTGCACGGCCCTGAAATAAAGGAGTTGACCTCGTTGATTTTTGTGGCTGCTCCCTGCCAGTAGTTCTCCTGGGGACCGTAAACGGTAAAAAGGTCTTCAAAATCCGCCACGGCGCTCACCGAGAGCATCTGACGGTCCTCAAGGGCTTCAAAGTGTAATTTTTTCATGGTGCGAAATCGCGTTTTCATACAATTTTCTCTCTTTCTTTCAACTTATTCAACAGATTGATGGAAAATCACGGAACCGATACAACATGGCCGTCATTTCTGGCAATGAGATAATGGAGAACGGCAACATCAATGGTTTGTGAGATAAAATGGGCCGATCCGTCGGCAAAGAGTCCGTTCAGCCCTCCGTGATGATAGCTTTTCATGCCGTTTGACGTTTCCAGGCCACGGTTGTTTTCGTCGTTGATCCAGTTGTCGCTGCGATGCACGAAAAGGTTGCGGATGGAAGGCCACGCCCCGTCACGATGATCGCTGTCTTCGGTCACCATCATGGTGCACGATGTTCCGTCGGTACAGTCGGCGATGGTTCGCTCTTCCTCGGAGCGGAGCATTCCGTCTGTCTTGTTGTGCACCCAGACTCCGTCGATTTTGGAGCTGGTTCCTTCCAGTCCGCCATAATGCGATCTGGCACAGCGCACCTGAGGAAAACCCGAAATATCTCGTTGCGGAATGGTTTCGTAAGGCGTCGTATGCGTTGGCGTGACATTCAGCAACGGGTTGGGACCTTTGTTTTTCGAGCCGACACTCGGACAGAGAAACGCCGGAATCACCGTTCCGACGGCCTCGCGATTGTCCGGATGGTCGATCCAAAGGTCCATGTCGATTTTTTGATAAACATTAACTTTTTCGATGTAAGGAAGGATCAAGAGTGACCAGGCGATTTCCTTTCCGACCTGTTCCGGGGGATCATCCGTGCCTGCCGGGATGGCGGGGTTGGTCGTGCTGGGACGTTTCCAGGTAAAACCGCTTTTGCTTTTGATTCCTCGATAACCATAGCCGCCGCAAGGAAAACTCTTGACCACGTCATGATGATTGTGCAGACCAATCCCGATTTGGTGCAAATTGTTCGCGCAACCCATCCGTCTGGCGGATTCCCGTGCCGCCTGAACCGCCGGGAGGAGAAGTGCCAGCAAAATACCGATCACGGCAATCACGACCAACAGTTCCACAAGCGAAAATGCAGGCCGGAAACGAATATTTTTCATAACGGCAACTTCTCGAGGAAAATATGATTTTTAATGCAAAAAAGAAAGCCCGATGGGGGATAAATTTTGAAAAAAATCGAAACTTTCAAACAAAAGTGGCAAAAATCACAACACCGACAAAATCCTCGTCCTTCGCGAGGAGGTTTTTGTCTCAAAAATAGTGGTAGGTCTTCTGACTTACGGCGAAAAAACATCATAAAGCCTTCTCAACCCAAACTCCGGGAAGGGTTATCCGAGAGCAGGGTCAATGGCAAAAACAGAATTTGATGTCTCAATACCGATCACAGCGGCGAGGACCGTTCCGGAATCTGCCGCAAAAGCGACATCACCGGATTCCCTGTTTTTGGCGATCACGCAAAGATCGCCAAGCACCAATATCATTTTGACAGTCCCAACCTACCAGAAAAATGTTCCGCCGTCAAGACGCCCACCTTGTCGGGTGACGGATTTTTTGTAGGATATTATCATTGATGTTATAATAGGCATACTTTCTAACCGCTTGATTGGTCACATGTTAAAAAGAGAAGTCGTTTTGACCGGAATGGGCGTTCTCAGTCCGATCGGCAATGATCCGGAAAACTATTGGACGGCCTTGTGTGAAGGTCGAAGTGGAATTGTCGCTGTTGAGGCTCTTGACCCGGGAACCAAAACACCGCTGCTGAGCAGTGAAGTCAAGGAATTTCCGGTCAAAGACGTTTTAAAGTCACGAAAATACCAGAAAAATCTCAAAGTGATGAGCCGTGATATCCAGCTCGGTTTCGTTGCAACGATGAACGCCGTGACCGATGCCGGATTGGTCACCGACGGCGAGAACCGAACGGTGGAGCCGGAACGGCTTGGGGTCGTGTTCGGATCCGATTTGATCGGCTTGAACATTGATGAGTTGCTGGATGCGTTCAAGGTCGGTGTCTCCGATGGCAAGCACGATTTCAACACCTGGGGACAAGCGGCGATGGACAAGATGTTTCCGCTTTGGCTGCTCAAGTATCTCCCTAATATGATTGGCGGACATATCGGGATTGCGCTTGATGCCCGGGGACCGAACAACACGCTCACTTTGCGTCGTTGTTCGAGTCTGGCGGCGCTCATCGAAGGAATCCGGGTCATCGAACGCGGCCATACCGACGTCATGATTTGTGGCGGTGAAGGAAATCGGGCCAATCCAAGCTTTCTGGCGCGAAGCAAAACCTACGAACTTGCCCCTTACACGGCAACCCCCGGCGATCATCCGAGACCGTTTGACGCAAACCGATGCGGGGCCGTTATCGGTGAAGGTGCCGCCGCGTTTGTTCTCGAACGAAAAGACTTTGCCGTTGCCCGGGGAGCCAATATTGTGGCAGAGGTTCTCGGCTTTGCTTCTGTTGTGGAGCCTGCCTTGTATTATGACCAGCACATGAAGCGAACCGGTGAAGGGGTCCGGCGGGTCATCCGTCAGACACTTGGCGATGCCGACCGGACCGTTGACGATCTTTCCCACGTGAATTCGGATGGTCAGGGGACGATTCATGAAGACCGGATCGAAGCCCAGGCGATTCGTGCCGAACTCGGTGATGTTCCGGTGACCGCCCCCAAAGGGTCGTTTGGTGACCTCGGAAGTGGTTCCGGTGCCGTCGAGTTGGTCGCTTCTCTGGCGGGTTTGCAAAAGAACCTGATTCCGCCGACACGCAATTACGAGAAACCCGCCGACGATTGCCCGGTCAATGTCGTCCATGGCAAGCCGCTTGAGTCGAAGAAAAAGACGGTTTTGTCGATGAACCATTCACGAACCGGTCGCAGTGTCGCTGTGCTGATCGAAAAAATATAACCTTTCCTCTATTGTTTCGTTTTTTTCCTCCATCATTTTTCCTTGGGCATTGGGCACGACAGGTTCGTGCCCGTTGTCGTTATACGGAGCTTCTCCTATATGCCTTATCCACAAGTTGCGATTGTCGGACGTCCGAATGTCGGGAAATCGAGTCTGTTTAATTGGCTCATCGGCGACCGGGTGTCGATTGTTGATTCCGTTGCCGGCGTCACTCGGGATCGACTGACGTATCTGCTCGAAATTGAAGGACGAACCGTCGAGTTGGTCGACACCGGCGGAATTGGTGTCGTCGATTGTGATGATCTGTCGTCGCACATCGAACATCAAATTCAGATTGCGCTGGAATCGGCGAAACTGGTCCTGTTTGTTGTCGACGTTAAAGACGGCGTTGTTCCGCTTGACGAAATTGTTGCAAGGCGGTTGCGGAAGCTCTCGATACCCGTCATTTGCGTGATCAACAAGGTCGACAATGAAAAAGACCAGCAACACATTGCCGATTTTCATCATTTCGGTTGGAATGTCTTGCCGGTGAGCGCCCTGCAAAAACGGGGACGTTCGGCGCTTGTCCAGGCGATTGAGGACCATCTGCCGCCCAAGGACGACGATGCCGCCCAGTCGCAGATCGGTCGTGAACGGGTCATGAAAATTGCGATTGTCGGACGGCGGAACGTCGGGAAGAGCACGTTCATCAATTCGCTCACCAACGAAGAGCGGGTCATTGCAAGTCCGATTCCCGGCACAACCCGCGACAGCATCGACGTCCGATTCGAAATGGACGGCAAAACGTTCATCGCCGTCGACACCCCGGGGTTCCGTAAACGCAAAAGCGTCAAGGACGACCTCGGGTTTTACAGTTCGCACCGTGCCGAGCGGAGCGTCCGCATGGCGGATGTCGTGTTGATGTTCTTCGACTGTTCCCAACAAATCGGGAAAGTCGACAAGCAACTCGTCAACTACATTGAACGGCAGATGAAACCGTGTATTTTTGTCGTCAACAAATGGGACCTCATGAAGGAGCACAAGATGCCGACCGAACGTTGGGGGGATTATCTCCGTGAAACGTTTGCGACAATGTGGTATGTGCCGATCGCGTTTGTCACCGGATTGACCGGCAAGAACGTCAAGATGCTCATCAATCATGCCCAGATGCTTTACAACCAGGCCAACGAGCGGATTTCCACCTCGAAGTTGAACAAGCTGATTGCCGCCGCGGTCGAATACAATCCGCCGCCGCTGCATTATTACCGGAAGCCGAAAATTTATTATGCGACGCAATCCGACGTCACGCCGCCGGAAATCGTGTTGTTTTGCAACATGCCCGACGCTTTTGCCGCCGATTATCAGCGTTATTTGCTCGGCGTGATTCGTGACGAACTGAGTTTCGGTGAAATCCCGATCCGGCTTGTCTTCAAAAAACGTGAAAGCAACGACGACCGGAATGAAACCAACCAGTAATGAAAACATCCCATGCTCAGCAACATGGGATTGGCCCATTGCGTTCCCAACATGGCTTCCTGCAGGTTGGTGGGTCATGGGATTCAAGCAGGAGCTGAGCACGTCGGGAAGGAGGGAATGCGGCAATACACAATCCATGATGCTCTTTATTGGCCAAGACAATAAAAAAAGAGCGTCGTGATCTTTGTTGAACCTACGACCCTCACCAAAGGGCTGCCAAACCAACATCGATACGACGCCCCTCGTTGGGGTCGCCGTCCAATGCTGCCGTTTGGCAAATTATTTGGTGATATTTGTAGATTACAGCAGGATTGCGATAAAACGCGTTAAAATGTCAAAAATATCAATTATTTCGGATAAAAAACTCCCTGAGTTAGAAAACAAAGTTCAAACATTGTATATTATCGGTTTGAAAGCAATATTTGTCAAGAGAATTTTTTGTCGTTACATTATGAGGTATCAGTATGACCCTGTTACACTGTAAAAGTTGGAAAAAGTGGTTGCTTGCTATTGTCGTCATCGTGGCGGCTTTGGGGGTTTTGTTTTGGTGGTTCCAGATTCGTGACGTGCCGCTGAGAATTTCTCCGGAAACAACGCGGATCACCGAACCGCGCACCGCCGATGGACGCATTGATTATTGGCGGGCTTATGAGGATAAATATGAACCCCCGGAAACGAAAACCGATCAAAACGGTTATCGGCTTCTGGTCGAAACAATGCTCATGCCAATTAACAAGCCAAATAACAAGAAAGATGAGGAAGCGGTCCAAAAATCTCAGAGGTATCAACGGCTTTATCAAAAACTTGACCTTCCGGTGGACCTTGAACCGAAGTACGAATTCAAGTTTGCAGTTCAGATCGTGTGCGACGACTTCAGAGCACAAGGGATCGAACCGAATTACGGGACGGTTGAAGAACAGTTGACTCGCCCCTGGACACTTGAAAACTTCCCGATGCTCCGTGATTGGATCAATGACAAAGAACCACTTTTAAGTGTGGTTGCCGAAGCCGTCCGGAAGCCGTTTTTTATCATTCCCGTGGTACGGTGCAGTGACGACTATTGGATTGGTTCCCCAGTCGATGGTGATGAATACCAACGTTTCCGGTCATTGGGAAGAGCATTTTTGTATCGGTTTCATTATTATCTCGGCATCGGCGACATTGATCGAGCAATTGACGATCTGGTCACCTGCAGTTTGCTCGGGCGCGTTCTCATGCAACAAAACGATCCCTCATGGGCACTTGTCGGCATTACGATTGAAGGATTTGCTCAAGAAATGGACATCGCCGCCAATCCGGAACATCCGCCAACCAGAGCACAATACGAACGTCTTCTTCATGAACTGGAAAATTTGCCGACACTTCCGAAAGCCGATGAAGTGCTTGCCGCCGGACGGTTTGGGAAGCTCGACTTACTCCAGCTATTTGCTCGTGGAGCAAATGTAGGGAAATATACCGATTTAGTGAAACTTGTTCTTGGTGATCAAAGTGGTTCTCAAGGCCGGTACTTGGGATACGACTGGAACGTCCTTTTTCAGGAAGCGAATCGCTATTACGACACCCTTGAGGAAGAAAAGGAATTTGAGCCGGTTGGGAATCCGTTTGAGAGTCCTTGGTTTTCACTCAAGAGCCGCGAAAAGCGGTCACTTCTCGCAGCCGATGCCTTGTTCTGTTATCCACCGGAAGTGGTGATGATTCTCAATGAAACATCCCAGCAAAAGTCGCTTCGGCAGTCTTTTACCAGACACGAGCAAAGGGCCGAAGAGCAAAAAAACAAAATACGTCAACAAATGAGCGAGTTGCCATAAGAGTCATGCTATTATCCGTCGAACATTTACGTAAGCATTTTGGGAGTGACGAGCCGGTGTTGGCCGATGTCACGTTTCAGGTTTTTCTCGGCAATAAAATCGGGCTGGTTGGTCCGAATGGTTGTGGTAAGACGACGCTTTTGAACATCATTGCCGGAAAAGAGGAGACCGAACGCGGGACCATCGAAAAACCGAATGACGTGTCGGTCGGCTATCTGGAACAGCGTCCCGAGACGATCACCGGACGGTCTGTTCTTGAGGAAGCCCAACTTGCGCTTGCCCCGCTCATCGCTTTGCAGGAAGAGTCGGAGCAGCTCGCGCAAAAAATCGCGGACGTGAAGGACCCGCAGGAACACGCCCGACTTGCCGCGAGGTTTGATCATGTCCACGAACAGCTTTTGCACCGTGACGCCTATCATCTCGACCACCGGATTGAGCGGATTCTGCACGGGGTCGGATTCACGGACGATGAATTCGACCGATCCGTCGACAAACTCAGCGGCGGAGAGCTGAACCGGTTGAGTCTGGCAAAACTGCTGCTTGCCGAACCGGACATCATGCTCATGGACGAGCCGTCGAACCATTTGGACCTTGCCGCAACGGAATGGCTCGAAACGTTTCTTGTCGGAACGGACGCCGCCGTGATTCTTGTCAGTCACGACCGCTATTTTCTTGACAAGGTGACCAACCGGACCTTGGAACTCTTTCACGGAACCGTCGAGGATTACACCGGCAACTTTTCCGCCTACACGAAGCAGAAAGAGGAACGACTCCTTGTTCAAACGCGGACGTATGAAAAATACGTCGAAGAGGTCGAGAAATCAAAGGACTTCATCCGTCGGAATCATTACGGAATGAAAGCCGCCCAGGCCGAGGACCGTCGCAAGAAACTGGAGCGACTCCTTGAAGAACCGGTGGCCCTTCCGCGAAAAATCGAGACGCCGCCGATGCCGTTCCCGAAGCCGGAGCGAACCGGCGACATCGTGTTTCGCGTCGAACATCTCACGAAAGGTTTTACTGGGGTTCCTCTGTTTCGGGACGCTCATTTCACGGTGGAACGGGGCGAACGTTGGGCAATCATCGGCCCGAACGGTTGCGGCAAAACGACGCTCCTGAAATGCCTGCTCCACAAGCTCAAGCCCGACGCAGGAAACATCGTTCACGGCCAGGGGGTGAGAATCGGTTATTTCGACCAGCAGCTCCATGTTCTCGACGACAACATCATGGTGGTGGACGCGATTCGCCCCACGACGAAAAAGATCATGGAAGACCTGGCACGCCGCAAACTTCTCGGGGCGTTTGGACTGACCGGCGATCAGCAGCTTCAAACCGTGGGGAGTTTGAGTGGGGGTCAACGTTGCCGAGCGGCTTTGGCGCGACTTGCCGCGGAGGAAGCCAACGTCCTGATCCTCGACGAGCCGACAAACCACCTTGATATCTGGGCCAGGGCGGCGCTGGAGAGTGCGATTCGCGAATTTTCCGGCACGGTGCTGTTTATCAGTCACGACAGGTATTTTGTCGATCGCGTCGCCGATCATCTTTTGGTCATCCAACCCGACGGCAGGTTCCGCAAACTCGACGGCAATTACACAACCTATCGCCACATGGTTTCCAAAGGACTGATCAAAGACCCGTTCCTAAAGGTCACCCCACCTGTTCCGGCGGCAAAAAAGCCTGACTCCCGACTCCCGACTCCCGACTCCGGGCGAATCGAACGTAGTGAGCATGAGCAACCGCGGTCCAGCGGCACGCTGGCGAACGAAGTGAGCATGAGCAAGCGGGATGCAACGCCCGTGCGTTGCAAAAAACAGCGTAAATTTCCGTTCCGCAAGGTGAGCGAGATCGAATCGGACATCCACGACCAGGAAACGTACATCAAGTCTTTGGAATCGATGCTCACCATGCCCGAAACCCTCCGCGACGGTAAAAAGGCCAAAGAACTCCACCGCGAACTGGACCAAGAACGCAAAAAACTGAACACCCTCTACGACCACTGGACCGAAGCCTCGGAACTCAACTGGTAAGTAATGGGGAATTGTGAGTTGGGAATTGGGAATTGGGAATTAAAGAACCATTCCCCATTCTCCATTCCCAATTCCTAATTACTTCGTCATCTCCGCCGCCGGTTCATTGTTGATCTTCACGTCGGAGATTTCGACGGTTGATTCGTATTTGCCGCCTTCTTCGTCGTAGATGTAGGAGCTTTTGTCAAGGAGCCACAGGCCGGGTTGCCAGATTTTGAACTGCATGTCGAAAATCATGTCATCGTGGAGAACCCGAATTCGTTTCGGCGCGAACGTGCCTTCACCGGTTTTGACGTAATTGCTGAATCGTTCCGCGATTTTGCTTCCGACGCCCTGGACTAATTTCGGGAGCAGGGTTTTGCGGTCCAGAATCAGTTGTCCTTCCTTGACCGACATGCTGAAATATCCCAGCCAGCTTCCGCTCATGCCGTTTCCCACTTCATATCGGAGCGGTTTGTCCGGAACGATGAAATGGAGCGTGACCTCCTTGTCATTGATGTTCACGGATTTGAACCGGATTTGATCGGCCAAGTCATCATCCATAGCCAGTGCCGCGAGTTGCTGGAGCGGGGTGATGTAAGTGGTGCCCGTCGTTTTCTCCCGTTTTCTTCCTTTGTTCGTAATCGAAATGTCGATTTCTCTGTTTTCGTCCTCTTGTGCCGGTCTCGAACATTTGAAATGATACGACCATGTCTCCACGTCATCACTATCGGCAAGGAGCCAGAATTTGCATCGTTCGGCCATCGTTTTCAGGGCGATATGTGCGTGATGTTCAAGTTCTGCATCAACATATTCGGAGTCGTTCGCGTTGTGTTCGGCGGATTTTGGTGTGGCGGCGGAACCCGGGGAATTGCTCTCTTCGGTCAGATTCTTTTCCGCATAGTTCGACCGGGCATCTTCCGTGACGGGACCGCCGCCGGTTTGGAACGTGAAGGAAAACTGCATCGAAGGCACGCCCGCTTCACTGGTAAAACCGATGAACGGCTCGAAGTTCATGAGAACCTCATACGTCTTGTTCGGTTTGAGTTTCACCGGTGCAACACATGTCTTCCGGTCAGCCGTCCAGAAGATTTCCTGGTCTTTTTCGTAATCAAGAGACGTCTGATTGCTTCGCTGTGCCCAGGCTCTTCCGCTTCCCATGGGAATGTCAAACGTGATATACACTTGCGTGATGTTCGGATCGACATTTTTCGTGTTGTTTTTCGGGAACGTGTTCACGATTTTCGGAACACGCTTTGGGTCGATGGTTTCCTCTTTCGGCTTTTCCTCCTTCGGTTTGGCAGGAACAGCAGTTTCCCACTGCGGCTTGGTAACCGTGTATTCCTGTTTCTTGCGGCTTGGGCTGATAAAGTAGATCATCGTGCAAGTAGTTTGCGTTTGGCAACGCCTCTTTTTCCTTTTCTTTTTCCTCTTGCGGTTTGGCATTGGTGAGGAGGGTCAGTGCCAGGAGCACGCAAATGCTCGTCGCCGGGATGCTCCAGCTTTTTTTCCACACAGTCGGTTTGGTAATCATTTCGATTCTCCTTTGCAAAAAACTACGGGTTTCAAGAATACCCGCAATTCCCGGGACGAACTGCGGTTTGGCAAATTCACGTGATAAGGTCAACAGCGTCGTTCCATAATCGAATTTCTGTTCCGGCTCAAGGTGTTCGAGGACCAGGCAATCGCTCGCTTCTTCACGGAGATGGTTCATCACGCGGACGGCGATCCAGACAAGCGGATTGAACCAGTAGAGACCGAGCAGCAGGATCATCACCCAACCGGTAATCAGGTCGGAACGTTTCAAATGGGCGAGTTCATGATAAAAAAGGTGTCGCAATTCCTCAGGGTTGAGCGAATGGACCAATCCTTGCGGAACAACGATCACGGGCCTGAAAACGCCGACCAAAAACGGACCGGGAACCTTCGACGACTCGATAAGCATGATCCAGGTTTTCACCCGCATGATTTTTTTGCAACCTTCGAAAATCCGGAGAACACGTTGATCGGTGACGACCGTTCCGTTATGAATCAATCTCCGAAATCGGAGAATTTGCAGCAAAAGACAACCGTAAAACAACGCGACACCGCCTCCCCAGCAATACGCAAACGACTTGAAAGAGAAAACTCCGCCGCGATGCTGTCCCGGTACGACGGGAGACGGTGCCGTGTCGTTTTCATCAATATTTTTACCGGCATTTTTATCTTCACCGGCATTTTCATCCGTGATGTTTGTTTTTTCAGTAACGGGAGCATCCGTTGTTTCATCATCAAACGGATTCACGAACTTCGGCTTGGTTTTTTGCGGAATATTCACCCGGGATTGTGTTTTCCCGAAGAGGTTCGATTCCTGTTGTTCCTGTTGGAGTCGCGGAAGATCAAACGGAAGATAATTCTGCAAACTGAACGTCGGCGGCATCGGAACAGGCACGAAAAACAGCAAAATCAGCGGCACAAGGAGCCAAAGCAGGAACCGTGTTTTCGGGGCAATCCGGTTTCTGCCGAAAAACGTGATTCCAAGGAGCACGAGAATCAGCACGCTTCCCAACATCGACCGGAAAACAATCTGTGGAAAAATGGAATCAAGCATCATGCGAATCACCGTTATTGTTTCATTTCGTTGCGTCTTTTCTCGATCACTTTTTGGAGCTTGGCCAGTTCTTCCAACGTCACGTTTTCGTCATTGACAAAATGCGCGACCATCGACGGCAACATGCCGCTGAAGAATTTTTGCAGAAAGGTCTGTCCGACCGCTTGTTTGGCCGATGTTTCTTCAATCAGCGTCCGATAACGATTGATTCCATCTTTAAGGGCGACACCGATGACCCCTTTTTGAACCAGCCGGGCAAGGAACGTCCGGATCGTTTTCGGACTCCAGTCAAACTGCCCGACAAGTTGCTCACAAACTTCCGCCGCGGTGCTTTCTCCCTGATTCCAAAGCACATAGACCACTTCCCATTCGGCGTCTGAAATTTTCTTGATGTCCGGGATTTTGCTCTTTTTTGACATTTTTTTCTTCTTCATATACTGTAAATGGGGACGTAATGCCCTTTCTGATTGAGACGTTTTCTCAATCGGACGATGCGCCCTTAGTAGCACCGATTCGTCCCTCTTGTTGCGCCCTTATACCTTTATTTGCATGAGATGATAAGGGTATAAGGGCGCAACATTTTTGGAGACCTTAATGCTACTAAGGGCGAGTTGTTGCGATAAAAACCATTCTGTTGAAAAGGGATATTTTCAAACCGTTTTGAGTATAAAACACAAAAAGACCACATTTGTAGTCCATATCATACTACAAACGTAGTCTCGTGTCAAGCGTGATCAAAAAATTTCGTGGAACAACCAAAAAAACGACCAAAACCGAGTGATTTTGGCCGTTTCCAAGTCGTTGCTATTGCGACATTTCAAACATTTTAAGGCACGGCTGGAGGAGGTGAATCCAGTACCTTTTGGACTGCCGCGACCTTCCCATGAACGAGTTCGTTGCCGAAGATGATCAGTGAATTGGTTTTCGGATCAAGGGACAACTTGACCTCCGGAGTTTCGGCGAACATTGTCTGCATCACGGCCAACACCGTCTTGGGATCGGCGTTTTTGATGGGGTAAGATTTTTCAACCGGTTTCTTGTCAAATTGCCTCAGTTTGCCCAAAAAATCCCCGATGCGTTTATGCTCTTCGGGCGTTGCCGTAATAATGAGTGATTTATTATTATAATAAATCCTGATCGAAGCATTCGGAAAAAGCGGTTGCAGTATATCCTTGGCTGTTTCGAGCGAGATATTCTCGCTCCAATAATAGACAGCCGATACCTTTTTTTCCTCCTTTTGGTCCAGTTCTTGCAAGGTTCCTTCGATGATTTTACGCTCTTCGGGCGTTGTTGCAATCACGAGTGAATTCGTCCGAGGATCACTCGTGATCCTGACATTCGGTATAAGTGGTTGCAGCATATCCACGGCTTTTTCGCACAGGATATGCTCAAGTTTATAGACAGTTATTACCTGCGCTGCCGTCTCTTGAGGAGGATTACTTTGAATTTCCTCTTTCACATTTGCGGCCTGTTCCGGGAAGAGGCGGATCAATGCGATTTCGGCTTCGGTCAGTTTGCGTTCGTACTGGGCCAGTTCGGCGTGCCCCATTGTTCCTGATTCAAACGAAGCATTGGCCGCTTCGACCGCAGATTTTGCCGCTTCACGTAACTCCTCGTACAGCCAGCGCAGGTTTTGACGCTCCCGGGCATAATCTTGTGACGTCAGTTCCGTTTCATTGAGCAGGAATGTCGTGAGATCGATTTTCGCCCGTATCACGCCGCGTTGGGCTTCAATGAGTGCCTGTAAGCCCCCACTACGGGGATGGCCTGCATCATACATACCTTGTACCGATTGAAGGTTGAGTTCTTCCTGGTCAATGATTTGCCGATACAAGGCTTGCAAGCGTTCCTGTTCGCCGGACGTGAGTGCGGGTGAGTTTTTTGGTTGCTGCCGCCGCTGCTCAAGGTTAATGACATTCGGAGGAACTCCGGTCAACTTGAGCAGTTCAAGAGGAACAGCCGCCCGTTCGTTGTTTTCCGTGATGGTGTTTTCCACAACGAGGATTTCAGTGTCAATCATCTTTCGTTGCCACATCCGAAGTTCCTCTTCAGACACGTTACCTGTCGCGGCAAATTTTTCAGCAAGTACGTAATCCTGTTTTGCAAGTTCAAAAAGGCGTTGATAACAAGACAGCAGGTTTTCCCGTTCCTGCTTTATGGTATCAGGATCACGAATAAAAGAACTCCCATTGTCGATGATAAATTTCGACAGCGTGATCTTCGCCTTGAGTAGCCGACGTTCCATTTCGGCAAGCTCTTCATCCGTAGTGATTTGCTGTTTGTGATACTCTTCACAGAAACGAAAATCCTGGTTTGCAAGGGTCACTTGTGTTGTGTAGAGGTCCAACAGACGTGCATACTTTTCGTCGAGTTGTGTATCTTCTGACGGTATCGACTTCAGTACCTCATCAGGGGCGGAGGCCGTATTTTCCACAACGGTGTTTTCCGCAACGACGGTTACGGTCGGCATGGCTTGCCATTGGGGGACGAGTAGGACGGTGGTGAGGAATAGTAAAATCATGGAACCGACTCCTGTTTTTGTATGTAAGATTCGTTTTTTATCAAGCAGTCGCACGAGTCGGCGGCGCACCGAACTGGCGAAATCGAACGCGCCGAGCGCCCCGCTGATCGGGCGGTCGACGACGGCACTGTGTTCGACGATGTTCAGCAGCGCGTCACCGATCATTTTGCGCGGAATCGTTGCGTCGGCGGCAAGGGCCATGTCGTCGCAAGCGGATTCCCGCAAATGATTGAGGAAATACGACGCGACCCAAACCACGGGATTGTAAAAATGCAGCATCGTGGCCATCCGCTGCAAAAACGCTGTTTGCAGGTCACGCCGCCGGACATGGGCCAGCTCGTGCAGCAAAACCCAGCGCAGTTGCTCTTCGGAAAGTCGCCGGAGCATCTCTTCCGGGAAAAGAATCATCGGCCGGAAGAACCCGCAAACCGCCGGGGTCGCAATATTCGGACAGGCAAACACCGGCACCTGTTTTTTGCTCAGCAGTTGGGGATAAAAACGCAAATCATTGATTGGTTGTCGTCTACGCAAAGATTTCATGAACCGCCATTGTGTCACGGCAAACCGCAACATCAAAAACACCACCGTCGCAATCCACGTCAGCATCAACCAGACGGTCACCGGCAAATACGACTTCGACACCACGTTTTCCGATACAACGGTCGGTTCCGCAATGGGTTCCGGCACAATAACAGGTTCTGGTTCCGGCAAAGTTATCGGTTCCATGGGCTGCTCGACAGAGTATTCGACGGGCTGTTCAACAGGATATTCAACAGGCTGTTCGACTATGACAAGGTTCGCATTATTGGCATTGATGACGCTGGTGATTTCACGTATTTCACGTGGAGAAAACATTTGCGAAATGAGATGCGACGGCGTGTATTTCGCAAACACCCCGGGCAGCGGAATGCCGACAGGGATCAACAGCTTGATCATGACCAGCAGGAACAAAATGTACCCGACGCCTTGCGGGCATTTTTTGCGAATCACGCCCCAAACCAGCAGCACGAGCAGCAGCATCACCGCCGATTCGAGCAAACTGACAAGCACCCATTGCGACCAGACGGCGGCTGTTTTTTGCAACATTATTTCAATCATAACGCGGCTCCTTCGTTTTCGTTGGTCAGTTCGTCGAGCAGTTCACGAAGCGATTGCAGTTCGTCATGGGTAAGCTTTCCCCCCTTGATCATGTGGGCCATGAGTGGGGCAACCGTCCCATCGACGGCATAACCGAGCAGCGTTTCGCCCGCCTTTTTGAGGACAGTGGCCGCCGGCTTGTTGGAGAGATAAAGGAAACTGCTCCCGACACGATGCGTTTTGACGTAACCCTTGACGACGAGCCGCCTTAGAAGCGTTTTTACCGTTTCCGGCGACCAATCCTGATGCCGTTCCGTCACGGCGTGAATTTCCCCCAGTGCTCCCTGTCCGATGGTCCAAAGGGCGTTCATGACCCTCCATTCCGATGCCGAGAGTTCCTTCGGGGATTGTTCCGTTTTCTGTTTCACCGACTGTTTTTTTCGTGATCGTTTCATGGGATATTCTTGAGATTGAATTTTTTCTTGTGGTTACAACTGTAACTTAATGTAACAAATGGAAATCAAAGTGTCAATCGAAAAAACGCAAATTTGTGGGAAATTTTTGAGATTTTTTCTCCTTTTTTTACTGTCCGTCGTCACGTCGACACTTTTCACGTTCACGGCGGAAGAGTAAGATGATTGGTAAGGCCATAAAATATGTATGATCATCTGACATGAACAATTGAGAAAGGATATCCCATGAGTTTTCTTCAACTGGCGACACAGAGATACTCGGTTCGTCAATTCAGTGGCAAATCGGTCGAAAAAGCGAAGCTCGACCTCGTGTTAAAAGCGGGGCAAATCGCGCCAACGGCATGTAACTTTCAGCCGCAACGCATTCTTGTCATGGAGAATCAGGATGCCATCGACAAATTGAAAGAATGCACGCCTTATCATTTCAATGCTCCGCTGGCGATCCTGGTCTGTTACGATCAAACCGTGAGCTGGAAACGAAAACATGACAATGACGATAGCGGAACGGTTGACGCAAGTATTGTTACAACGCAAATGATGTTACAGGCTGCCGATCTCGGGCTCGGTACGACCTGGGTCGGGAGTTTTGATCCGAAACTGGTTCGCGAACGATACGATTTACCGAAAAATTACGTTCCTGTTGCCATTCTTGTGATGGGGTATCCCGCCGCCGATGCCAAACCGAGTCCTGCTCATGAAAAACGGGAATCACTCGAAAAAACAGTCTTTTACAATGTTTTTCCGGAAAAATGAAGCGAAAAACAACGATGAATTACCCGGTTCCGGTATAAAGCTCGTGAGGAATAGTGCGGTTCAGCGGCACGCTGGGTGATGCAACGGCACGTTGCCCGTCGGAGACATTTTCTAGCGTCCTGGGGTGTAATGTTTCACAACTTTCCAAATCGACTAATTCGGAACGCACATGTCAAAGGACTTTAAAAAATATGCCTCCCGGCGGGGCAACGTGCCGTTGCATCGCATATACGCTTCGCGGCTGGAACGTCTGTTGGCCAAATGACCCATACCGGCTTCGATATATCACGGTTGTTTTTTCGCAAACTTGCAATTCACGCAAAAAAGTGTCATAATGCTCTTTTGTGATGAGTTTTTTCCAGGGATTTCTAACCAGCTTGAGTGTATTTGAGTATATTTTGGAAAGTACGGTAACGATCATGCGTATTTCATTTCTTGGCTATGTTTTTGCGATTGTATTTTTCCTGTCGGCAATTTCGGCAGTTCACGGCATTGCCGATGATAGCGGTTTGTTCGCGTCACCGGGAACAAATGCTCTTTACAGTATTGATCGGGAAGGCGATGGTCCCCCCAATTGCGTTAAAGAGTTCACGCTGACCGTCGGTCCGATCGAAACCATCAAAGGGGAGCGATGCCAATGGTTTGCTCTCTCAGCCGTCAAACTCAACGGCCAAACATTTCGATTCCAACTGTTGGGAAGTGAATTTCCCCCAAAATCAGAGGTTCAGCGTTACATTTTTCAAGAAGGTGAAGGTGTTCCTCACGAATATATACACGCCGTGAAGGGAAAAGCGGTGTTGCCGACCATCGTGGCGCCGAATCAGCTTTGGCCGCAACCAATTGCAGAGAAATCTGTAGAAAGCGTTTTGCCGCTGAACGTCGATTGGCTGGGAAATCGTTACAAGTTGGTCGCGGCAAAAACGGGAGCCCCGTTTCCTGAACTCGGCAACGTTCAAATTCTTCGATTGCAGCCCGATGTTCTTATTGGTCTTCCAAGCAATGCCCGGACGAAAGACGATATTCGACGTTTCGACGGCTCAGACTACGAAATGGTTCGCCTGACCCGTGAGAATTATGCCGAAATGATCCGTAGCGGCGTGAATTGCCTTCGCGTCGATGCCGAACAGGCCGCGTGGATCAAGGACGAACCCGTTTTCTATTGGGGAATCGGAGGTGGCGACATTCCGTACCCTGAAGCTCTCTTTCGCAGCAATTATATCGGGCCTTCGCTTTTCTATGACGAGCCGGGCGTAAGCACCCGCGATTATGATGTTCGGCCACGTTTGGAAAAAGACCCCGAATACCGACACACATTGACGCATGAAGTTGTTCTCGAGGAATTCAAGCAGCATTTTCACCGATCCGCAACCGACGGCCCGCCTTTCGTTTTGGCCAAGGGATTGCAAGCCCGTCAGGATGTGTGTCTCGGAACGATGGACCTTTCGCAACGGAATCTTTATACCTGGGAAACAATCGTTGCGGCAGCGGCATGGGAATTGACGGCCGAGCCGGAATACGGGCCGCAAGCGTTTGTGTTTGAGCCGCCCGGACGCATCGGATCACGTCGCACGTTGACGGAGATGAACATGGTTTATGGTTGCCAGTTGTCGCCGGATAATCCCGCCAATTTCACGGGGATCATTTTCGGCTTTTTACGGGGTGCCGCCCGTGCCGCCGGGAAGGAATGGGGTGTCAGCATTTATGGGGCGGTTGATCGGTCCGACGCCCCTTGGTGGATGACTCACGCCTACGATCTTGGCGCCACACGATTTTTCTTCTGGGACAATTATCAAAGTGCCTGTGTCCCGTTTGGTGAGTGCCTTGCATTGACGCGACATTTCCAGGCCCACGTTCAGGGGCGACCGGAACGGGATATTGCACGTCTCAGGAATGCCGGTGAGGTTCTCATTCTTCTGCCGCCGGGCTACGATCTGGGTCACACGCATACAGGACGCGGAAACCTGTGGGGACTGAACGAACTGAATCTGGAGCGTAAAAACCGCTTCGGCATCAAGTACCGACAGGTGATGGGAAACTTTTTCACGGAAATCGAACGGTGCCTGAAACTGGACGTTCCCTTTGACCTGCTGTGGGACCTGGACGGTTTGAAAACGGAGGGATACCGCGAAATTGTGCGTATTCAAGAGAATGGCGAAGTTGAAGTGATCACCGACAAACACAGTTCGTTGTTTTCCGGTCCGCGTATTCCCGGACGTTTTCCGGGACGACCTCCGGAACTGCACCTGGAACTCTCATCCACGGACAATACATCGGGTCTGATCAAAGCGACTGCTGAAATCACGGCCGGCACAGCTCCGATTTATTACACGACCGGGGCAAATCGCCTGGGGATCTATCCAAACGTCGCAGTGTTATGGGAACTGTACGGTCCCGGCGATGAAGACTATCGGACGCTTTCCGGTCGCGGCATTGACACATCGGCAACGATCCAAAAAGGGACCGTGGAAGCTCGTTTCATGGCTTCAGAACCCGGTCATTATCGTTTACGGGTCGCGACGACCGATTTGGCCGGTCGCTCCTGTGTCGTCTGGAAAGAATTTGACGTCGCAGAATGAATTTGTACCAGAGCCTTGCCTATAAATATGCTGCATTTGATTGTTGATACAGATTTTCAAGGGGGTAGGCAAGCCTGATCGCCTCCCCCCTTGGGAACGTTGTAAAAATCAGTACCATTTTGGTAGGGAATTTTGTAATTTTATTGATTTTTGCTCTTTTTCCATTAAAAATAGTATGAAATAGACCTTTTTTGCAAAAAAATAAATACGGCGTGAAAAATTGATGCGATTTTCTATAAATCCTTGAATGGAAGCACTTTGTCACACATTACACCACCAAATAAAAATCAGCATGGTAATCGGCATAGTACAGAAAGTCAAATTCGTACCATTTTGCCGGTGACGATGACCGGGTCGGTGGCCCAAACATTGGGGATGACGATCGCCGTGGCGGGGTTTCCTGCTCCGGTCGGTGCTCTTGCCCACATCGCGCGGCACGGTGAGGAGCCGCTCATGGCCGAGGTGATTGGTTTTCGTGACAATCACACGATTCTTTATCCGTTTGCCGAACTTTCCGGAATCCGTCGCGGAAATCGGGTTGCACTCATCCGGACGGTGCCGTGGCTCAAAGTCGGAGATCAACTTCTCGGTCGGGTTGTCAATGCGATGGTGCAGACGATTGATTCCCGTCCTCAGCCGGTGTTGTACGACCGGACGCCGTTTCAGGCCGACCCGCCGGACCCGTGCAGCCGACCGCGAATCAAGGAAATCCTTGCCACCGGAATCCGCGCCATGGATGGAATGCTCACCTGTGGTCGCGGGCAGCGATTGGGGATTTTTGCCGGCTCCGGTGTCGGGAAAAGCGTCACGTTGGGAATGATGGCCCGATATACCAGCGCAGAAATCAATGTCATTGCTCTGATCGGCGAGCGGGGACGCGAGGTCAATGATTTCATCGAACGTGACCTCGGCGAAGAAGGAATGAAAAAAAGCGTGGTTATCGTTGCAACATCCAACGAGCCGGCGTTGATGCGAATGCGGGCCGCCCAGACGGCGATGTCGATTGCCGAATATTTTCGGGATCACGGCAAAGATGTCCTTTTTCTTATGGATTCTGTAACACGATTTGCAATGGCCCAACGTGAAATCGGACTTGCGGCCGGGGAACCTCCGACCACAAAAGGGTATCCGCCGTCCGTCTTCGCGATGCTGCCGCGACTGGTGGAACGGGCCGGACGCTCCACCTTTGGAAGCATCACGGCCTTCTTCACCGTTCTGGTCGAAGGGGACGACCACAACGACCCGATCGGTGACGCTGTCCGCGGACTCCTCGACGGGCATATTTGGCTCTCCCGGAAACTGAGTACCCGGGGACATTATCCGGCCATTCATCCGATTGAAAGCATCAGCCGATTGATGCCGGATATTTGCGACAAAAAACACTTGAAAGCTGCCCGGGCCATGCGACGGCTTTTAGGAATTTACGCCGACAACGAAGACGTCATTTCCATCGGAGCCTATCGCAAGGGAAGCAGTCCGGAAATCGATCACGCCATTGAAATGAAGCCGCTTATCGACCAGTTTCTCCAGCAATCGGTCGACGATGAAGCGAAACTCCCCGAAACAATCGACCGGATCACCAAATTGATGCTCGGTGAAGAATCCGGCGTCGAAGGATAACCGGTTTGAAATGGGGAATTAAAAATTAAAACAATTCCCAATTCCCAATTTTATTCCAATGTTCCTTGATTGACGGCATTCGATCTGGTATGATTTTAGGCACTTTCCAATTCCTCTCGAAGAAATCAAGGAGTCAACCATGACCGACATGACCGAATTTTTGCTCTTCGCTCAGCCGACGATGAGTCCGATGGGAATCGTTGCGATCATTGGAATCGTGATCGGGCTGGTCATTCTTTTCACGCTTTTGGTGGTGTTTCTCCAGTTTTTCCCACTCTGGATACAGTCGGTGACGACGGGGGCCGGGATCGGGATTTTCGACCTGCTTGGCATGAAGTTCCGACGGGTGAACGCCTCGGTGATTGTCCGCAGCAAAATCATGGCGGTGAAAGCCGGACTCGACACGTCGGTGATGACGACAAAATCGCTCGAGGCCCATTATCTTGCCGGCGGAAATGTTCCCCGCGTGGTTCAGGCGATGATTGCGGCAAGTAAGGCGAAAATTGTCGACCTCGACTACAAATTGGCAACCGCCATTGATCTTGCCGGACGTGACGTGCTTGAGTCCGTCAAAACGAGCGTCAATCCCAAAGTGATTGACTGTCCGTCTCAGGTCGGCGGTGAAAAAATGCTTGACGCGGTGGCGAAAAACGGGATTTTGCTTCGCGTTAAAGCCCGGGTGACTGTTCGGGCCAATCTGCGGCAGTTGATCGGAGGCGCCACGGAAGAAACGATCATCGCCCGAGTTGGTGAGGGGATCGTTAGTGCGGTCGGTTCTTCGGAAACCCATAGTCTGGTCTTGGAAAATCCGGACACCATTTCCAAAACCGTGCTGGAGCGGCGTCTTGATTCCCAGACGGCCTTTGAAATTGTTTCCATCGATATTGCCGACATTGATGTCGGTGACAACATCGGGGCGAGACTCCAGGCCGATCAGGCGGAAGCGGACACGAAGGTGGCCCGTGCCAAGGCCGAACGACGTCGGGCTTTGGCTGTTGCCGCCGAACAGGAAAACATGGCCCGAATCGAGGAAAATCGTGCAAAAGTCGTTGAAGCGGAGGCGGAAGTTCCCAAAGCGATCAGCGACGCCATTGAGTCGGGGCAGTTCACGATCAAGGACTATTACCAGCTCAAAAATATCCAGTCCGACACTGAGATGCGGTCGTCCATCGCCCGTGCCGGGTTGCCGCATGTCGGACAGAAACAGTTGAACGCGTGATTTTACAGACCGTTCCTTAAAAAACAGATTTTTTTCTCATTTTCTCATACTTCTGAAAGGATACAGATGTCGCTTTTAGTTGTCGGCTCGGTTGCATTGGACAATATCGAAACCCCCACCGACCGCCGGGACAACATCATCGGTGGGTCGGCCATGCACTTTGCTTTTGCGGCGAGTTTTTTCGGACCGGTGCAACTGGTCGGCGTGGTCGGCGAGGACTGGCCGGAGGAATTGACGAAAAAGTTTGAAAACCGTAATATCGACATGGCCGGGCTTGAACGGCAAAAAGGGGGAAAAACCTTCCGTTGGACCGGAAAATATCTCGAAAACATGGACGACCGCGTGACGCTGGAAACGCAATTGAATGTCTTGGGCGATTTTCAGCCGAAACTGCCGGAATCGTTCCGTCGGGCACAATTCGTTTTCCTGGCCAATGGGTCGACCAAAACCCAGCTTCAGGTTCTTGAGCAAACCCGGGGCGCCAGTCTTATCGTGGCCGACACGATGGACCTTTGGATCAATCACGAACGTTCCAGTCTGGACGAACTGATGACCAAAATCGACGGACTCGTCCTGAACGACAGTGAATCAAAACTACTGACCGGAAAAACAAACGTGTTGACCGCGGCAAAGAAAATCCTGGAATATGGTCCGAAATTTGTTGTCGTCAAAAAGGGGGCCAACGGCTGCATGTTTGTCAGCGAGTATGAGACCTATCTTATCCCCGCTTTTCCGACGGAAAAGGTTGTTGATCCCACCGGCGCCGGAGACAGTTTTGCCGGAGGAATGATGGGATACATCGCCGCCCAGGGAGCCGTCAACGGCGAAATCATCAAAAAAGCGCTTGCCTATGGAACGATTGTCGCCGGCTTTCAGGTCGAAGGATTCAGCTTCGAGCGGCTTGAAGAAATCAGTCGGGAAGAGATCGACGTCCGTCTCGAACAGTTCCGCAAAATGGTCGACTTTTGATTTTTTGGAATAATTTTACACATTTTTCGTCTTTTTGGTTTGTTTTACGTTGAAAAAATTATTTTTGACACGGTCCGGTAAAAAATTCCTCAAATTGACATGAAAATCCCTCAAAATGGACTTTTCTCTCGAAAAATGTTATACTTGGAATAATGTTTGTCATTTTCCAGATCACATTTTAAGGAGTAAGGAGTATTGCCATGGCAATTCGTGAGCAAGTTTATGGATTTTTTATTCCCAGCGTGACCCTGATCGGAATCGGTGCCCATCGGGAAATACCGAACCGGTTCAAACTTCTTGGCGTCAAAACCCCCCTGATTGTCACCGACAAAGGGATCACGGCCTGCGGTTTGACAAAAACGATCACCGACCTGTTGGACGAAGCGGGAATTTCGTATGTCGTCTTTGATGAAACCGTGCCGAATCCGACGGACAAAAACGTCCATGACGGGGTCGAGGTTTATCGAAAAAACAACTGTGACTCCTTGATAACCCTTGGCGGCGGAAGCGCCCATGATTGTGGAAAGGGGATCGGTCTTGTGATCGCGGGGGGCGGAAAAATTGCCGATTACGAAGGACTCGACAAACTGACCCGGCCGTTCCCGCCATATCTTGCCGTCAACACGACCGCGGGCACCGCTTCGGAAATGACCCGATTCAGCATCATCACCGATACTTCCCGGAAGGTGAAAATGGCAATTGTCGATTGGCGCATGACGCCGAGTGTCGCGATTAACGATCCGCTTTTGATGGTCGGAATGCCGCCGGGACTGACCGCGGCCACAGGAATGGACGCCCTGACTCATGCCGTGGAAGCCTACGTTTCCACCGCGGCTACGCCGATGACCGACACCTGTGCCGAAAAGGCCATCGAGCTGATTTTCCGGTTTTTGCGTCCCGCCGTTGCCAATGGATGCGATTTGGAAGCCCGTGACATGATGACCCATGCCCAGTACCTCGCCGGAATGGCTTTTAACAATGCAAGTCTCGGATATGTCCATGCCATGGCGCATCAGTTGGGTGGATTTTATGATTTGCCTCACGGGGAATGCAACGCGGTGTTGTTGCCGCACGTCCAACAGTTCAATCTGATTGCCCGGGTCGAAAAATTCGCGAAACTCGCTCGGATCATGGGCGAAGACACCGACGGATACTCGGACCGTGAAGCGGCGGAGATTTGTCTTGAAGCAATACGCGTGTTGGCTCATGATGTCGGCATTCCGGAAGATTTGATCGCATTGGGGAAAAAATACGGCAAAAACGTCAGCCCGGAAGACATCCCGATCATGGTCGAAAACGCCATGAAAGACGCGTGCAGCCTCACGAATCCAAGAACCGCGACGCCCCAGGAGGTTGCCGCGATCTTCAAGGCGGCAATGGGGGTGTAAAGCAGGTAAAAAGTGAAAAGTAATTGGGAGTATGGGAATTAGGAATTGGGAATTGTTTTTTCATTCCCAATTCGGCATTCCTCATTATTCCCTATTCCCTTGGTGTATCATTAACCATAGAATTAAAAGAAGTAGAAAAAATTTTCAATGGAGGAAATATCCATGAGTGAAAAGATCAAAGAACTTGCTTCCGCGGATGAATTCAAGGACCTGATCGGTACCGGGACTGTTTTAGTCGACTTCTTCGCGACTTGGTGTGGTCCATGTCGGATGCAGCTTCCGATTTTGGAACTTGTCGCCGACCGTGTTGAGGGCAAGGCAACCATTATCAAGGTCAACACCGAGGAACACGCCGAAATCGCCTCCCAGTATCAGGTGCAAAGTATTCCGACGTTGGTCCTGTTCCGAGACGGCCAGGTGGTCAACCGTTTCGTCGGACTCCAGCAGGAAAACACTTTGGTGAACGCGATCAACAAAAGCTGAGGCTGAGTTTTTCCCCGTTTTTAGCTGAGTTTTCACCCGTTTTTGATGGACGTGAGTCGGCGGAGCACCGCCGCTTTACGGGAGAGGTACCGTCGCTTCACGTCTTTGGGTTATGTCCGTCGTTTGTTGCCATACCAAATGATCTGCATTCGCGGACAATAGAGATAACCATGGTTTTTACAATAATCGGTGATCCATGGTTCCCGCGATTTCAGTTCTTCCTCCGTGACGCCTTGTGGCATGAAAAAGACACGGTCGGGGGCAACATCGGAAAACTGTTTGAGAAAAATCTCCGTTTCTTCAAGATCGGAAGGGACGTCGATCACGAATTTGAGCTGGTAATTGTAACGTTCCATGAAGGCCCGCACCACTTCCGGATGGTTCCTGTTTTCCTCGTGCCGCCTAATGGTGTTTTCATCGGCCTCAAGCGGTGTCGAATTGGAAAACTTCGGACTGATCGACATGAGATGACACCGGACCGGCAAATCCGATGTCCCGGCGGTTTCGATTGTGATCGTGTACCCTTGGGATTCGAGCTGTTTCGTAAGGGGAACCATTTCCGGAAAGAGCATCGGTTCACCGCCGGTCAGCACCACATGTTCGTGACCCAGCAACAGAACCCTGCCGAGAATTTCCTCAACGGAAAGATTCTCCCCTTCGGTTGGCTCTCCCCACGTATAGGGCGTGTCACAAAATCGGCATCGCAAATGACAACCGCCGACACGGACAAACGTGCTCACGGTTCCGGTCCAGAGTCCTTCCCCCTGTCGCGACCCAAAAATTTCGACGATTTGCATTTCGCTACGAAATCTCTCTTTATTTACACGACGATTTTGCACAAAGAGCGATGCCTGAAAGCGTCAGATAGGGGCAGCAAATCACTTCATGAAACCGATGCACGGGAATAAACCCATTGTCCGGCACGGATTGTGATTCTTGTGTGTCGGAAGCGTTTGCATGAGGGGGAGGTGTAAAAACTCCCGAGGAATCTTCGATTCGGGTCGCTTCGCAAACAATGGAGTCGGTTTTCGAGTTGGCATAAGGATTCAAAAGCGCCTCCCAAACCTGATAGGAATTTCCGCCGGTAAGGATCAAAAGTGCAGGCCGCTCTTCTTGAGCCAGAGACAAAAATTGACGAACGGCACCGATAATCCCCCAAAACAACCCCGCCTGAATTGCGGCTGTTGTGTTTTTTCCCGGAAAATCAGGAAGCCGTAGTTCCTCGACGTCAATCCTAGGAAGTTGCTCTGTCAGATCATGAAGCCCTTGCGCGGCGCAAGAAAACCCTGGCATAATGGCCCCGCCGCGAAACAGACCGTTTCCTGAAAGAACGTCCAGCGTGATGGCCGTTCCAAGGTCGACGACGAGGCTTGGTTCACCATCGTTTTTGAGACGCAATGCCGCTTTGGCATTACAAAGCCGATCCATGCCGACAGCGTCCGGAAATTCCAAATCCGTGGGAACATTGATGTCATCCCGCGTTAAAATTTGTATACAATCATCTGGGCGATGGGCGGCAATCCATTCGGTCAACCGTTGCTCCAGTTGGGAATTGACACTTGAAATCAGCCAGGAAGTTCCGGGAGCCAAGGGCGATTCCCGGAGCCAGAGTTTGATTTCCAGAAGTTTTTCCGCTTCACTAAAAATGACCTGCTCAGGTTGCGGAACCCCGTGACAAGAAACAAGTTTTGTGCGATCATAGCGTCCCAGTTTGATTCTTGCATTACCGACATCCACTGTAATAAGCTCAGGACTTGCTGACATGATCGTTCCTTTTTTGGTATACTCACAAAGTGGCATTTCGGGGTATTTTCCCATTCCGGGGCATTCCCATCATTGAAAACGGCAAAAATATTCCAAAAATGACCACAACTTTTGATGGCAAAAAAACAATATCCAACAGAGTTTACTTTACAAACCATGAAACGGCAAGGGACTTGTCTTGTTCGGTTGACCCCGCCGGGAACGGGAGCTGTCGCGACTCTCCTGCTCGACGGACCGGAAGCAAAATCGATCATAAATCAGAGAATCTCGCCAAAACTGTCAATAACGGAACAAACGAATGGCGTGCAAATTCCAAATTACGCAAAATTTTACCTTGACACAACGAATTCCAAGGAAGAAAAATGTCATGAAAAAGTTGTGATTTTTGAGAAAAATAGTAATCAAATCGAAATTCATTCTCACGGCGGGGAAATCGTCCTTGACGTGCTGGAAAATGAGCTGATTTCACTCGGGGTGGGAAAAATGACCCCTGAACTATGGGAACAACAAAGAAAAACATGTCCCGTCGTTCAAAAAACATGTTCCAACATTCAAAATGAGGCGATGTTCCACCTCATTCAAGCGGAAACGGAGTTTGCCAGTAAAATTTTGCTCACTCAGTATTTGGGAAAACTGACGGATGAAATCCAAACGATCCTTCATGAAATTTGCGAACATCGGATTGAAAATGCGGGGAATCGCCTTGAAATCCTCTTGAATCGGGCAACCGTTCACCTGACAACACCGCTGAGAATCGCGATTGTCGGTCCGGTTAATGCAGGAAAAAGCAGCCTGTTCAACGCGATACTCGGTTTTGGACGGTCGATTGTCTCGCCGACTCCGGGAACAACACGCGACCTGGTCAGTTTCAAAACGGCCATTCACGGTTGGCCCGTTCTTTTGATCGATACAGCCGGAATGCGTGAAACCTCTGATCCGCTGGAAACCCTGGGGGTCAAGCGGTCGGAATCCATGACGATGGAAGCCGATTGCCTGCTTCATGTTATTGACGTTACTAGCGTTACCGATGTTCGTGAGACGGAATCCCTGATTCGGACCGCCACCTGTTTCCGTAAACCGACAATCCATGTGTTGAATAAAATCGACTTGCTGAAAGAGGGGGGGCAAGGAGTTTTGCAAGTCGCCGGGAAACAGACATTTTATGTCAGCGCCGAAACAGGCGAGGGAATCGAAGCACTTCTTCACGGAATGATGACCTGTCTGATCCCGAATCCCCCCAAAATTGGCGAGGCGGTTCCTTTCACACAAAATCAGACCGACGTGCTTCAAAAAGCAAAAGCATCACTTGACCGAGGGGATTCCCCTTCGGTGGTGATGCTTCTGGAAGTGATGCTGCTCAAAAATGGCTTCAACTGAGCCGGCTTAGTTTTCAGGTTCAGATTCAGGCTCGGAAACAGGTTCAGATTCGGAAACAGGAGCTGGGGCAGGGGCTTTGAAGAGAGGCCCGGAATCTCCCCCGATTCCTCCTTTGAGGGTTTCGGGGTTGATCGTGTTGGCGACACCGGATTGTGCTGCTTCTGCAGCCTCGGCAGCTTCCGCGTTTTCCGCTTCTTCCTCGGTCCATTCCGCCCGTTTGCGGGAAAGTGCGATTTTACGCTCTTCCGGCTCGACACGAAGAACCTTGACCTCGATTTCTTCCCCCACCTTGACGACATCTTCCGGATTTTCCACCTTGTGGTTGGCAAGTTCCGAAATATGCAGGAGTCCCTCAAGGTCGTCTTCAAGGCTGATGAAAACACCGAAATTTGTGATTTTTGTCACTTTGCCTTTGACCAAACTCCCTGCCTGGTAAAGGGTTGGAATATGAGTCTCCCATGGGTCTTCGGCGAGCTGTTTCAGACCAAGGGCAATCCGGCGGTTTTTCTTGTCGACCGAAAGAACCCGGCATTTGATCTGTTGGCCTTTGGTGACCATCTCATTCGGATGGGTGATTTTACGAACCCAGGACATGTCACTCACATGGAGAAGACCATCGATACCTTCTTCGATTTCGATAAAAGCACCGTAATTTGTCAGATTTCTGACAGTTCCGGTGATCTCGGAACTGATCGGATAACGTTCTTCCACGTGTTCCCAGGGATTGTTTTGCGTCTGCTTGATGCCGAGAGAGATTTCCTGCTTGTCTTTGTTGATTCCGAGGATGGCGACCTCGATTTGATCGCCGACGGCCAAAAATTCATTGGGGTGAGAGATCCGCTTGGTCCACGACATTTCACTGATGTGAACGAGACCTTCGATCCCTTCCTCAAGCTTTACAAACGCCCCGTAACTCATGACGTTGACGACAGTTCCCGTCGCCCGGGAACCGATCGGGTACTTCTCCTCGACGTTTGTCCAAGGGCTTGGGGTTTTTTGCTTGAGACCGAGTGAAATTTTCTCTTTTTCGTGATCGATATGGAGAATGATGACTTCGATTTCGTCATCGATTTTCACAAGATCGGTCGGATGATTGATTCGCCCCCAACTCATGTCGGTGATGTGGAGGAGACCGTCAATCCCGCCAAGATCGATAAATGCTCCAAAATCGGCGATATTTTTGATGGTCCCTTGGCGAATCTGGCCTTCGTGGAGTTCGGCAAGAATCTGCGATTTTTTTTCGGCCCGTTCATGTTCAATGAGGGCACGGCGACTGACCACGATATTGCGACGGGCATCGTCGATTTTGAGCACAACGCACTGGATCGGTTTGTCGATAAATTCCCCAATATCTCCGGGACGGCGAACATCGACCTGACTTGCCGGAAGAAAAACGGGGACCCCAATATCGACCAAGAGACCGCCCTTGATTTTCTTGACGACGTGCCCGGTCACAATGTCGCCTTCTTTGATTTTCTCCATCATCCGGTCCCAAGCCTCGATCTTGGCGGCCTTGCGTTTGCTCAACTGAATCATTCGCGGCTCTTCCGGAGTCATGCCGTCTTCAAGTTCCTCGATGAGAACTTTCACGGTCTGTCCAATGGCCGGCGGCTCCTCACCTTCTTCCCATTCCGAGATCGGGATCAATCCTTCACTTTTGTAACCAACATCGACGACAACGAATTCATTTTCGATTCGTACAATTTTCCCGGTGACGATTTGATTGGCAATGACTTCTTCGCCGCCCCAGTCAAATTCTTCCGCGGCAATTCCTCCCATCGCTTCGTCAAGTTGAGAATCCCAATCTTCTTCAGTTAAATCCAGTTTGTGAATAAGGTTTCGGTTGACCACAACAATTCCTACAGTTTTTTGTTAATGGGTTAATGAGATGTAAAAATCCTAAACGTAAAAATTCCTAAACACGGGTTGCTTTTCAGGTTATATTGTCTGTATCATAAAAGTCTGGCTCTTAATCACTCGTCTATTGAATATTGAATGTAAGCCGTTGTACAGAAAATGTTTAATTTTTCAACACAACCAAATATTGTCAAGGTATTGTGACGGGTAGACTTTCCAACGGGGCGCATTTTAACGATCTCTTCCGATAATTCAACCGGGGGGACGCCTTTTTTGCACAATTTTTAGATTTTCAGGGAGAATTTTTCCGTTCAGGAAACCGCGGCGTACAGAAAATCACGGCGTTCAGCAAAAACTGTAGGGTTTAGAAAGAAAAACTGTAGGGCTTAGGAATCCGCGGGCAAAGCAAGTCCGTTTTTGATGGCGAGAACAGTGATGTTTTCACCGCAAAGAATTTCCTGGAAACGTCGGTTGAACAATTCCGCCAAAACCTGAGCGTTGGCAACGGAAACAACCCGGTTTGTTTCGGCAAGGAACTGTGGTGAGAGAAGCCTCTGAGTGATTTGCTCCTTCAGACTGACGAGATTGGACGTCACGTGAAGGGTAATCAGCGATTCACAAGGTTTCAATGAAGTCCGACACATCTCACTCAACTCCAGACCACGAGGCGATTGTTTGTCGCCCAGAGGACGAATTCCATGTCTCGTGGCATGAAATTGAATGAAATGTCCGGAACAGGCCAACCGTAACAACTCTCGACGATGGTCAACCAGAAAAACCATCATCTCAAGGGAGTTTTTCTTCGCTTTTTCAGCAAAAGCAATGTCCTGGAGTTCTTCAAGGATTCGTTTCGGGGATTTCAGATAACGGACGAGGTATCCCACTTCCGCCTGAAGCACGGCACAACGGATTTGCGCTTCGACATTGGGGATTTTCTCCGCCGTGGAGACCAAAACGGCCAAAGTATGGTCCGGTGAGATGTTGTGCCACGTGTAGCTTGTTGCCGCGAGCGGTTTGCAATGGGAAATACTTCCGGCGAATTGCCAGGCATTTTCGCCGACCTCCGCCTTGGGGAGTCGGCTTTGCAGAGCATGTTCCGCGTCGGTGAGCTGACGCTTCAGGATCATGGCGTCATGTCCTTCACGAAGCAAAGCGGACCGTTCAAGCTCCACGGCAATTCGTCCGGCAACGATTTCCATGAGCGCCAGATCGGTGTCGGAAAACTGACGGTGTTCGTTGGAGAAAAACCAAAGGGTTCCATGGATCGTCGTTGTGCTCGAAATCGGAATGCAAACGGATGATTCGAATGTTTCGGGGGCGTTCCAGCGTTCGTAGAGAAAATCTTCATTGAGAATGACGGCATGACCAAGCATCGCCTCAAGGTCGGCCAGTGCCGCGTTGAGTTGTCGCGGGGGATCGGTGAGTCGTTCTTCCGGGAGTCCCCAACAAGCTCGGAGTTTCAGCATCGAGGTTTCGTGATCCAGCAAATACAGCGACGCCGCATGACATTGAATCGATTCCGTGCCGGTCTTCAGGATGTACCGCAATCGCTCCGCAAGTCCATAGTCTTTCTGGAGATGAAATGAAAGTTGGACGTTCGAGGCAAGTTCCGCCTCACGTTGACGGAGTGCGTGTTGCCAGGAATAGGTTTCACCCAAAAGATCGGCAACGGCCCGAGCAAGCGCGAAAACATCATGCTCCGGAATCAGCGACATCGACGTCAGATTTCTTTGCAGGATGATACTGTATTCCATTTCCCCGAAATTTGAGGGGATCGGAAAGACCATAGCGTCGGAATAATCGATCTGATCGTTGCGAACCAACAGGATTTCATACCCTGTCACTTTCCGGAAAGACCTGGCCAGCTCGGAAAACGTTCCGAAAAATGGAAGCTCTTCCGCCAGGGTTCCTTCATCGCTACTAGGAAAAGTTTTCAGATGTTTTTCATAGAAATCAGACATCAATCATCCCATCGGCAATACTGTAGCCGGTAGGGGCAAAGTGCCTTCGGCCTCGCACAAATGTCCTGCAATACAGGGTTTTCCGTGTTCAGCTTCGGGAATTTCCAACCGACTTGAGTAGAACAAAAAATTGTTGAATGCTTAAAATGTTTATAAGGAACTCAACTTTTGTCATCATCGACCCTCCATTTCGCAATCCGCACAGTTTCTGTCATTTCACTCAATATGCGTGATCCTTCCATATTAGCGTTTGTCGGCATTGATAGACTTGTACCGATTTTCACAAGTAACAGGAATCACGCGAACGACACTTTTCTTCTCAAGGAATTTTTGTCCGAAACATAACGCCTGTCTTGAAAAAACCTGTCTTTCCGTTACATTATTATAGGTGAAAGGCAGAAGGTCTCTTTTTTCTTGCCTCCAACCTTTTACCTTCAATCTTTTACTTCCAACCCTTTTGCCTTTGTCCTTTCATGTCAACAAGATTGCATCACATTTCATACGTTGCCCATGATGAAACGGAAACCGATCATCTGGGGGCGTGTCTTGCGCAGCTGTTGCCGGATGGGGCGGTGATTGCCCTGATCGGCACGCTTGGAGCCGGCAAAACACGACTGGTTCAAGCTGTCGCGACAGCTTCCGGGGTCCCGTCGGGAACCGTTTCCAGTCCGACGTTCGTCCTGATTCATGAATATGAAGAGGGAGACCGACCGATCTATCATTTTGACGCCTATCGTCTGGAAACCGAAACAGAATTTCAAAACCTTGGGCCGGAAGAGTATTTTGAAGGTTTCGGACTCTCCTTCGTGGAGTGGGCCGACAAAATTCCCAAGGTGATGCCTCAAGAACGAATCGAAATCTCCATCGAAATTCTCGACGTGACACAAAGGCAGTTTAATATTTTCTGTCACGGCAAAAGTTACAATCGATTTTTCGAGCAAATCTCGAAAAAACTAGCATAATCCCCGTCATTGCCCTTGCTAGTCCATCTTAAAAATGCTAATCTAAATGAATCGTGATTGTCACAATAAACTTACAAATGGCAACTGTGCAACTGTTTCTAATATTTTGCTTCTTAAATTTTTTACAGAATTGGTGTTCGCCCATGTCCCGGCTTCAACTTTTTTTGGTTTTATGCGTGATTGGTCTGTTCAGAATCAGTTTACCCGCATTTGCGGAAGACCCTGGCATGGAAACGTTCAACCAGGCCATTGAACTGAAATTTTCCGCGCAAACAATCCCGGATTTTGCACAGGTCATTCGTTTGTGCGAAAAATCCATGGACGAAGGACTCACCGAGGACAATCTGGAGTTTTGCAAACAAATGCTCGGGGCGACCCGACTTCTTCGTGGGAAAATCATTGCCGAACTCATTCTTGATCAGTTTGGAACCATGAAAGAATGGGCACAAATCCGGAACATGGCGTTTGAGGACCTGAATGAAGCGGTCAAATATCTCCCTGATCAGTCGGCGGCGTATCTTTTGATTGCGAAATTGAATCTTTTACCTGATGGCGACCGCGAAGCTGCGAAGTCGGCCATTGAGAAAGCCGTGGAGTTTGCCGGCGACGACAATCATGCCAGGGCTGAAGCCATGATCGCCAAAGCGGATTTTGAAGAGGACCCCGAAAAACGTCTTGAAATTCTCCGGGAAGCGGTGTCGTTGCAACCGGATTCCCCCATTGCTTTGGCGGCACTTGGAACGGAGCTTTTCCGTCAAGAGAAATCGGACGAATCCTTGGAAATACTGCGAAAGGCCGTTGATCTTGAACCGGATAACCCAAATGTCTTGACATTGATCGTCGGAATTCTCCTGAATCTGGAAAAATACGATGAAGCGTTGAGAGTCGTTGAAATGCAAGAGGGGCTTGACCCCAATTCTCCTTTTCCACGGCTTCAAAAAATGGACATTTTTTTGGCCCAAAAGAATTACGACGAGGCATTGAAGATTCTCAATGAATTGCGTGACAAGGCGCCGGGAAATCCGATGATTTATCTCCAAAGGGCCTTGATTTATTTCGACAAAAAGGATTACGATCTCGCCCTCAAGGATATCGATTCCGCGTTCCGACTGGCAGAAGACGATAGCGACGTTGTCCGGAGAGGAATTTTTCTGAGAACCACGATTTTGGTCAAACAGGAAAAATACGCCGAAGCCATCAAGTATCTCAAAGATATCATCGCCAAAAAAACGGACAAATCCCAACAGATTTATCAGCTTCTTCTGGTTCAGACCTACTTAAATGCCAAAGTCAACGCGAAAGCTCTTGCATTGATCGACGAGTTGCTGGTCAGCGATCCGGAATCGCCCGATCTTCTCCGGCTTCGCGCCGACACCCTTCTCGGACTCGGGCGGCATCAGGAAGCCATCGCGGAGTACGAAAAACTACTGGCCAAAGACCCTGACGATTCAGGCGTCCTCAATAATCTTTCCTGGGTCCTTGCGACCTCCCCCGACGATTCTCTCCGGGATGGTAAAAAAGCATTGGAATACGCCCTCAAATCATGCGAACTGACCAAATATGAATTTCCTCACATTTTGAGCACGCTTGCCTCCGCTTATGCGGAACTCGGCGAATTCGACAAAGCCATTGAGTGGATCGACAAAGGCCTGGAATTGGCGGAATCCCAGGGATACGAACAAAAAGAACATCTCGACAAGGAACACGCCAGTTATGTCGAGAAAAGACCTTGGCGCGAACTCATCGATGAGGATCATCCTGACCCGACCGAAGAGCCAAACGATCAATAAATACAAAAAATACAAAATTTGTGATGTTTTTCATTATAAATTTCCATATTTTTCTTGAAAATACTTTCAATCGATAAATTTTGATTTATAATGAATGAAGTTCCTACTGAACGATCAGTGATTTTTCGGATTTCGTGATGATTTGAAATTTGGCTCATTATTATGGCGGAAAACGCGGCGAAAAACTACCCGATTCCGAGTATTCAGCGTTTACCGGTCTATCTCCGTTTTCTGAATGAACAATACCGGCGAGGAGAAAAGATCATTTCCTGTACTAAAATTGCTGAGGAGTTTGGCCAACTCAGCGTGCAGGTTCGCAAAGACCTTGCCATCACAGGAATTGCAGGCCGTCCGAAAGTCGGCTACTATATCAGTGATTTAATCCGGTCGATTTCCGCTTTTCTCGGTTGGAACACGGAAACGAAAGCATTTCTCGTTGGCGCCGGGAGCCTAGGCAGTGCCATTCTCGGTTACGAAGGATTTCTGGAACACAATTTGAAGATTTTAAGTGCGTTCGACACGAATCCACAGAAAATCGGAGCAACAATTCACGGGTGCCAGGTCCGCCACATTGACGAACTTGCCAATATGGGGCGAGATCAAGGGATCGACATCGGCATTTTAACGGTTCCAGCGTCCGCGGCACAACACGCCACCAATCTTCTGGTCAACATCGGCGTTCGCGGGATATGGAATTACACCCCCACGCGACTGGAGCTTCCCCCCAACGTCGTGTGCGAACAGGTGAAACTCTCTGCGAGCTTTGCCGTCCTCTCCAGCACGCTCCGGAATCAGATCCCGCCGATGTGATTTCCGGAATTTTAAAGCCTCTGCCGGTTCTGGTATGAAATTCGTGAGGAATATTGCGGTCCAGCGGCACGTTGGGCGATGCAACGGCACGTTGCCCGTCGGAAACATTTTTCAATCGTCTGGGGTGCAATGTTTCACAACTTTCCAAATCGACCAACCCGGAACGCACAGAACAAAGGACGTTGAAAAGTTGCCTCCCGGCGGGCAAACGTACGGGCATTTGATCCCGTAGCGCAAGCGGTTGGAATGTCTGTTGGCTAAAAAAAACGTTTATTTTCCAACCAATGGGTCTAAAACCCTCGCCTTCAGGCGAAACCTTTAGGTTTTTGTTTTCATTTGCTATACTGTAGGCTATGGAAGATTATCGCAAAAATTCACATAGTCGTTACG
>Ga0123353_10000459_pt1 | contig 50741 bp, 57 predicted proteins | sample TergutLab28metaG_3_FD_92763 | JGI IMG/M metagenome (GOLD analysis project Ga0123353, IMG submission 92763) | Labiotermes labralis P3 segment gut microbial communities from Petit-Saut dam, French Guiana - Lab288 P3 | ecosystem: Host-associated > Arthropoda: Insects > Digestive system > Gut ... | reverse complement strand
TAATACATAGCCGTCATGCGAGCCGGTGTGAATCTTTGTCGCAGTGGTTTTGTTGTTATGCGTTCCTTTCTTACTGAATTCTTTCTTAAATTCCTATTGACTTCTTATTTGCAGGCTTTATATCACTATCCACATTTCCGCTGAAGAAACTGCTGTAATGTCGTAAACTACTCATTTGATACTCTCCTCGATGCATTATATTATTTTGCCATCGCCAACGGCTTTTCGGCACAACGCTCTACCTCATTATTAGAGTTGCATTGACCGTATAAACCCTTATTTTTAATAAAACATACACATGAGTATAATTATACCCATATTAGTTCTTTGTGTCAACCCATTTGTATAATAAAATATATACAAGGGTGTAGAGGGGGATACAGTATGGATATTTTAGAAAAAGTCAAAAGGTTACAGAAGGAACGTGGATGGAATAACGCACAACTAGCTAAGAATGCTAAACTACCACCAACCACAATACAGAACCTGTATAAGCGGAACAATCAGCCGACTTTTCCTACTTTACAAGCAGTTTGTGCAGCCTACGGCATTACCGTCTCACAATTTTTCTCAGACAGCAACGTACCGCTCGATCTCACCCCGGAACAAGCACGCCTTTTGGAACAATGGAACTCACTCACCGACGAACAGAAAGAGGCTTTGTTCATCTTGATGAAAAGCATGTAGTTTTTTATTAGTATGTTTGAAATGGTGGTGGTGAAATGAGTAATTTCGGTAAAACTTAAGATATTTAAGGAAGCAAGCCGGATATACTCAGGAACATATGGCTGAGGAACTAAAAGTTTCTTCTACTCAATACAAGAATTATGAACGCGGGGATAGCTTCCCGTATGTAGATAAACTAATTGCTATGTGTAAAATACTTAAAGTACCGGCGGATTACTTGCTTAAGGACGAGGATCGTCTATTTTTGGATTATTCTGCAAGCTATCTTTTTGAGGAACTTCGTGAAATGGATGATGCTCAGGCAAATATGTTATTTTACGTTATACAAAAATTGATTGAGTATAAAAGATTATTTGAGCAAAACAAAGATGAAGCCACATAGTAAAAGCAAAGAAAGGGCGGTTTTCCCGCCCCTTCTTCTTAAAATAGCATTAAATAGCATTAATATTAATAAATAATTATACTCTAGCAATAGAATTTTATATCGTCTGTCTTAAAATGACGTTTCCACTCACTGCAAATAAGAAAGAACAACTCTAAACAACTTTGGCAATTGCCGCACCTCCGGTTTCCGCATATTCAAACAACAGATGAACACCGCGCTTTAGCATTTGTTCAAACATTTCTATTTCTTCATCGGAATAACCATCTCTAATAATCCATTCATACGATGGCAGCACACATCTGGCAGAATCCAAAAAATTATTATCGCTTGGACGTTCAAAATGAACTTCAACGGTTTTTTCCATTTTCTTCAATCAAATGCGAATGAACTACTTCTGTACCATCTGTAAATGTAATAAATGGGTACATCATGTGCATTACCTCCAATCTGCTTTTATTATATACACATTTTTTATTCATGTCAACGAATCCAATAACTCCCTAACTGCCTCACCTGCATCGGGCGCGCCAAACACAGAGCTTCCGGCGACAAGTAATTCCGCTCCGGCTTTATGCGCTCCTGCTATAGTATTCTTATCCACGCCGCCATCGACGGCGAGTATACAGCCGGGGTTTAATTTATCCAGTATGTCCCTCGCTGCATGTATACGATCATCACCGTTTACATCGTAAGACTGTCCTCCGAATCCCGGAGGCACTGTCATAATAAGTACGAGGTCGCAGAGTTCAACATATTTCTCCAATACGCTTACCGGCGTATCCGGCTTGACGGACAAGCCAGCCTTAATCCCCAACACGCGTATGTCTAATAAAAGTTTCTCTAACTCGCCCTGCGGCACGGCTTCATAATGTACGGTTACCCAATCCGCGCCCGCATCAGCAAACGCCTTGATATAACGCTTCGGATCATCTATCATCAGGTGTACGTCCAGCGTCATACCAGAGTATTTCGACAAAGCGGCTACTACGGGCACACCGATTGAAATATTCGGCACAAACATCCCATCCATCACATCGACGTGTAAAACGCTTGCCCCCGCGGCTTTTACGGATTCAAGCTGCGGCTTAAGTTCATAGAAATTCGCTGCCAGGACAGATGGCGCTATTTGCGGTTTCATAAAATTTCTCCATTCAAACGTATTTTTTGAAAATTTCTCTTGCATTTTGTATTCCGGTCTGTTACAATAGCGGTTGTTAGATTTTTAGCAAGGTTATTTAAGAGGAGGTTATTATAATGGCTAAATGCTCCGTTTGCGATAAAGCCACTACATTTGGTCTCGCGCGCTCCCACTCGCTTCGCCGCTCGAACCGCCCATGGAAAGCCAACATCAAACGTGTTAAAGCGCTTGTTGACGGTTCGCCGCGCCACATTCACGTCTGCACACGCTGCCTGCGTTCGGGCAAAGTCACACGCGCAGTATAGGGCAGGTGCTCTGGGCACGTAACCCCCGCCGTTCCTCGGCACCCCCTCCGCAGGGGGATTCAAGGGTGCCCCCGAACCCCCGAAGATTGCTGTGCGCTATAATTAAACATTATACAGTTATATTTAATTTTTTCAATCTTTTTTTGATTTTACTATTGCGTTTTCGTTTTTTATGTGTTACGATAGTATTTGTTAGAGTTGAGATGTTTGAAGAGTGGGTTTTCCCACTCTTTATTTTGGAAAGTTATAGTTTGAAATAAGTTTCAAACTAACCTGATTAGTTAATAATCCTTATCATTCTTCACCGCGCGATAAAATGAGTTGCATTAACTTAGTTACCGACGCGCGACAGCGAATGGACGTTTAAAAGATATTTTGAGAGGAGATTTGCTCTTGCGAAAGGTAACTGATACCGTTACGGCTCTAGCCCGCCCGATCGTCGAGGCGGCGGGATGCCGTTTGTGGGATGTTGAATATATAAAAGAGGGCGGACGCTGGTTTCTCAGGATATTTATCGACTGTGACGGCGGCGTCTCGACCGAACACTGCGAGACGGTCTCTCGCGGGCTTGACCCCGTTTTAGACGAAAAAGATCCCATACAGGACGCATATATCCTCGAAGTATCTTCTGCGGGACTGGAGCGCGCGCTCAAACGTCCCGAGCATTATGAGAATTCGCTGGGCAAGAATGTTTCGTTATCTCTCTACACGCCGCGTAACGGCAGTAAGACGCTGACCGGTACACTGACCGCTTTTGATACCGAAGCAATCACACTGGACAGCGAGCGTATAGACTTAAAAGACATTGCAAAAATCAATTTAACCTTTAGCTGGGAGGGACGCTCGACATGAATGCCGAATTTTTCAGCGCGCTGGACGCTATTGAAAAGGAAAAAGGTATACCCAAGTCATATATGAAAGAGAAGATTACTCAGGCGCTTATCGCCGCCTACCGCCGCGACAACCTTGGTGCGGGAACCGGCGAAAACGTTGTGGTGCATTGGGATGATAAGAAAAAAGCCATCACTATGCAGGCGCAAAAAGAGGTCGTGGAGGAGGTCGAAGACGATATCCTTCAGATTTCGCTCGAAGCGGCGAGAGAAATCGATTCCAAGATGGATATCGGCGATGTGGTATGCTTTGACGTAAAGACTCACGATTTCGGACGCATTGCCGCCCAGACCGCCAAGCAGGTCATCATACAGGGCATACGCGAGGCTGAGCGCGGCATGGTGTTCCAGGAGTTTACTTCCAAAGAACACGAGGTCATATCAGGTACAGTCGTCCGCGTAGACCAGCGGGGCGCTATCGTGCTCTCGCTGTCAAGCGGCAGCCCTGACAAAGCCGAGGCGCTGCTCGGCATAAACGAGCAGATTCCGGGCGAGATGTTTAGGGAGGGCGATCGTATCCGTGTCTATGTCGCACAGGTACGCAATATGCCAAAGGGTCCGCAGATCATTATATCCCGTACACACCCTGGACTCGTAAAACGCCTATTCGAACTTGAAGTTCCGGAAATAGCGGATGGCATCATTGAAATTCGCAGCATATCGCGTGAAGCGGGAAGCCGTACAAAAATCGCCGTATGGTCTGAAGACCCCAACGTTGACCCTATCGGCGCGTGCGTCGGGCCGCGTGGCTCGCGTGTAAATGCTATTGTAGAAGAGATAAACGGCGAAAAGATAGACATCGTTAAATATAGTGATGACCCGGTGGAGTTTGTATCGGCGGCGCTTGCGCCGTCGGCCGTGGTATCCGTCGAGATACTGGACGAAGAGTGCAAGACATGCCGTGTCGTCGTCCCCTTTGACCAACTCTCGCTGGCTATTGGCAAGGAGGGGCAGAACGTACGCCTTGCCGCAAAACTTACGGGCATGAAAATTGATATAAAGGCTGATGTCGGATGAAAAAAATACCCATGCGAATGTGTGTAGCGTGCCGTGAGATGAGACCTAAAGCGGAGCTTACGCGGGTGGTAAAAAGCGAGGATGCTCTTATTGCCGACAGTACGGGCAAGGCACGCGGACGCGGAGCTTATGTCTGCAAGAGCGGGATTTGTGTTAATAAAGCGCGTAAGATACGCGGGCTTGAGCGGGCTTTGTCTGCACAAAGCGGCAACCTTTACGATACTTTAGAAAATGGTTTTTGAGCGGATTATCCGTCAGACAAGGCGTATTTCCGCAGGAAATACTTTCGTATGGCAAGGTAATTTAACGAAGTATGGCGGGAAATCCGCCAAAAACGGAGGGGTTAGTAGATGCTAAAATACAGGGTTCACGAGGTCGCGAAAGACTTTGGTTTACAGACCAAGGTTATTTCCGATGTCCTGATCAAGTTCTTAACGCCGCCTAAGAACCATATGCAGGCGCTTAGTTCTTTTGAGCTGGACGTTATCTTTGATTACCTCACACAGAGGAACCAAATTGACAGTATGGAGCGCGTTTTCGCGCACACATACCAAGAGCCTGACCCTCCCCCTGCGCCGGAACCCGCGCCCGAAGCGGAAGTAAAACCCGTAGACAGAGCAGGTACCCTGCCGGGTAATGCGGGGGCACTACCCCCGAACCCCCAAATCACGGCAACTCCCGCTGTTAAAAAAGCTACGCAAGCCGCGAACCCTGTCGGGCATAAACCCCGCGCCGAACGTCAGGTTCGCGTTATCGACACGCGCGGCGGTCAGGTGGATCTTGCGCGCTATGACGAACGTATCGACAAACTTGTACCCGATAGAGCCGCGAATATGCGTCAAGGCAAAGAGAAATTCAAAAAACAGGCTGATAAAAGGGGCGGGCCGCAATTCAGCAGCAAACGCCGTCAGGAAGAACAGGAAAAGATGCGCCGTTTACAACTCGAGGCGCTTAAAAAGATACAGCTTAAAGTCACCATACCCGACGAGATCGCGGTAAGCGAGCTTGCCGTTCGGCTTAAAAAAACCGGTGCTGAAGTCGTTAAAAAACTCATGAAAAATGGCATAATGGCGTCACTGCCGGAGATGATAGATTACGATACCGCCGCGCTTATCGCCATGGAGTTCGGCGCGAAAGTCGAACGCGAGGTTGTGGTCACAATAGAGGAACGTCTTATCGACGACACTCAGGACTTAGAACATGATCTCTCCCCGCGCGACCCGGTGGTCGTTGTAATGGGCCACGTAGACCACGGCAAAACGTCGCTTTTAGACTATATCCGCAGCGCCAGTGTCGTCAGTGGCGAGGCAGGCGGTATAACCCAGCACATTGGCGCGTATCGCGTCGATGTCGGTGAGCGTCATATCACATTCCTTGACACGCCCGGTCACGCGGCATTCACGTCTATGCGCGCACGCGGAGCATCGGTGACGGACATCGCTATTTTAGTCGTGGCCGCAGACGACGGCATAAAACCCCAGACGATCGAGGCGATCAACCATGCCAAAGCAGCCGAAATTCCCATTGTCGTAGCGGTCAATAAAATGGATAAGCCCGAAGCAAACCCCGATAAAATCATGCAGCAGCTAACCGAATATGAGCTGGTACCCGAAGAGTGGGGCGGCGATACCATTGTTGTGCCTGTCTCCGCGAAAACCGGCGAAAATATAGATAAGCTTCTCGAAAACGTTATACTCACAGCCGATATATCCGAGCTTCGCGCCAATCCCGACCGCGCCGCGCGCGGCACGGTTGTCGAAGCAAAACTTGATAAAGGGCGCGGTCCTGTTGCTACAGTGCTTGTACAAAACGGCACACTAAAACAGGGTAACATCATTATCGCGGGCAAGACGGTTGGGCGCGTGCGCGCTATGACCGACGACAAGGGTAACCGTATCGAAGAAGCCGGTCCGAGCGTGCCTGTAGAGATAATCGGCCTCAGCGAAGTACCCGATGCGGGCGACCAATTCCACTCAGTCGCCGATGAGCGTATGGCACGCGAGTTGGTTGAACAGCGTAAGCAGACTGAGCGCGGCGAGGGCGCCGCTCCTGTAAAGGTGTCGTTAGATGATCTGTTCACCCATCTCCAACAGGGCGAAATCAAAGACTTAAATATCATCATAAAAGCCGATGTGCAAGGTTCTGCCGAGGCAGTCAAAGCCTCTCTCGAAAAAATCTCCAACGAGGAGGTTCGTGTGCGTGTCATCCACGCCGCGGTCGGCGCGATAAATGAATCCGACATATTGCTCGCCTCGACCACCAGTTCGATCATTGTCGGCTTTAATGTGCGCCCCGACCCCGTTATCCGCGAGAGCGCGGAACAGGCAGGCGTCGATATGCGTATGTACCGCGTCATCTATGACTGTATCGAAGAGATCGAGGCCGCTATTAAGGGTATGCTTGCCCCGAAATTCAAAGAGACCCTACTCGGACGCGCAGAAGTGCGCCAAGTATTCAAGGTTACAGGCGTGGGCACTATAGCAGGCTGCTATGTGTCTGACGGAAAGATCACGCGTCAGGCAAACGTCCGCCTCTTGCGCGACAGCATTATAATTCACGAGGGCGAGATAGCCAGTCTTAAACGCTTTAAGGACGACGTGCGCGAGGTCGCAACCAACTATGAATGCGGTATTGGCATAGAAAAATACAACGATGTAAAAGAGGGCGACGTTATCGAAGCCTTCATTATGGAAAGGGTGTCAGACTAATGGCAAATGAAACTCGTATCGCAAGAATTAACGACGAGATCCAGCGCGAATTAGGAGCACTTATACCTCGCCTTAAAGACCCGCGCATCCACGGTCTTATAAGTATAACACGCGTGGATACCGTGCGCGATATGAGCAGCGCTAAAGTCTATATAAGTGTTTTAGATGACACTACGGACGGTGGCGATGTGGTTAAGGGTCTTATCGGCGCATCAGGCTTTCTAAGACACGAGCTGAGCCAATCGCTGAATTTGCGGCTCTCACCCGAGCTCAAGTTTTTCCTTGATGATTCCATTAAACACGGGGCACACATCATCAACATGTTGAATGATATCAAACTCGCGGAGGAAGACCGGGATGACGATGGAAATGACGATAAGTGAGGCCGCCGTTTTCCTGCGTGAAAATGACGGTTATATTATCCTCACACACAGCCATCCTGACGGCGATACAATAGGCAGCGCGGCGGGGTTATGCCTGGGTCTTAGAGCTATGGGCAAGCAGGCTTATGTTGCGCGTAACCCCGAAGTCGTCGGACGTTTTGGGCATATGGTCGAGCACTTAGAGCCACCGGACGATTTTATTCCCAAAACCGTTTTATCTGTTGATACAGCGGATTCCGCGCTGTTTCCTAAGTGTTTCGGGCAGCTCTCCAAAAATGTCGTCCTATCCATTGACCATCACCCGAACAATGGCTCTTACGCCAAGAATCTCCTTGTCGATACCGCATGCGCCGCAACGGGCGAGTTGGCCGCACTGTTGCTAGGCGCGCTGAAAGTTAAACTAACACACGATATCGCAAGCGTATTGTATATCGCGATAATCACCGATACCGGCTGCTTCCGCTTCGAGAATACTACTAGTAGAACTCTAAGGATCGCCGCTGATCTAATAGACACGGGTATTAACGCAGCTGCGATAAACACAGATTATTTTGAGACAAAAACCCTATCGCGCTTTGCACTGGAGTCCGAGCTTCTGCGTGACATCGAATGTGTTGGAAAGACAGCGGTTGTTTTTCTCACTCTTGAGAAAATCTCGAATACAAAAGCTGCCTACGACGACATAGATGGCATATCATCACTGGTAAAGACGATTCCGGGCGTCGAGGTCGGTATTACTCTGCGCGAGGAATCGGACGATTCAGTAAAAGCCTCGGTGCGTACCTCCCCTAACTATGCGGCGAACAGTATCTGCTCGAAGCTGGGGGGCGGCGGGCACGCCCGAGCCGCCGGTTGTCTGATTAAAGGCGATATATCTCAAGCCCGCGAGAAAATGCTCAACGCCGTATATGACCTCTATCCTGAGTTAAAATGAACGGTATCCTTATTATAGACAAGCCGTCCGATTGGACGTCACATGACGTTGTCGCCAAACTGCGCGGCATTTTAGGCGAGCGGCGCATTGGTCACGGCGGGACGCTTGACCCGATGGCGACTGGTGTTCTGCCAATTTTTGTCGGACGCGCCACGCGTGCAATTGAGTTGCTGCCCACGGGCAAGACTTATCTGGCAAAGATGTCATTGGGTCTCGTGACTGATACGCAAGATATCACCGGCAATGTTATATCAAAAAGCGATAATATACCGGAGTACTCACAACTCGTAAAAGTTGCCGAAGCATTTGTTGGTGATGGACATCAAATTCCCCCTATGGTCTCGGCTGTGAAAGTGAACGGTCAGCGTCTGTATAAACTCGCGCGTCAGGGTGTCGAAATTGAGCGTAAGCCCAGGCCCGTAACATTCGGCAATATCGAAGTAAGCCCCGGCGCAAATAACACCGAGGTAGAGCTGCTTATCGAATGTTCGGGCGGGGTATATATCCGAACGCTATGCCATGATATCGGGGCGCGCTTAGGTTGCGGCGCGACAATGTCGGCACTAAGGCGCCTAAGAAGCGGTCCGTTCGATATATCCCAGGCCGTAACGCTTGACGCGGCAGGCCGCGCCGATCTCCTGCCTATCGATTCTCTCTTCACCGGGTATCCCGCATATACATCTACAGATACGCAAGAGAGGAGCATACGCAACGGCGCCGGATTCAGCGTTGATTTGCCCGACGGGCGGTACCGCGTATACGCGCAGGATGGCGAATTTCTTATGCTTGCCGAAGTCTTAAAAATGAGAATGTCCACTGTTAAGAGTTTCTACAGGATATAATTAATATGAATGTAATTGCTTTAGGTTTTTTTGATGGCGTCCACATCGGTCATGCCGCATTATTAAACCAGACCGTCTCGGTTTCAAACCGTCTCGGTCTGGATTCTTGTGCCTTAACATTTGACGTACAGCCCAAACAGTTTATATCCGGCAAAGGCGAACCTCTGCTAAACACCACCCAAGACCGTGAGTATTTGCTTAAACAATATGTCCAACGCGTTTTGACACTGCGTTTCGATGACTTTCTTATGCGCATGGAACCGCAAATCTTTATAGCCGAAAAGATAAAGCCCAGCGCGGCGCATGTCGTCGTCGGAGAGGATTTCCGCTTTGGATATAAAGGCGAAGGCACATCCACGCTCTTGGCTATGGAGTGTAAAAAGTTCGGTATCGGGTGTGACATCGTACCGCTTATTGCCTTAGATAGTACCACTGTCGGTTCAACGCTGATAAGGCGTTTGATTGCGGATGGCAGCATGGAAGACGCGGTCAGATTTTTAGGACACGCGCATATCCTTTCGGGAACAGTAAAACACGGTCGGCGGCTGGGTACGACCATCGGCGCGCCCACTGTGAATATTGAAATCCCGGAGCATATCGTCAAACCTGCTTACGGCGTATACCTCACGCGTACATTTGCTTGTGGACAGAGGTTCCCGTCAATTACAAATATTGGCGTGCGACCGACCGTTGCAGAAAATAATCGCCCAAACACCGAAACAACAATTTTCGGTTTTTCGGGCGACCTTTACGGTGAACAGATTCGGATAGAGTTTATTAAGCATATGCGCAATGAAAAACGATTTGATTCAGTAGACAGACTTAAAGCGCAAATTGCACGGGATATAGAAACAGCCAAAGAAATGCACGGGTAGAGGCGGATTTCATTTCCGCCCACATAAAATGATGATTAGATTGGCTGTTATACTGTTTGTATTAAGAAATTATGTTTTGGAGGAAAACACATGAAGAGAAAAATCTTTAGTTATGTGATTGGTGGATTTGTTTATTTTTTAATGCGTTTTTTCTTTGAATTTATATTTAATAGGGAAATAGACATTTTTTGGTTTATTATCGAAGGTGTTGTGTGCTGGACTATTATTGCATTTATAATTGCAATAATTTTGCCGAAAATATTGAAGAAGGATAATAAAAAGGATTAATGGCAAATAAGCAATTTCAAACCTCCATGATAACGGGTAATATCATCGGACTGCGTTTCGTGTTCTTATATAAATAATCACTCAGCGAGGCCCTGATCGCGGACTTTAACGCCGCTTCGTCAGGGTCTTTGTTTTCGCAGCAATCCTCTATAGCTCTTAATACTACCCTGCGCAACTGCTGTAATAGATCCTCGGACTCTTTGACATAGACAAAACCTCGCGTTACTATATCGGGGCCGGCAATGACCTCTCCAGTGACGCTGTCAATGGATAACGCTACCGCCAACAGTCCATCGCTCGCCAGATGCCTGCGGTCACGCAACACCACGCTGCCTACGTCACCCACACCCAGCCCATCTACCAAGACCCGTCCGGCAGGCACGGTGGCGGTGTGCTTTACACTGCGGCCTCCAATTTCCAAGACCCGTCCGACATCGGTGACAAAGATATTTTTAGCCGGTATGCCGCACGAACGCGCCAGCGCGGCATGTGCCTTCAAATGCCGGTACTCGCCGTGCAGCGGTATGAAATACTTAGGCTTGCAAATTGCGATCATTAGCTTTAGTTCCTCTTGACAAGCGTGACCCGACACATGCACTTCGGCAAGTTTTTCATAAACGACCTCGGCGCCTTTGTGGACAAGTTCGTTTATCATCTTAGACACCATTTTCTCATTGCCCGGCACGGGCGACGCCGACACTATGACCTTGTCTCCGGGCATTATCTCTATCTGCTTGTGCGACGAGAACGCTATACGGTAAAGCGCGGACATCGGCTCGCCCTGACTGCCCGTGGTGATTATCACAAGTTTGTTCGCGGGCACTGTACGTATCATCGATACGTCTATCATCACACCGTCGGGAATATCCATATACCCCAGTTCTGCAGACAGGCGCAGAATATTCTCCATACTCCGACCCGTTATGGCGACGCGACGCCCGTGACGCGCGGCACAGTCGATGACCTGTTGCAATCGGTGTACGTTCGATGCAAACGTTGTTACTATTATCCTGCTGTCGCAGTTGCGAAATAACGGCTCGAACGCTTCTCCAACCTTGCGCTCGCTCATGGAATATCCCGGGCGCTCTGCATTCGTCGAGTCGGACAAAAGCGCCAAAACGCCCTTTTTGCCCAGCTGGCCCAACCGCGCCAAGTCAATTACGCCGCCACCCACAGGCGTGGAATCTATCTTAAAGTCGCCGGTGTGTATAACGATGCCCTGCGGCGTTTTTATAGCTAGCGCTGCAGCGTCTGCGATCGAGTGATTCACGTTTATAAACTCTATCGTAAAACAGCCCGCCGTAAACCGCTCGCCAACCTTTATCTCGCGCACATCCGAGGATTGCAGCAAGCCGTGCTCCTCCAGTTTTAGCTTGATAAGCCCCGCCGTCAGCGGCGTTGCGAATACGGGAACAGCAATCTCGCGCAAAAGGAACGCTATCGCGCCTATGTGATCTTCATGTCCGTGCGTTACGGCAATCGCCTTAACACGGTTGCGGTTTTTTTCCAGATATGAAAAGTCGGGTATTACAAGGTCAACGCCAAGCATATCCCCATCAGGGAACGAAAGCCCACAGTCAACTACTAAAATGTCGTCACCGTGTTCATAAAGTGTAAGGTTTTTGCCGATTTCCCCAAGACCGCCAAGGGGAATGATTTTAAGCTTTTCCGCCATTTTGTTTAATTCTCTTTTCTCAAAAAATTATATGTAAAACACAACAATACATTCCCCCTTGTCGCTTTTTGACAAGGGAGAATATCAATATTATCATTTACACCTATCATTACCATAACATATAATAAACGAAAACGCAAGCATTATTTTCCATGAATCTCATTCTCCGCCTGCCTGATCTGTTTTTCTATCATTCCGCACAGCTCCGCTGCATACTCCTCGGTCGCTCCCTCGGCGGTTACTCTCAGCGCCCGCCGTCCCGCCATCGGCGTTATGTGTACCCAGCCCCTATCAACTCTGGCGCGCAGCCCTTCAACAAGCTCGCCTTCATATTCGCCGACTAGAACACGCATAATCTCTGTTCGGTCTTTTTCAACGGGAAACTCCAAGCTCGATACACCAAAAGGCGGCAAGATGTCATTTAACTCGGCCAATGTCTTCCCGCATGTTATCAAGGCATAACACAAGCGGCTTATCATAAACACGCCATCGCGCATATACGGCTGACTTGCAAGCAGCTCACGCGCCTCACCGTCACGCCCAAGGCGTAAGACATTCAGACCCTGACCGATATGATCTAAGAATACCGGTGCGGAATATGGCGCCGCCAGCCTGTTGTTACCTTTTAACGCCTCAAATCGGCACAGTATCGCAAGTAGGCGCTCATGCGAAACAATACGCCCCATCTCGTCGATTGCTTGTGCCTTAAGCCCCTCAGCATCCACCCTAAACTGCGGCAGATATGAGTCAGAGCGCACGCATACAGGCGTTGTCAAAAGCGCGTGATACAGTGACCTCTCGGCCATATTGCCGCCGCGCACAACAACGCAAATCCTCTTATTGCTTTCAAACCATGGCGGCGCCTCTCCCGCCGATAGCTCATAAAGCGACGTCACGCCGCTTATCATTCGCACCGTGCCCACAGCGCGGGCATCACGCAGTGTCACTTCACCGCGAAGCGCGGTCGTCTCTATTTTCTGTTCATGTGCCCGTTCAATGGGCAGTCCGTCTGAACCGTAAAAATGCAGCTTTATATTTCCGGCATTCTGAGATACAAATATTGTCAATGCGAATTTATATGCTGCCGCCGCAAACGCAGCAGCCGAAGCGAACTCAGCATCATGGCGCGTGACCGAACGTCCTGCGGCGGTGATACCCACCTCTAATGCCGACGCGACAAGTCTTGCGGAGCCGTCGCCGTGAATGCACAACGCAATATCCCCTTTTGTCACAGCTGCCGCCGCCGCCGAGCCGAGCCGCAATAAAAAATCAGGCGTCAGATCTACATGCGGCTGTCCGATAACGCACCCCGCGCCGTCAAACATTGCGCCGCGCCTGTTATATCCGGCGGATATGCTGCCTGAGACGCGCGCGCCCTCGTCTATCTCTTTATCCGGCCAAACGCGCGCATTATTCATAACAATGGTATTTGAGCCGATCACCGCACTCTCGCCGATAACACAGCCCTCACGCAATCGCGCGCCGCTGCCTACATGTGCGCCTCTGCACACTATCGCCCCGTCTATCTCTGTCCTCTCTCCGATATTCGCCGCTTCAATATAACTGCGCGCTATCATCGCGCCGTGCCCCACAGTTACGCCTGAACTTATGACCGCATACGGTCCCAGCCTGACACCTCTCCCGACCGTTACGTCACTGCCGATATAACACGGAGCTATTATCACAGTGTCGTCCGGCACGGTGGATCCTGACCACACGCCGCGCCCCACTGGCGATGCCGGTATATCTAGCTTTACTCTCCTGTCCAGCACGTCAAAGGCACACTTTAAATAAGCGTTTGTATCTCCGATATCACACCAATAGCCATCCGCCACGTAGCCATATATGGCTTTGCCGTCTCTCATAAGACGCGGGAATAAATCCTTTGCAAAATCAAAGGGCGTATTTAGGTGGACAGCCGACATCACTCCCGGATTGACGATATAGATACCTGTGTTCACCGTATCGGTAAATACCTGATTCCATGACGGTTTTTCAATAAAGCGCGTCACCCTGCCCGCTGCGTCAATCATAACCAACCCATAAGCTCTGGGCGTTTTTTGGCAGCTGAGTAATATTGTCACATCCGCCATATTCGCTTTATGGAAAAAGAGTGCCTCGTTTAGGTCAAAATCGCACACACCATCGCCCGAAATCACAAGAAACGGCTGACTGTCCAGATGTTTTGAGCAGGCGCGCACTGCGCCCGCCGTCCCCAGTGGCGTTTCTTCTATAACATTCGTTATCGAAACACCAAACCCCTCGCCTTTCCCGAAATAGTCTGTTATAACATGCGGCAGGGTTTGTAGTGTTAGGATTATCTCTGTAATACCGTTATCTTTAAGATGCTTTATGGTATGTTCAAGCACAGGCTTTTCAAATAATGAAACCATGGGTTTCGGGCAATTTACGGACAGCGGCCGTAGGCGTGTGCCCTCTCCTCCCGCGAGAATAACGGCTTTCATAAATTCACCTCTGATGTAATCTATTGTAATTTGCTTTTATTATTGCCGTTTTTGTTAAATATTAAACCTTACCCCTACCCCATACATACTGGAGGCTTGGAGCATTACCCCCGCATTACCCTACGAGGCGCCTGCCCTGCCGCAGCAACAAGGATTTTTTACACCTGCAATATTATTCCGTCACTGAAGCCCTTTTATCACGATTTGTTTGCCGATATAATATTGACTATAAATATATATTACAGCGGCGGAGAACCAAATATATGCTCAAATATTTAATGCCGCCGTAATATACCACCCGTTGTCCGCATACCATGTACAAACAGGGAGCTTTTCCCAATTTAAGGAGTGGTATATTTATGTTCATCTTCACCGCAAAGCTGAGCAAGCGCAAGCTGGCGGCGGCAGTTATCGCAACCGGCGCACTACTTATCGTGATCATCGTACTGTTGAGCTTGGGGAGAAGTTCGCCGAGAGCGAGCGCAACCATCGCAGGCCGCCCATCAGGTAAAAATATCATCACAAACGCAGACCGCATCCAATTTCTGAGTGAATATAATTGGGAAGTCGAAGAACAGCCTCTGGAGTTCGAGGAAGTACTTATCCCTGCCGAATTTGATGAGGTGTTATCCGGTTATAACGATCTGCAAAAATCACAGGGTTATGATCTATCGAAATACAAGAACAAACGCATCATGCGTTATTCCTATAATGTAAAAAACTATCCAAATGTCAGTGAAAACGTCCGCGCAAATATCCTCATTTATAAGAATACTGTGATTGGAGGCGATGTATGTTCGGCGACACTCAACGGATTCATGCACGGGTTGGAAAAACCGTAAGAGCGCAATAATTAGATATTTACAGAGGCGGCTAATAGCCGCCTTTCAGCATTACTTATGCTTTCTTTATATCATTGCTTAAATAATTTATATAATTTTTATAGTATGATTATACATTTTTGTGTTATTCTAATTTAGTAGGGTTCGCCGCCCAAGCCCCGATAAGCGGCGCAACCTGTATTCAAGATCGGATTTTCTACTGGTCTATATGGGGTTTAACGTCCATGTCTCGAAATGATAAAGAGAATCGCAACGAACTAGCGCGTGGGTTAGCATTTATGTCCCAAATCGCGATAACAATAATCGCGTGCATAGCGATAGGTGTGTTTCTAGGCAGCTTTTTGGATAATACTCTCGGCACGTCCCCATGGCTTTTGCTCTTCTTTTCATTCTGTGGTTTGGCGGCAGCATTCAAGTCGATAATCGATATGGCGAAAAGAGATTAGCCGCTGTTGGGAGGCAGTCTGTGATTTTATCCGAACCGGCAAAAAAGATGATTTTAGTAATAGGTATTTCATCTCTGATCATAATAGGGATCGGGGTGGTGTTTTATCGTTCTTTTTCGGCTGTCCCTTTTGCTATCGGCGTTCTGTTGACGGCGGCACTCAACATCTTTAAGGTATTCATGGTCGAGCGTACAGTTAATAAGACTCTCGATTTAGTTGAGGAAACCGACGGAAAAAATTTCGTCCGTATTCAATATTTTCTAAGGTATCTGCTTACCGGAGCGGTTTTGGTTATAGCCGCGCTGACCCCATTCATAGACCTGTGGGGTGCAGTCGCTGGAATTTTAACTTTCCAAATTGCCGTTTATGCCGTTAAGCTAATGAAATTTGACGATTCTGCTGAAAAAGAAGGTGGATGAATTTGGATTTTAATATTAAGAACTATGCCGTTCTCGATGTTTTCGGTATCGAGGTGTGGATAAACGAAACGATTATCAACACTTGGATTATTATGGGTGTGCTCATAGCGCTCGCCATCGTTGTCCGTATAAAACTCAGTAAGTTCAAAGAGGTTCCGTCAGGTTTTCAAAACTTCGTCGAGCTTATCGTTGAGGCTTTTGACAAGTTTGTCAAAGACAGCGCGGGCGAAAAACTTGCGTTCTTGGGCAATTGGTTCTTCACAGTGTTTGCCTTTATCATGCTCTCAAATATGAGCGGGGCCTTTGGTATGCGTCCCCCCACTGCTGACTGGACTATGACAATTACTTTTGCGCTGTGTACATTTGTGCTTATACACACAATGGGCGCGAGATCCCGCAAAGGCGGATACATAAAGAGTCTTTTCGAGCCGTTTATCGGCAAGTTCCCGAACCTTGTGTTCTTCCCGCTGAATGTTATCGGCGAGCTGGCGCGCCCTGTTTCGCTCAGTTTCCGTCTCTTCGGTAATATACTGGGCGGTATGATTCTTATGTCGTTGTACTACTCGATGGTTCCGGTGTTTTTACTATTCGGAGTACCATCGTTTCTGCATGTGTATTTTGACCTTTTTGCCGGTTTTTTGCAGGCATATATCTTCACAATACTCAGTCTTTCCTTTATTTCTGCAGCATCCGAAACGTAATTAAGAGAGTACCTCTCTTAATAATAAATATCATGTATTAAAAAAATAGGAGGAAAAGCTCATGCAACAAGAAGCATTAGCAACAGTCATGGCCGCCGCGCAAATCGGAGCTGCAATCGCGGTTCTCACAGGTGTCTTTACTGCTTTCGGTCAGGGAAACATCGGTGCTAAGGCTATAGAATCCATAGCCCGCCAGCCCGAGTCAAGAGGTTCCATTCAGACCACGATGTTTATCAGTCTGGGTATGGCCGAGACGGGTGGTATCTACGGTTTGGTTGTCGCTATAATATTACTGTTTGCCAACCCTTATGTAGACAGATTTATCGCTCTGTTTGGCTAAAGTGGCTGTAGTAGTAAAAAAGGAATGATTTTATTGATTTCTAATTTAACGCTTGTGCTTGCCGTTGTGCAGGAGGTGCCGGAAGGGCGTATGTTTGGCTTGGATATGCGGACGCTTATCCAAATTGGCGCAAACTTTATAAACGTCGGTCTGCTGGCATTTATTTTGGCTTGGCTGCTTTATAAGCCTGTCCGGAATTTTATGCGCAAGCGCGCAGATGATATCAAGAGCCAGTTGGATTATGCCAGAGATGAAATGGCAAAAGTAAATGAACTGAAGCTTCAGTACGAGCAAAAGCTTAATGACATTGAACGTGAGCGAAACGAGATTTTAGACGAGGCGCGCAAACAGGCGACAGATACCGGCCGTCAACTTGTGGCCGAGGCGAAGCAAGAGGCCGAAGCTGTTAAAGAACGTGCCTCAGTCAGTATACAGATGGAGCGCGAGCGCGCCCAAGCTGAAATCAAGCTGGCTATTATCGAGGTTTCGGCTGCCATGACCGAAAAATTTGTTACACTTGCTATAAACAAAGAGACACATGACAAGTTATTCAAAGAGACCATGGCGGAACTGGAGGAGATGGCATGGCGAAACTAAGCCGTCTCTATGCAACCGCTCTGTTTGACTTGCTCTCGGAGGATAATGCGGTTGACGAATGTCTCGAGCAGGTCGTTTTTCTGCGCGATGCATTGCAGGATGACGAACTTCAGCGCGTCCTTACTCATCCGCATATTCCCTCTTCGGAAAAACGCAAGCTCATGGAGTCTGCTTTTGCCGGGCATATACGCGATGACTTGTTCGGCTTTTTGTGTCTGGTTATTGACAAGAACCGTAAAGCCTTTTTGGTTCCCGCCCTTACCGAGCTTATCGGTATGATCGAGCGGCATCAGAAAAAGGTCACCGCCAATGTCCTATCCGCCGTTAATCTCACCAAGGCACAGATAACTGCACTCGAGAAAATGCTCTCGAAAAAGCTGGACAAACACGTAAAAGTATTATTAAAGATAGATCCATCCGCAATAGGTGGTCTTTATATCCATGTAGACGGTTTTTTCGTAGATAACACTCTTAAAAAACGGTTACATGATATGACGGCAAGTATGAAAGTGGGGTGCCGCGTATGACTCTCAGACCCGATGAAATAAGTTCTGTTATAAAAAAGCAGATTAAATCCTATTCCTCAAAGTTGGACGTCTCCGAAGCGGGCAGCGTCATTCAAGTTGGTGACGGTATTGCCCGAGTCTATGGACTCGAGAACGCGATGAGCGGCGAGTTGCTGGAATTTTACGGCGATGTCTTCGGCATAGCGTTAAACCTTGACGAGGATAGTATAGGCGTTGTACTTTTAGGTTCAGACTCACAGATAAAAGAAGGTGACCCTGTCAAGCGCACCGGGCGTATAATCGAAGTTCCCGTGGGTGACGCCCTTCTCGGGCGAACTGTAAACCCATTGGGTCAGCCAGTTGATGACAAGGGCCCTATCTTAGCGACATCAACGCGTAAAATCGAACGTATCGCGCCCGGCGTAATCGAGCGCGGCGAAGTTAACACGCCTCTGCAGACGGGTATCAAAGCTATCGACTCCATGGTGCCTATCGGGCGCGGACAGCGCGAGCTGATAATCGGCGACCGTCAGACCGGAAAAACCGCGATATGTATAGATACTATTATTAACCAAAAGGGTACCGGAGTGCTGTGCATTTATGTCGCTATCGGGCAAAAGGCATCTACAGTGGCGCGAATTGCCAAGATACTTGAAGACGCCGGAGCAATGGAATATACCACGATAGTCGCGGCCACCGCCAGCGACTCCTCACCGCTGCAGTACATTTCACCCTATGCGGGTTGCGCTATCGGCGAAGAGTGGATGGAGGCGGGACGTGATGTTTTAGTAATCTATGACGACCTGTCCAAACATGCCGTCGCCTACCGCGCCCTCAGTCTGCTTCTGCGCAGACCACCGGGACGCGAGGCTTATCCCGGCGACGTCTTCTATCTTCATTCACGGCTCTTAGAGCGAGCCGCAAAGCTCAATCCTGAAAGAGGCGGCGGTTCTCTCACCGCGCTCCCCGTCATCGAGACACAGGCAGGCGACATCTCCGCATATATCCCAACCAACGTCATTTCTATAACTGATGGGCAGATTTATCTGGAAACTGAACTGTTCAACGACGGTATCCGTCCGGCCATCAACCCGGGTCTCTCTGTCTCCCGCGTCGGCGGCGCGGCTCAAATCGGGGCAATGAAAAAAATTGCCGGTCCGCTACGCGTCGAGTTAGCTCAATACCGGGAGTTGGCGGCATTCGCGCAATTCGGTTCCGACCTGAGCAAGGATACGCTGGAGCGTCTCAGACATGGCGAGCGTATTGTTGAGATTCTTAAACAGCCCCAGTATAAACCAATGCCCGTAGAAAAACAGGTTCTGTTACTGTACGTGCTGACACATAAATATTTTTCAAACATTAAAGTAGAGAATGTACAGAAGTCAGAACGCGCTTTCTTAAAGTTTATCGAAGAACGGCATAAAAACATCACTGACGAAATCCGCGACAAAAAAGTAATCTCCGCAGATTTAGAACAAAAAATAAAAATCGCCGTTGATGAGTTTATGAGCTCTCACTCTTAAAGACTAATTGTTAATTACCAAAAGGGGGTGATGCCATGGCATCGTTGAAAATGATCAAGCGCAAAATCGCCAGCGTTAACAGTACAAAACAGATTATGAAGGCCATGAACCTAGTGTCCGCTTCCAAACTCCAAAAAGCCAAGGCGCCGTTAAAGCTCATACGCCCAATGTACACTGATCTGAAACTTGTCATAGATGGCATCAAATCCAGTGAAGGCTCAGAGGACAACGTCTTTGTAAGAAAGCGTGACGTAAAAAGCATTGCTTATCTTATTCTCACCAGTGACCGCGGGCTCTGCGGCGGGTACAACATGAACATCTCAAAAGAGGCGTTCGCGCACATGACTGCCAACGCGGATAAACCAGAAAATATTATTGTTGTGGGCTCAAAGGGCTATGACTTCTTCCGCAGACGTGGTAAGAATATTGTAAATCGTTACATTGGCGTAACGGAACCCACATTTTACGAAGAGTCACAGAAAATCGCCGGTCAGCTTATCTCTATGTACCTCTCAGGCGAGGTTGACGAGGTATATATCGCGTATACACAATTCGACACTATACTGTCGCACATACCCCGCGTTGTCAGGGTTTTGCCGATAGGTACGGACGAGCAGGAAGAGACGGCCGGCAAACACAATTCAATGCTTTATGACCCCGATATCGACTCATTCATGGCATATGCCGTACCAATGTATTTGAATATACTTGTTTACGGTTCTATGGTGGAATCGAATGCTTGCGAACAAGCAGCGCGTATGACGAGCATGGATGCCGCCACCCGCAACGCCGATGAAATTATTGATGATCTGATACTTGTATATAATACTAAGCGTCAGGGTGTAATTACACAGGAAATCATCGAAATAATAAGCGGCGCAAATACCTTACAGTAAAGGAGAGGTTGGCTTGGCTGACAAAAATGTAGGCAAACTTCTACAGATTACCGGAGCAGTCGTCGATATAAGATTCGACGACAATTTACCGGCACTGTATAACGCGATAGAGATACAGCACGGGAATAATGTTCTTGTATTTGAAGTCGCGCAACATTTAGGAGATAATGTCGTACGCTGTATAGCTATGGGCTCTACAGACGGACTTGTACGTGGAATGGAGGCTACAGACACCGGCATCCCAATCTCCGTCCCTGTCGGAGAGGAGATCTTGGGACGTATGGTCAACGTCTTAGGCAACCCGATCGACAACAAACCAAAGCCGGAAGCAAAAGAGATGTGGCCGATTCACCGTAACGCGCCCGGAGTCTCCGACCAGACCGGTGCCACCGAGATGCTGGAGACAGGCATCAAGGCCGTTGATCTGCTCTGTCCGTATTCCAAGGGCGGCAAAATTGGTCTGTTCGGCGGTGCAGGCGTAGGCAAGACCGTTATAATCATGGAACTTATCCGCAACATCGCCACCGAACACGGCGGATACTCCGTGTTCGCGGGTGTAGGCGAACGTACTCGTGAGGGTATCGACCTCTACAACGACATGATCAAGTCAGGCGTTATCAACAAGACCGCGCTGGTGTTCGGCCAGATGAACGAACCCCCAGGCGCCCGTATGCGCGTTGCGTTCACGGGTCTGACTCAAGCCGAATATTTCCGTGATGTCTCACTTCAGGATGTCCTGCTTTTTATCGATAATATATTTAGATATGTGCAGGCCGGTTCCGAAGTTTCGGCGCTCCTTGGCCGCGTGCCCAGCGCTGCGGGCTATCAGCCCACGCTTGCTACCGAGGTCGGCACCCTTCAGGAACGTATCACGTCCACAAAAACGGGCTCCATTACGTCCGTTCAGGCTATTTACGTCCCTGCTGACGACTTCACGGATCCTGCCACAGCCACAACATTCGCGCACTTAGACGCGACAACGGTGTTGTCCCGCGCGATTGTCGAACAGGGCATCTACCCGGCCATCGACCCGCTCGAATCAACCTCACGTATCCTAGACGCAAGCGTACTGGGCGCCGAGCATTATAAGGTCGCGCGCGCAGTGCAGAGTATCTTGCAACGGTATAAGGATCTCCAGGATATAATTGCTATTCTTGGTATTGACGAACTTTCTGAAAACGACAGATTAATCGTCGAACGCGCCAGAAAAGTCCAGAGATTCCTTTCACAGCCTTTCTTCGTGGCCGAGAAATTTACATCGATCCCCGGCAAGTATGTGCCAATATCTGAGACTGTACGTGGCTTTGAAGGTATTATCGATGGTAAATATGACGATATTCCCGAAGGCTTCTTCTTAAACAAAGGAAATATCGACGAAGTAATCGACAGCTTCAAAGAGGCAAAGGAAGAAGGCGGGGTATAATCGAATGGCGGCAGAGCTTCGTTTGCGGGTTATTACACCAGAGGGTGTAAAGTTCGACGATGATATCGATATGGTTATTATGCGGTGCGAAACCGGTGATATGGGGATTTTACCGCAGCATGAACCATGTTCCGCTACGTTGGATTACGGCGTGTTGCGTATTATAATTGGCGGCGAAGAGCGCGGGATGGCCGTATTCGGCGGCATTGCCCGGGTTCTTGATAACGTGGTTACGATTCTGGCGAACGAGGCACAGTGGCCCGATGCTTTTGCCCACATCAGATTAGATGAAGAGCGCGAACAAGCCGAACTGCGCTTGCAGGAGAGCGAAGACGATGTGGAAATGCAAGCTAACCAGATTCACCTGCGCAGAACTTTAGTTAAAATAGAGGTCAGTGCATATCCTCTTATAAATAAAACAGAGAGCGATAGCGAAAACTAAGGAAACGCATATCTGACCAAGGAAAGGAGGAAACGTTATGAAGGGCTTAATATCAATAATCGCCATGGGTATCTGTTTTGCTGCTGTGTTTTCCGGCATACTTATGCTTGGCGGCAATATGGGCGACTTCTTAGACCCCGCTAGCGCCATGTTGGTTATTGTGCCTACATTCGCCGCATTATTTATAACTTTTCCTCCATCAATGTTAGCAAAGTTTCCAAAACATATGCAGATAGTTATGAGAGAGAGTCATCAGGCAGAGAACTATATAGAACGAATTACAGATATTGCTAAAAAAGCCCGCAGAGAGGGCTTACTATCCCTTGAAAACGAGCAGCTGGGTTCTCCGATCGCAGATTACGCTCTGCGCATGATTATAGACGGCGTGCAGGAGCAAGAAGCCCGCGAATGGCTTGAAGACACTTTGGAAAGTACAAAAAAACGCCACGAAGAAGTGATAGAGATTTACGAGAAGGGGGCTTCATATGCTCCCGCTTTCGGAATGTGCGCGACAGTTATTGCTCTAATCAACATGCTTATGGGGCTGGACTTTTCCGATGCCGCCGGCGTTACCAGTCTCGGTGTGAACATGTCGGCGGCGCTGATTACCACATTCTACGGCAGTCTCTTGGCAAACGCTTTTTTTCTTCCTGTGGCGGCACGGCTAAAGCTCCTCAACAAGAGAGAAATTTTCTGCAACACGCTGATTTGCAACGGCTTGTTAGCTGTTCAGCGCGGAAGCAGCGCCAACCTTATCGAGGACTATATGCGTGAACAGGTAAACAGAAGCGCTCACAATGACCTCAAGGTCAGCGGGGAGATAAAGAAAAATGAGTAGAAGGCGTGAAGAGCAAGAACAGAAATCAACCGCCGATTGGATGACGACCTATTCTGATATGGTGACTTTGCTTTTTGCTTTCTTTGTTCTATTGTTTGCCATATCCAATGTTGACCAGGCAAAAGCCTCTCTTTTATTTGCGGGGTTGGGGCGCGAGGGTATCACTGATGAGCAATTTACTATAATCAATCAGATGTTCGGCATTACAGGCGTTGGTAGTGAAGAAGAGGGTTGGGATTTCTCCGGTCCCGAACCTAACCCGGACGAAGGCGAAGAGGGCGAAGAAGGCGAACCCAGCGAACTTGATGTGTTATATGAGTTAATTGGCTTGTATGTCACTGAGCATGGTTTAGAAAACAGCATTAAGGTGATTCACAGCGGCGAGCACCTACTTCTGACCCTTGCCAATGACATCTGGTTTGCTTCCGGTAGCGCCGATGTTACCACGGGCATGAGGGAAAACGCCGCGATGCTAGCGGGCTTGCTCCAACAAACTTATAATCCCGAAAAACCTTTTATTGTCTTTGTTGACGGACATACCGATAACGTACCTATACACACAGTACAATTCCCGTCTAACTGGGAACTCAGCGCCCATCGCGCGTTTAATTTTCTCCGCATCCTAATCAATGAGAGCGAACTGCCTCAGGGTTATTTCAGTATGCGCGGTTGGGGTGAAGCGAGGCCTATAGCTACTAACGAAACTTCGGAGGGCAAACAACTGAACCGCCGCGTTGAAATTCTCATCTCTCAACAAAGGGAGCGCCCTGAACACGGCCTTATACCAACCCCGGACTACGCCGATAGATCTTAAATCAACTCCACTATTCTATACCCCACGCCGACCTCTGTTACGATATAGGTCGGGTCTGCGGGGTCTTTCTCTATCTTTTTCCTAATATTAGCGATATTTACGCGCAGCATCTGAACCTCACTGGCATACGGTCCCCATAGACGCTCTAATATATGGTTGTGAGTCAATACTTTGCCCGCGTTTTGGGCTAGTAGCACTAATATCTTATATTCCATCGGCGTCATATGCACATGTGCCCCATTAACTGAAACAACGCGCTTTTCATAATCAATGGTCAAGCCGCCAGTAGAGAAAACACTGACCGTCCTTGCCGCGCTCATCCTATTGTGTATGCGAATGGATGCGCGTATGCGCGCCAGCAATTCCTCATTGCCAAAAGGTTTTGTTACATAATCATTAGCGCCGCTGTCTAAAGCCTTAACCTTCTCATCCTCACCCTGCCGTGCACTGACAATAATAATAGGAACGTCCGACCACTCCCGTATCCGTATCAGGACGTCAATGCCGTCAATATCAGGCAACCCAAGGTCAAGCAATATCAAATCCGGCGTGTGCGACGCCGCCATATAAACGGCTGTTTCGCCTGAGCCTGCATGTATAACCTCATAGCCGCGATATGAAAGGATGGCAGTGATATAAGAGGCGAAACTTTTTTCATCTTCAATTAAAAGTATCTTTTCCTTTTTATCCATTATCCTTCCCTCCTCGCAAACTCGTACAGTTCCTGCCAATTATAACACGGCGTGATTATTCAGTCTATATAATTCTTTATATTTTATTTATTTCTTTTGCGGAACGGGCGGGCTAACCCTGCCCCTACATGTCTCCTACCCAGACTTCCCTTCTTCCCATGAACACCTCCATCATTAACAATATACCGAATTTCAAGGCATAGGTAAATAAGTCAAATCGGGTTATATCCTCATGTTCTGTATGCGCGTCACAATACTTCTCGAATGTTTCTTTTTGTGAATCGTTTAGGGTTGCCATCAACTCATCAAAATTTGCCTTTTTATTTTGGGTTGCTTCTGCAAAAGGGGAGTCCTCGCTGTAAACCTTGCCATCGGGGCGGATGCTGCCGTAGTACAATTCTTCTAGGATACTTCGCATAATAATCTTCCTTTCATTTTCGTGTCCACTGTTGACACTAGACGCAATTTGAGATAAAATTAGGTAGTACATCGCGCTTTTGGTCAACAGTACGACACGTTATTTATGCTTTTATTATAGTACAGAAATTTCTGTATATCAACAATAATTACAGCTTTTTCTGTAATTTAGCAATTTGCACAAAAAGGATGATGTTTCTTGATGAATATTGCCATAATTGCCGAAATGGTAAAAAAAAGATGTAAAGATAGAAATGTATCCATTAAAACGACTCTGGAGGAATCCGGTGCAAATAGAAACTTTATTTATGATGTTGAGCACGGGCGCTGTCCTTCTGCTGAGATAATGCTCTCTCTTGCCGAATACCTTGATTGCTCAGTTGATTATCTGCTAGGCAGGACAGACAAGCCGGAAATTAATAAATAGTACAGAGTAGTAGGGGGACGCACACTGGGCGTCCCGTTATTTTTTCTTGTTCCGCCTCAAGTTTTCCGACAAACCTCACGATAAATAAACTGTGAAAAGGTTTATTGTCTAATCGGAGGTTTTAATATGATTAAGAAATGTTTTGGATTATTGATTGGAATTATTGCAGCTATCTCTATCTCCGCGACTGCTTTTGCTCTTGACCCCTCATTTGTAGAGGTCACAAACAACGTCGGCAAAAGGGATTTTGTCACAGTCAGCGGCATTGAACCCAGAAGCACCGTTTCGGTACACACAATGAACGGTATGCTGCTGGGCAGAAAAACGTTGAGCAACTCTGCCACTTCGGCAACTATCAATGTAACCCTGCCCACTGCTACAGCAGGGAAGATCGTAATCTCCGTTTTAGAAAGAGGCGAGGATGAGCCCAATACCATAACGGTTAACTATCCTGCCGAGCCTGTCTCTGACGTACCGACCAAAGTAGAAATCACAAATAATGTCGATAAAAGAGACACCATACATGTCGATTATCTCGAACCCCGCGATGCAGTCAGCGTATACTCCGCCGCAGCCGGCGGCAAACGTCTTGTCTCCGGCAAAGTCAGAAACGGTAACGACGAGATACTTCTCTCTCATAAACAACTTGGTAAAGACGGCGGCACTGTTTGGATAACGGTCACGAGCGTTGGCAAACATGAGAGTCCGCGTACACCATTCACTTTTGCATCCGAAGCTAAAAGCGACCCCATCACCGACGCCGATGTCACTGTTACTAATAACGTCAGCAAAAAAGGCATTGTTGAGGTTACAGACTTAGAGCCGGGCGACGTCATCACCATCTTTAACGCAGAAGGTACAAGAAGACTTAGCACCGGCAGGGTTGCCAGAAACAGAGACTTTGTCAGGATCAACACCACTCAGCTCAAAGAGGATGGCGGCGTTCTTCAGATGACGATCAAGCGCGCTAACGAGCATCCCAGCGAACAGTTCTCTATTACCTACGGTGAACAGGATAAAAGCCCCGACATCAACTCCAACAACATAACGGTCGAACCCAGACGCAATCCCACCGGCACAAACGACGCCCTTTACATAGATGGTCTCGAAGCCGGCGACCTCGTCAGAGTTTACGTAAACAAAGACACCTCCTCTGTTCTCCTTAGAGGAACAGTCTCAGCTAACAAAACTGACGTCACACTCTCCCGCGCGCAATTCGCTAATGAAACCGAAGATGTCACAGTCTATGTCTCCATCACGCGTAAGAATATGCGCGAGGGCGACCGCGTTTCGGTTAAAATGAACGCTGTAGATCAGACCCCATCCTTCACACTAAATAACTCAAACGTAACTATTACAAATAACGCGGTAATTCAAAGCACGATTTTTGTCTCCGGATTATTCGAGGGCGTTACCATAACGGCTTACAATGCCGAAGAAAGAGGCAGATCCCTTGGTACGGCTAAAGTTGCCGCGGGCGCAAGCTCGGCGACGATAAACCTCTCTCTCGAAAGAAACGGCGGCGAAGTATGGCTGACGCGCAGAGATCCCGGTCTCGCGGAGAGCCAAAGGGTCAAGTTGACATACGGCGCGCAAGAACAATCTAAGTTTGAAAATCTCAATGTCGATATCGTTAACAACGTAGGCTCACCCGATACGATAACGATTTCCGGCAATATACGCGAAGGCGATATTATCAAGGCCTATGCCAGCAACACAACAGGCACCGTCCTCGGGCAAGCCACATGCGGCGCGCAGGACTACTCCGTGACGATAACCATCGGACAGCTCGGCAGAGACGCGGGCACAGTTTTCCTAACCGTTACCAACAGAGGCAAACTTGAAAGCGACCGGACCCCGTTTGCTTACGAAGGCGAAGCGCCGTCTCAACCGATTGACGCCACACGTGCCACAGTTAAAAACAACGTAAACGCCGCACCGACAGTTAATATTTGGGGACTGAACTCCGGTGACGTGATTACAGTATACAGAGCCGAAACTGGCAACAGTATACTGGGTAAAGGAACCGTCGATGCCTTCGCCTCCAGTATAACATTTAATCTCAACTCACTTGGCAGCGGCGCAGGCTCTGTCTGGGTGACCCGCAGATCCACCGGCTTAAACGAGAGCGGCAGAGAAGAGGTTGAATATGACGAGCAAAGACCGTCGACAGCCCCCCTTGCGTCAAATGTAACGATAGTAAACAACGCTGGTATCCCCGACATCATTACCGTAACCGGCGTCAAAGCAAACGATACTATCAAAGTTTATAGCTCACAAAACGCAACCGAGCCGATCGCCGAAGCCGTAGCATTAAGCGATACAGTTATATTACAAGTTGAACAGCTCGGCAAGGGCGCTGGGTCAGTCTTCATCTCAGTCACACACTTTGAGCACAGCGAGAGTAATCGCACACGAGTGAATTACTCTGCCGAGCAAGTATCCCAAGTGCTCAATAATGTAAGTTTTGTGAACAGGACGTCATCCACGGTTGACCTCGTTATCTCGGGACTGAATCACGGTGACATCATCCGCTTGTACAGCGACAAGGCAGGAACGATATTACTGGGCAGTGCGACTGCATTCACTGAGAGCATCACTGTCACACTCCCTCAGATTGGCACATCTTCAGGCGTTGTGCATATCACCCGCACAAGCAACGGAATGCACGAGAGCGCAACCTGCTCCTATCAATACGGAGCGTTTACGGCACCACAGAGCTAGAACCTCGACCCCTTTATGCAAGGAAGCATAGTATATACATGGAAGTAAAATGGTGGTCTTAAAGATCCCTCGCCAATCCGGCGAGGGATTATTAATTTGACTTTTTTTAAATAAATCCTTGACAAATATTTTTACCTATGTTATTCTTATATCGTCAGTCGATATAACGTCGGCAGTTATAACGAATGGTGATATAGCGGGGTGATACATTGGCTGAAAATATCGCGCTAACAGAGGCTGTTTACTACATCCTTCTGTCATTGACAAAACCTAATCACGGCTATGGCATCATGCAAAACGTGTCAAAATTATCAGGCGGCAGGGTAAATCTTGCTGCAGGCACTCTTTACGGCGCGATAACGACCATGTTGGAGCGCGGTTGGATAACGGCGCTGCCGGACGCTGAGAACTCTCGAAAGAAGGAGTATCTCATCACCCCTAAAGGCAAAATCATGATTGAAAACGAACTCGCCCGTCTGCGTGAGTTGATAAAAAGCGGGGAGGAGGTTATGGGTGTATGATTCGTAAAGTTTTAAAGTTTTTCTGGGTATGGCAGTATGAAAAAGAAGAGGCATGGCTGAACCAAATGTCCGCTCAGGGTTGGCAATTGATAAGCGTCGGTTTTTGCTTATATACCTTTAAAGAGGGAGTGCCCGGCGAGTATTTATATAAACTCGAATTTATGGACACTTGGTTTAGCCGGGTAAATAACACAGCGTATATACGATTTTTAGAGGAAACTGGTATCGAACATGTAGATAGTTTATTCAGGTGGGCATATTTCAGGAAGAAAGCGAACGAGGGCACATTCGAACTTTATTCTGATAATACCTCAAAGATAAAGCACTATTGGCGTATTATCAGTATGATAGGTCTTTTGGGTTTTGCAAACGCTTGTCAAATCCCCGGCAGTTTACATCGGTTGTTCGATGAGCGTTACGGCACCTCTTGGATTGTTATTTTTGTATTTCAGGTTGTTTTAACTTTACTGTTTATCGTTGGTATTACACGCCTGTACGTTAAAATTAGACGATTGAAAAAAGAACAGACTTTCAAAGAGTAGGGGCGGGGTCAGCCCGCCCGCCGTCCCCAATTGTACGCGAACGCGTTACGCGCGCCTTTACATACAATATCTATTTTAGGAGGAACAAGATGTTATCTATCAAAGGACTGTCAAAAACCTTCGGAAAGGTAGAAGCCGTCAAAGACTTAGATCTTGAAGTTAGCAGCGGCGAGGTATTCGGTCTGCTCGGCGCGAACGGCGCAGGCAAAACAACTACCATGCGTGTGCTGGCGACCATGATCTCGCCCACAGCCGGAAATGCCACTATCAACGGCTTCGACCTTCGGAAAAATCCCGAGGATGTGCGCCGCAGCGTCGGACTGCTGTTTGGCGGCGACACGGGGTTGTACGAACGGCTCACCGCACGCGAGAACATCATGTATTTTGCAGAGCTAAACGACGTGGAGGTCAATTTAGCGCAGGAGCGTATCGATGAACTGGGCAAGGTATTCAACTTCACCGAATTCCTTGATAAGCCAGTAGGAAAGCTCTCAAAAGGCACACGGCAAAAAGTTGCGCTGGCGCGTGCTATCGTACACCGTCCGCCGTTGATGATGCTGGACGAACCAATGGTCGGCTTAGATGTCACAGCTCGCCGTGATGTCGAGGAGTTTATCCTGTTTCTAAGGGAACAGGGACAGACTATCATGGTCTCCGACCACGCACTCAGCGTTGTCGAGCGCCTGTGCGGGCGCGTCGCAATACTGGCAAAGGGCGAACTTATTGAACTGGGAACGATCCCCGAATTATGCAAAAAACATAACACGGAAAATCTTGAAGAGACATTCTTCAAGCTTGCCGGAGAGGAGGATAAATAATGAAAAGAAGCCATATCGGAATAGTTTTACGTAAAGAAATCTTAGATATTGTCCGCGACAGGCGCTCGATTATTACCGCGCTGTTAATACCGGTAATTTTATATCCCCTGATGTTTGCGCTGATGGGTACGTTTATGACTTCGATGACACGTGAAGCGCAAGAAAACACAACGGTGGCTGTCCTAAATCCGCCGGCATTAACCTCATACATAATGTCGAATGTCCTCAATCAAGACGGCATCTCACTTATTGATGCAGACGATCCAATCGCTGCGCTTGACAATGGCGATGTAAAGGTTATTTTAATGTTTGAAGAAAACGCGCAAACACAATGGGATCAAGGCGAACGCGTCGACGTAACGTTAATATATAACGAAAACAGATCTGCATCAGGTATGAGCCTTGACGTGATAATGAGAGCTATAGTCGAATATAACGATCGCGCCGCAGAATTAAAACTGGCGGAACTGGGCATCTCACTGCTGGAATTAAAGCCGTTTGCCCCGGCAGTCATAACTCTTAGTGATCTAACAGGGCAAGTCGTGAATAGAGCGGGCATGATGTTATCTATGATGCTGCCCATGCTTATAACGATCTATCTCTCGATGGGCGGCATGAATGTATCAATGGATCTGTTCGCGGGAGAAAAAGAACGCCACACAATGGAGGCGCTGCTCTGCACGCGTGCCGGACGTAACGATATACTCGTCGGAAAGTTCTTTGCTGTGGTTATCTATTCGCTTGTGTCTGTAATAACGAGTGTCGCGGGAATAGTCGTTGCATATATTGCGTTCCCCGACGCTATGAACATGGGACATGAAGATATTCTCAGCGGCAGTGGCGGGTTCGCCATTGAATGGCAAGCGGCGCTGTTTACCGTAGGCTCGGTTATGTTGCTTGCGATGACCTTTGCGGCAATCCAAGTAATCGTAAGTTGCTGGTCGCGTACGGTCAAAGAGGCGGGCACTTACACTATGCCGATAATGCTGGTGACATACATCCCTGTATTTATGACGATGATGATGCAGGCAGGCGATTTCCAACAGTGGTCAGCGACTATCCCTGTATATAACACTATCGGTGTTATGAAGATGGTGCTGGCGGGAATCGCAAATTACGCCTATATGGGTGTAACGTTCGGCGTAAATGTTGCGTTTCTCTTAATAGTGCTGTTCGTCACACGAATGATGTTCAAAAATGAAAACATCATGCTGCGCGGTTAATGCACGCAATCCCCACACACCTGGCGTCTCGTAAATAGTAGCAATTTGGGCGGGGATTTCTCCCCGCCCATTGTTTTTCATTTATTCTTTTTCCTTATAAGGCGCGAAGCCTTCGGCGCGCCGTCCTGCCCCGCAGACGGCGGGGGTTGTATGTTCATTTCCATCTGCCCGTCAAGCGGCTTGTCAGGCTCGTCAACATCAATCCCCTGCTCTTTAAGCCTCCTATTAAGCAGCTTATCAACTATCACATGCTTTAACGTGCCGACAACAGGCGCCGCAAGAAATATTCCCGGCAGTCCAAATAGATCTGCGCCTACCGTGATAGCTATGATGACCATTAAGGGGCTTAACCCTGTAGCGTCACCCAAAATCTTAGGAGCAATGAAAGCATTATCGATCACCTGAACAACTACCACTATTATAACGCCTATCAGCATATCCATAGGGCTAAAGCCCAGCAATATAATGGCATTGATTATCCCGCCTACAACCGGCCCAAAAAACGGGACTACATTTGTAAGGCCTGTTACAAACGCCAAGAATACCGGCACCGGTAATCCAACCGCCAAGTAAATTATAAAGCTTAATATCCCGACAAGCACTGACTCCCAAACTTTGCCGATAATAAAGCGTGAAAAGTTGTGGCCGGTCTCCCTGCTCAACTCAAGGACTCGTTCGGCTCTGTGTTTCGGCCATACGGCATATATCAGCCGTTTCATCAGTAAAATTAATTTTTCCTTATCCCACAGCGCATAGAACGAAATAAACAGTCCAAACGCTATATTTGCTATCGTCCTAAACGAGTTGCTTAGTATGCTGCCCACTGTTCCCCCCAACTGATCCACGCTAATCATCCCGCCAAGATAATCCATAATACCGGCAGACATATCCTGAATCGCTTTATCGACAAACTCCTGTGCCTCGGACGACAGCGCGCCGAAGATGTTGTTGACCAAATTCTGCACTTGCAGGTAATAATCCTGGCTTGTACTTAATATCTGAGTAACGCTGTCAACAAGCGACGGCGCGACAACCCAGACGATCATAACGATAATGCCCAGCACTATAACATAAGTAAGTATTATAGAAATCCAGCGCCTTAACTTAAATTTCCTCTCTAAAAACCGCATAGGAAAATTTAAAAAATATGCCAGTCCAAATCCGATAAGAAATCTGGTAGTTAAATAAACAGCGCCCCCAAGCAAACTGTTAAAAAGGGCGACCGTTCTATCATATTGAGTAATAAACGAGAAAATCAACACGCCCAGCGCGAATGGGATTAAGTACCTTAGCCAGTATCTCCAGTTTTTCATACTGAACCGCCCTCCTCTCCCATTGCAACACATCAGCCTGTTTGCGTGCCGAGACACTCGGCTTGGCGCGCCCGAAGGGACTCGAACCCCCAGCCCCTAGCTCCGGAGGCTAGTGCTCTATCCTTTGAGCTACGGGCGCATATTTGGAGCTTCTGGTCAGAATCGAACTGACAACCTGCTCATTACAAGTGAGCTGCTCTACCATTGAGCCACAGAAGCATAAAACCCTGCTAACTTTAACACGTTGACATGATAGCACAGGCGTTGCCAATAGTCAAGTGTTTTTTACCCGCCCCTCCAAAACTTAATCTCATTTTAATCTCTCTTAAGGCCTTATCACCATAAAACCCTCCGAATCCACGAAGCCCATTTTCCTGTATAGTGTTTCTCCATCAACAGACGCATGAAGCTGAACTATTAAACCAAGATTTTTTACCTCTTCAATTACAAGCTCAAGCGCGCTATCTCCTAGATACTGTATATCATTTGTAATCGCTTTTCTTTATTTCATAAACCCCACCTTGATTTGACAACACATAAAATCAGTGTATAATTAAGAGGAACTTTTGTTTGATTTGAAAGTAACTGAAAATTAATAATTCTTATTATGGAGATGACATCATGAATAGCCACCAAACCCGCAATCTAGTCATATCCGCACTGCTGTGCGCAGTCGGTATTATAATACCCATGTTCTCACCGCTAAGGTTCGTTATCGAACCTGCTTCCTTTACGCTCGGAAGCCACATAGCGACCTTTATCGCCATGTTCATATCTCTACCGGTCGCCATCGCTGTATCGCTGGGTACCTCGCTGGGTTTCTCCTGGGTGGATTCCCGCCTGTTATAGTGCTAAGAGCGCTCTCTCACGTAATATACGCCTGCGTCGGAGCCTTAATTATCATCAAAATGCCCGACATTTTAAGGGCGGCCAAAAAAATTACGGTCTTCGCTCTGTTTATCGGCTTGCTTCACGCTGTATGCGAGGTAGCAGTCGTTACATTGTTCTATTTTGGAACTGATATGCTGCCCCCGACATTTTATGAGAACGGATTTTTTACAACTGTTTTCCTGCTGGTCGGCGTCGGCACGGTCATTCACAGTTGCGTAGACTTCATGCTAGCCCTAGGTATTTGGAAAGTCATACCGAACAGGAAGTAGGTGCAAGCTCAGCGCCCTATAACTCCCTAACGCGCAGGTAAGTTTCCCTAATCGTCTAACCCCCCCCCCCCGCATTGCCCGGCAGGGCACCTGCCCCGTCCACAGACGGCGGAGGTTGTGCATACCCTACACCCTCCAAATCTCCTTAGCATACTGCGCAATCGTGTTGTCCGAGCTGAACACGCCCGCCATGGCAATATTGCGCGTGGACATTGCAAGCCTGCGCGGCGTATCGCGGTATATCTTTTCGGACAAGCTCTGCGCACGGACATAGTCGTCAAAGTCACGCAGTATAAAGAACTCGTCGTTATAGTCTATCAGGGTGCGCAAAATACCCGAAAACTCATCACGCGGCAGATGACCGAACACCGAGCCGTCATGCAATTGCGTCAGAAGCCGTGATATATCAGGGTGTGCGTTGGCATATTCGCTGGAATTGTAACCGCCGTTTTTATAGTAATTCAAAACCTCGTCAACACTCAGCCCGAAAAGGATAAAGTTATCGTCGCCGACCTGTTCACGTATCTCAATATTCGCGCCGTCATTTGTACCAATGGTAATAGCGCCGTTAAACATGAATTTCATGTTCCCCGTCCCCGACGCTTCTTTCGATGCGGTGGAAATCTGCTCACTAAAATCCGAGGCCGGGAATATCATCTCTGCGCACTCAATGTTGTAATTCTCCATGAATACCAGTTTAAGTTTCTTGGACACCACGGGATTCTTTTCGATTGCTGCCGAGAGTTCACATAAAAACTTAATGACATTTTTAGCGAAATAATAGCTCGGCGCGGCCTTTCCCGCTATGATATATGTGCGTGGCGTAATATCAAGGTTCGGCTCCTCCATCAGTCTATTATACATATAGAGAATATGCAGGCCATTCATCAGCTGGCGTTTATATGCGTGTATACGCTTAACCTGTACGTCGAAAACCGACTCAGGGTCAACGGCCATATCATTTGTCTTCTTGATATATTCACACAGACGCAGCTTGTTGTAACGTTTTATGGCTTCGAGCTGCTCGGTAAACGCTTTATTGTGTTCATATTTCACCAAGAATCTCAGTTGCAGCGGATCACGCAGCCAGCTCTTCCCGATAGAGTCCGTAATCAAATTGCTCAGCTTCGGATTTGCTTTAAGCATCCAGCGCCTGTGCGTTATGCCATTGGTCTTATTGTTAAACTTATGCGGATATAACTCATAAAAATCGCGCATTACGGAACTTTTCAAGAGTTCCGTATGTACTGCCGCTACACCGTTGACGCTGAACGCGCCCACGACGGCGAGATGAGCCATGCGCACATCCCCGTCGCCGATTATGGCCATGCGTCCCACGCGGTGATGATCGTGTGGATACCTCTCTAAAAGCTCCTTGCAGAAACGACGATTGATCTCTTCAACTATCATATAAACGCGCGGCATTAATTCCCTGAACGTATCAACGGGCCATCTCTCCAGCGCCTCAGGTAAAATCGTATGATTCGTATACGCGACAATACGCGTGGTCATATCCCACGCCTCATCCCACGAAAAGCCATAGTCGTCAAGCAGTATACGCATAAGCTCCGGCACTGCAAGCGCTGGATGCGTATCGTTTATCTGCACAACTATCTTATCCGCCAATTTTTCCAGCGAATCATGCTTTAGTCTAAAGCGGCGGATAATACTCTGAAGCCCCGCCGAGACAAAGAAATATTGCTGTTTTAGTCTCAATACACGGTTGCGGTAGTTCGAGTCATCGGGATAAAGCACCTCCGATATCGCCTCGACTGAATATCTGTTTGACATCGCGTTGGCATAATCACCGCGCGAGAACGAAGCGAAATCAAATGCCTGCTCGACAGCCTCCGCGCTCCACAGCCTTAATGTGTTGACCGCGCTGTTTTTATATCCTAATATGGGCATATCATAAGGTACTGCGCGCACAGGAGTATAATTCTCATGGGAAAACCTCAAGTTGCCGTCTTCGCCACTCTCCGTGCGGATATAGCCGCCGAATTTTACGATAACAGATTTGTCGGGCTTGCATATCTCCCACGGGTTGACTTCGCGCAGCCAGTTGTCTGGCAGTTCGACCTGATAGCCATCAATAATCTTCTGGTGAAACAAACCGTATTTATACCGGATACCGTTTCCGTGCCCCGGTATGCCCATACTCGCCATCGAATCCAAAAAGCACGCCGCGAGACGCCCAAGACCGCCGTTGCCCAAGCCCGCCTCCGGCTCGATGTCGATTAGATCCGAGAGCTTTATACCCAACTGTTTAAGCCCCTCTTCGCATATATCGCGTAGCCCGAAGTATATCAGGTTGTTCTCCAAGAATTTCCCGACAAGAAACTCCAGCGAGAAATAGTATACAACGCGGTTGCTGTCAGCAAGTTGGGCGGCGTTTGACTTTGCCCAGTACGCGTTTATGTGGTCTTTAATCATGGCCGCCAGTGTTGCGTAAAGGTCACTGGGAGACGCCTCAATCAACGTTTTGCCGAATTTTGTGGAGATTCGCTTGACATAATGTTCCTTAAAGCTCTTCGGATTATTAAACAATATTCTGCTCCCCCTGATTCTTAAATTATATAAATTATATAATCAGTATACACTATCCGGAACAATAATTCAACATAAACATAATCGGAGGATTTTTATGGACCCGCAAAAGATATATGATCTCTTATATGCCCGCTACGGCGACTTGAACTGGTGGCCGGCATCTTCGCCTTACGAAGTAATGGTCGGCGCGGTTTTAACGCAGAACACCGCGTGGAGTAATGTTGAAAAAGCGATTGCAAACTTTAGTGAAAGGCTCTCGCCTGAATTTATTATGGACATTTCTGACGCAAAGCTTGCGGACATTATCCGTCCGTCGGGCTTCTTCAACCAAAAGGCAGTCTATCTCAAGGAACTGACGCGCTGGTACGCGCATTACAGCTTCTCCGTTGAAAACGTAAGATTACATACAATGGAGCATATTCGCAAGGAATTGCTGTCATTAAAGGGCATCGGCAAAGAGACCGCCGATGCGATACTCCTCTACGCATTCGGTTACCCTTCCTTTGTGGTGGATGCGTATACAAAATGGCTTTTTGAGCGTCTGCCGATCGATATACCGCTTAACTATGACAGCATAAAAGCATATTTCGAGCTTAAGCTCCCTCCCAGCACATATCTTTACAACAACTACCATGCAATGATAGTCATCAATGCCAAAGCACACTGTAGCAAAAACCCCAAATGCGAGAATTGCCCTCTGGCTGGTATTTGTCGTAGAGGGAATTGTGAAAGGGGGAACGCCCCCTTTCACGCAACGACTAAATAAATTGACGTCTCTGCTGACAATTTGAAGTGATTCTTAATTATCCTCCGTCTTAATAATCGAGCAGGCTCACTAAGGATAAAATGCAACAAGGAGGGGAGCAATGGAGCATGAGTATGGCAAACCCGAGCTGTTTGAACAAATCGTCTTAGATTACCAAGACCTCATCTTTACGGTTTGTTTCAATATCGTACGAGACAGCGGCGACGCCGAAAACCTGGCACAAGAGACCTTTTTAACCGCATACCGCTCCCTCTCCGGCTTTCGCGGCGAAAACCTGAAAGCGTGGCTATGCCGAATAGCCGTCAACAAATCCATTGACTACAAGCGAAAGCATTCAAAGCTTCTTTTCGTAGACCTCGACTCACACGCGGAAAAAGCCCGCACAGACGATTCTATCGAGGATCTTCTAGAACAAAAAGAACGATTAGAAAAGCTGAACACTATCCTGGCATACATACCTGACAAATACTCCTCGGTCATCCGTGCGTTTTATTATGATCGGCTTCCCGTCAAGGAGATCGCGCGACAGCGGGAACTGCCCGAAAAAACGGTCGAAACTCAACTATACCGCGCACGAAAATTGATTAAAGAAAGGTGGGGCGGCGATGAATTTTGACTTAGATGCTTTATACGAAAACGGCAATATGCTTGAGCAATTCATTGCTGACTGCGAACAAAACCTTCTCGCCGCGCCGCCTGGCTTTGCAAGCTCTGTCATGCGAGGTATCAGCAACCAGACTGTGACGACAGTAACGGTCGTCCCTGTCCTCAGCCGAAAGTTGTGCGCCGCCGTATGCTTTTGCAGCGCGGCAGCGATAATGCTCTTCACCGTGTTTGGCTTCAACAGTCAAATATCAGATTTTATCCTTAACAGTTCCGGTATGCTCAACGAATTATTCGATGCTATCAAATCATCTAACTAACGGAGGAAAATAACTATGCAAAAAAACGGATTTCTGACATTTATCTTAGCATTTATACCCGGGTGCGGTCTTATGTATCTGGGGTATATGAAAAAAGGATTGCAAACATTGGCTATGTTTGCCATATCGGGCTTTCTGGCGTATTTCTTTGCTGACGCCAATATCGATTTAATAGCGATTGCGTTTGTCATCCTTATCCCCGTCATATGGCTTTATCAGATGTTCGACTCCATGCACACTCTCTCACGCATGAGACGATTGGAAATAGAAGTTCCTGAAGACGACGGGTTCTATATCCCTGAAAATTTCAAACCTTTATCACTTTTCCAAAACCGGACTGTCGCTAAAGTCCTTGCGGCTGTGCTGCTAATTTTAGGTATATCCGGCATCGCAGCCGGCGTATTGAACAATTTACACTATTTCCTTGATTGGCAGACGGTGCATGATATAACGCGCATGGTCAACAACAACCTAGTTCCTGTAATTGTATCCCTCGTACTGATTGTTATCGGTATCCGGCTTCTTGCAGGCGGCAAGTCCAAGCCCAACACCGACGTTAACAGCATTAATGACGGCGGGAAGGAGGATTAAGGCCATGTTTATGAACCGTTGGCGCGTTGGCTCAATCTCCATGGGGCTGATCTTGATGGCGGTGGGCGTCATAATGCTCGTGTCGCTCATTACTAAGATCGATATGCTTGTAACCATAACAACCCTCTGGCCTATAATCATGATTTGCCTCGGCATAGAAATACTTTTATTTCTTTTTATCAAAAAAGGCGACGACACAAAGATTAAATATGATATATTAAGTATACTCTTTATCGGGTTCATTCTAGTAATCAGCGTCATCTTTTACGCCGCGACCTCTATTATGAGCGCGCTTTTCGACTCTCGGGAGGACGTACGCGACGCTTTTAGAATTTTTAACGACACCGTATACTCCGAATTTTCCGTAGAGCTTGAAGGCACGGACGAACTGGTCGCTTTTCACGGGGTCAATAGTTTAAAGGTGTTGTCTACGACAGAAAAAAACATACGCGTTGATTATAATATCTCCATCGCGGTAAACTCAAGCAGCAGGGAATACGCCGAATCCATGCTCGATAAACTAGTAAAGTTCGAAATGGGCGAAAGGGCGTACATGCTGCCCGGCACTCACATATTCACTCACAACTTGCGTACCGGCTATTCGTTTGTCAATTGCGTGATATATCTGCCGCCGGGCAAAATGCTGGATATGTCACAGTTTCGCGGACATTTTGAATATGATTCCACAATAGAGGAACAGATAATAAGACATCGCATGTAGGGCCGGCGTCCCCGACATTTTGTTTGTATGGTCGGGCTTCCATGCCCGACCGTTATTTTTATTGTACCCCAATCCCGCGAGATTTCACCCCTTGCCAATCCCCATCTATTCTGATAAAATGGACAACATACAGAATACATGGAGGCAAATCTAATGGATACTACCCACGACTCTAATTTTATTATCGATATAATCGAGGCCGATCTTGCAGCCGGACGGCATGATCACGTTCAAACGCGCTTCCCGCCCGAGCCCAACGGCTGCCTGCATATCGGCTCCGCTAAGGCGATCTATATCAACCACTCTATCGCCAAACGCTACGGCGGTAAGTTCAACCTGCGCTACGACGATACAAACCCGTCCAAAGAGGACGAATCGTTCGTACGCTCTATCGAAGAGGACATCACATGGCTGATTGGCGAAAAACCCACAGGCGGCATCTACTACGGCTCTGACTATTTTGATAAATGTTACGAGTTCGCCCTCAAACTAATTGATCAGGGCGATGCGTTCGTCTGCGACCTATCAGCCGACGAGATGCGCGAGTATCGCGGAACGCTCACCCAGCCCGGGCGCGAAAGTCCTTACCGCAACCGCGCCATCGAGGAAAACCGCGACCTTTTCATCCGCATGAAAAACGGCGAATTCCCCGACGGCGCAAAAACACTTCGCGCCAAGATTGATATGACCTCGCCGAACATTGTAATGCGCGACCCCGCCATCTATCGTATCCTGCGGGTCACACACCATCGTCAGGGCGACAAGTGGTGTATATACCCTCTTTACGACTACGCACACCCCATTCAAGACGCGATTGAGAGAATAACCCACTCTCTCTGCTCTATCGAATTTGAAAATAACCGCCCGCTCTATAACTGGGTCGTGGAAAAAATCGGCTTTGACTTCCCGCCGCGACAATATGAGTTCGCCCGATTAAACGTCACGCATACCGTTATGAGCAAGCGTTACCTGAGAAAACTTGTGGAGACGGACGTTGTAGAAGGTTGGGACGACCCCCGTATGCCAACGCTCTCAGGGCTTCGCCGTCGCGGCTACACCCCGTCCGCCATCTTTGATTTTGTACGCCGCGCCGGTATATCCAAAGCGTACAGCATAGTAGACGTGCGGCTGCTCGAACATTGCGCGCGCGAGGAGCTTAATGCTTCCGCGCCGCGCCGCGTAGCGATATACCGCCCTCTCAAAGTGACCATCACTAACTATCCCGAGCGCAAAGAGGAATCCTTCTCACTCCCCAATAACCCCGAAAATCCCGAGACAGGCAGGCGCGACATGCTGTTCACGCATGACCTTTGGATCGAGGCTGATGACTTCATGGAGGACGCACCGAATAAGTTTTTCAGATTAAAACCTGGCGGCGAGGTTCGCTTAATGGGCGCATATATCATCAAACATGAAGAAACCATAAAAGATGTAAACGGCAATATCATCGAAGTAAAATGTACCGCCGACCTCGAAACACGCAATAACATGCCTGCCGACGGTCGCAAGGTTAGGGGGACTATCCACTGGCTCTCCCGTAAGGATGCCATTGATGCCGAGCTTAGGCTGTATGACAAACTGTTCACGTTGGAAGACTTAAATTCCATGCCCGAAGACAAGAGCTATGACGACTATATAAGCCCGGAATCGTTGGTTATTCTCAATAACGCGAAAATCGAACCGGCATTAAAAGACACCGAAACGGGTCAGAGCTTCCAGTTCGTTCGTAACGGTTATTTTTGCCGTGACAAAGACGGCGTTGTGTTCAACAGGATTGTTGCATTAAAAGATAGCTATAAACCGTAGGGGCGAGGTCGGCCCGCCCGTTCCCCCGCATGATTTAATCCTCACCGCAAACTTCTCCTCTGCCCATGAGTACCTCCATCATTAATAATATGCCGAATTTCAGGGCATAGGTGAAGGAATCATATCGAACTATACTCTCGATTTCCCCTTGTGCATTACTAAATTTTTCGAACAGTTCTTTTTCTGAATCATTCAGTGTCTCCTCCAATTTATCATAACTTTCTTTTTTTAATTGAGCCGCTTTAACAAAAGAGGAATCTTTACTGTAATCCTTGTTGTCGAAACTTATGTTGCCGTAGTATAATTCCTCTATTACACTTTGCATAAAAATCTTCCTTTCATTATTTGAATTGACGCGACCATTCGGTCACATCATGCTATTATAATAACACGACCGTTCGGTCTTGTCAATGCTTTTTTCAATTTTATTTTTCGAGGTGTTTTTGGTGTGAGCATAAGTGACCGACTTATTGAATTAAAAGAAACTCGGAAGCACTTACAAAAAGACATTGCAAGTGCTGTTGGTGTATCTCTGCGCTCTTATCAACGATACGAACACGGCGAGCGCAAGCCGGATGCTGATACTCTTATTGCGCTTGCCGACTATTTTGATGTCAGTGTTGACTATCTTCTGGCGCGTACAGATAACCCGGAAATAAACAAATAACAAAAAACTCCCAAAACCCTTGCATTTCCAAAAACTATATGTTATACTATGCGTTACGGAATAGTACATTCAACGAAGGAGATTTTTAACGTGTTTGATTTATCCACCAGCGAGCTTGTTCTTTCGCTCATACAACTAGTCATTGCAGTAGTGCTGATCTGCATTGTGCTTCTGCAGTCAGGCAAGCGTTCGGGTCTCTCCGGCGCGATTGCGGGCGGAATGGATACGTTCTTGTCTAAAAATCAGGCCCGAACTTGGGATGCCAGGTTCGCCAAAATTACAAAATGGGTGGCCATCGTATTCATATCGCTGACTCTCGCGCTTATGCTCCTCAGATAATGATCGAAGGCACATATAGCGCAAACGAACGCGGTTTTGGCTTTGTCAAACCCGACGGCGGCTCGGAGGACTTGTTTATACCTCCCGACCAGACCGGCGGCGCATGGCATGGTGACCGCGTTTTAGTGTTGCCCACGGGCGACCCTGACGGGCGCGGCCAAACTGGACGTATTACTAAAGTGCTGTCCCGCGGAACTACCGAGATAACAGGCAGACTTAACCGATCGGGCAAAAAGGGCTGGCTAACGCCCGACGACCGCCGCTTCCCCGATAAAATAGATGTCGCAAAACATAACCCTAAATTCCAAGAAGGCGACAAGGTCGGCTTCAGGATTACCTCATACGGTGATAAACAGCCCGCCGCCGGAGAGGTGATCACCACCCTCGGGCGCGACGGCACATTCGCCGCCGCTGTCGAGTCTCTGTTGTTTACTCAGGGTGTGCGGCGCGAGTTTAGTAAAGCGGCTATATCAGCCGCCCGCAATATGCCGCAGACCGTACCTGAGGATGCCGTTAAGGGACGCGCGGATCTGCGCGAAATGTTAATATTCACGATCGACGGCGAGCACGCCAAAGACTTAGACGACGCAATCTCTTTAACATACGACGAACAAAACCGCCCCGTGTTGGGTGTTCATATCGCCGATGTCTCACACTATGTCCAGACGGACAGCCCCTTAGACAAAATGGCATTTCAGCGTGGCACTTCGGTATACTTCGCCGATCAGGTCATACCCATGCTGCCGAAAGAACTCAGCAATGGTATCTGCTCGCTGCACGGCGGCGTTGACAGGCTCTGTCTCTCCGTTTTTATGACACTTGACGAGAATTGCCAGACAACAAGCATGGAACTGACCGAATCCGTTATCCACTCCAAGGCAAGGATGACATACGAGGCGTGCAACAAAATCCTAGCCGGCTCACTTGATCACCCCATCGCGAATACGCTTAGCAAAATGAACGATATAGCCAAAAAAATGAGCGCTATCAGAAGCGCAAAAGGCTCTCTTGACATTGAAACGATTGAGAGCGAGATTGTGTGCGGCGAGGACAATATGCCTGTTGATATAATCCCTCGAGAGCGCGGCGACTCCGAGCGTCTGATTGAGTCTTTTATGCTTGCCGCGAACGAAGCTGTCGCAAACTTTCTGTTCTGGCCGGAGGCTCCGTGCGTCTATCGCGTACACGAACCCCCCAATCCCGAAAAACTTGAGAATTTATACGCGTTGGCCTTGGCAAAGGGTTTAAAAGTCAAAAAGAGTAAAAATGTTTCCGGCGCTTTTTTACAAGCAATACTTGACAGCACGCGCGATATGCCGTTTTCCCGCGTGTTGAATACTGCTATGCTGCGCGGTATGATGAAGGCGAAATACAGTTCCGATAATATGGGTCACTTCGGACTTGCGTCCGAATGCTACTGCCATTTTACGTCTCCGATACGCCGCTATCCCGACTTGATGGTTCACCGCGCGGTAAAGTCATTTTTAGGCGTCGTTTCACAAGACGAAACTTTTAAACTCCGTTGCTCCGAAGCGGCGGTACAATCTACAGCACGTGAGCTTATCGCCGACTCAACCGAGCGGCTTGTTGAGAAATTATACAAAGCGTTATATATGAAACAGTTTGTCGGCGAAGAGTTTGACGGCGTAATCTCCGGCGTACAGAGCTACGGCATGTTTATCGAGCTTCCGAACACGGTCGAGGGGCTTGTACCTGTACACACCCTGCACGATGACATGTATGACATTGACGAACTTGGGCTGTATCTAATGGGCGCCAACACTAAAAAGAAGTATGAAATCGGCGGCACGGTCAGAGTGACATGCGTCGCCGCCAATGAGCTTACGGGAAGAATAGATTTTGAGTTGGTGTAGAATAGCACAACGCAAATAATTTATATTTTGAAATATGACATGCTGTTGTCATGTCTGCTGTGGTAATATAGATGCAAATATTTTTGGAGGCTAACGAGTGGGAAGGTCGATCAAACCTTACGAGCAAGTCGAAGCAATGCTCGGAAGCGCAAGCGCGGCATGGGAAAAGCTAGTCGGGCATATTCGCTATTACTACATCATGGACGAGTTGTGGCAGGAAGGGAGTCCCACTCATAAGAACTACAACAATTTATACTTTCGGCGCGGTGGTAAAACGCTGGTCACGCTTGGTATTCGTGAGGGGTACTTTATAGCGTGCATTGTGCTTGGCAAAGACGAGCGAGAGAAATTTGACGAACAACGGGAGACATTTGGCGAGGTAGTCTGCAAAGTCTACGATGAAGCACAAATATACCATGATGGTAAATGGATTGCGTTTGACGTTTGTGACGAATCGCTGATTGATGATATTATCCGCTTGCTCCCTATTAAGCGCAAGCCCAATCGCAAGATTTTGCCTGAAAGTTTAGAAAAGTGTGGTCGCCTTGATTTGGGTTTATCGCACGAGGATATTACGAATAACCTTATCACTTAATTGCAGTGCAGTATAAGCTTATCCGACCCGTAACATAAAATATGGGCGGCCGTTTTTGGCCGCCCATCGTTACAATTAGCTTACAGCTCTATTATCAACTCTTCGTCCATCAACAACACCGTTGAATTATCTCTGTCACGCCGCGCCAACGAGCGCACATACTTTGATTTAGCCGAGTTATCCGGCATATTCAAAAATTGATTTATATACTCAACCGATACAATTTCATCCACAACAATGCCCTTAGTCATATCATTTACATTAAGGACAAGCAACATCTCACGGATACCCTCTAAATAAGCGTCCGCACATACATCAACCAGTCCCAAAACTTCTTTTATATATGTGTTTTTCAGTCCTTCGAGTTCTACAAGGGCTTTTTCTTTATCCGTCTTTGCCATCGCCGCAATCTTCGTGCCGTTCCTGTTCGCCGATGTATAGGCATTCGCAATCCTGTTCACATGAATACTCAGGCTGTTGTTCTGCGTATCGAAGTCGGCCAGCCATACACCCAGCTTACAATTATCATCGTTGAAATTTACCTCTAACCCGCGATCGTCCCTGACGGCTTCTTCAAACCCCTGTACCCAATTCTCATAATCGGCGCGCAGGCTCTGCATAAAATTACGCAGCCCCTCACCCCGGGCATCCTGAGCAAACAATTGTCTCATTCCGATAAGCGGTATCATATCACCGCGAAAATCTAGTACGCCAAGGGTATACGGCGGCGCATTAACAAGCGGTGTGGGCGTACTCAGGATCTCAATAGAAAGCACATGACTGCTAGAAATACCGTATACGACCTCTGATATGGAAAAAAGTACAAAAGGCGAAGTTTCTGCGTTTATATCAATAACTGCCGTATCCATATATAGCCCCCCCTATATAGATAATGTTACTATATAATGTTAGCATGGCTTACAGAAAGTGTCAAGAGTTTTTATTTTACCAAATGCTTTGTGACCTGTTTCAATATCGGCAGATTCAATTTCTCCAAGTCAGCGTCAAGCATGGACATGGAACCTTTTTTATAGCGTTTCCTCGCTATATACTTCCGCGTAAATTTCCACAGCAACCAAAAAAGAAAAAGCCGCGCTAATAGGCGCGGTTTAGTTTTTATAAAGTAGATTCTACTTATCCCCAAATATCACTTCCACTACAAATAAATCGCCTGTTACATGTATCGCAAACCGCCCACCCATCAATTCCACAAGACTTTTAACGATATATAGCCCCAAACCGCTGCCTTCGGATAATCGTGCGCGGTCGCCGCGCATAAATTGCTCCGTTAATGCGTCACCGGATAAATCAATGTGGTTTTTTGATGTGTTTTTCATCGTGAAAACAGTTCCCTCGTCACGCAGGATGATTTCGGCAAACACACGGGTTTCCGGCATGGAATATTTTACTGCGTTGCCAAACAGATTTTCAAGCACTCTCCATAAATGCCTGCTGTCCGCTATTGTGAAAACAGGCTGATCTGGCTGGCGTAGCACAAGCGTTAAGCCGCGTTCCGCAAATTGTTCGTCAAATTCACCCGCTATCTGCCCCATTATCTCAGTCAAATTGATTTCACATAAATCCACGCTCATGTTACCGGTTCCGGCTTTTGACGCCTCCATCAAGTCATCGATTAAAGTTTTCAATCGTGCGGCCTTTCTGTCAAGTACTCCCACATACTCCGCGAAGTCGGTATTTTCAATCTGCAACGTTTTCAATAAATCTATATAGTTGATAATAGACGTTAGCGGAGTCCGTATATCGTGCGACACATTGGTAATAAGCTCCGTTTTGAATCGTTCAGCTCTGACTTTTTCGGCGTTCGCTTTATCGTACTCGGCAAAAATCATGTCACTAAGTCTTGCTGTGCATTCCATCAATAACGCCATGACAACAGAGTATGCGATGATTGAAAGCGGGATCAGGCTCGAGGTGTATAAGATTTGGGCAAAATAAACACAAAGAAAAATGATGCAGAACGTCGGAACAGCAAGTAAAAGAATATTGATATTGCGCCAAAAAGGCTTGCCTCTTGATAACCAAACCGAGATTAAGAGCAATGCGGCACACACCATAAAAAGCGGAATTGAAACTAACGGATTTAATCTGAGGAAATCCCCTATATCCAGTGAAACGTATAAATTAAATGGTCTTGATAAAAATCGCACGACCGACAACGCCGCGATATATCCGCCGAGAAGCGCAATCAATTTCACTACCCACGAACTGATGACTCTATTCATTTCAGCTTCACCACCTTATAGCCCAGACCGTAGATGACTTTCAGATACCGCGGCTCTTTGGGGTTAATTTCAATCTTTTCGCGAATATGCCGTATATGAACCGACACTGTCTTTGACACATGAAAGGCGGGTTCGTTCCAAACCGTCTCGTATATCTGCTCCGATGTAAACACGCGTTCCATGTCCGACATCAGTAGTTTTAAGATATTGTATTCAATTGCGGTCAGCGCCGCATCCTCACCGTCAACTGTCACACGCTTTTGGTTATCGTCAAGTATAAGCCCGCCTGTTTGATAAACGCTCGTCTGCGGCAATCCCGTTAGCCCACCTAAGCGGGCATAGCGGCGCAAAGCCGCCCGTACACGCGCCATCAATTCGACAGGGTTAAACGGTTTTGTGATGTAATCGTCGCCGCCCATATTGAGCCCAAGGATACGGTCGGTGTCCTCGCTTTTCGCGCTCAGGAAGATTATCGGCACATTGCTGGTCTCCCTTATCTTTACCGCCGCTTGTATGCCGTCCATAACCGGCATCATTATATCAAGCAGAATAAGATGAACGGTCCCACTCTCCATTGCCCGTACCGCTTCAAGCCCGTTTGCTGCTTTTATTACTTTATAGCCCTCTTGATTCAGATAGATTTCCAATGCTGACAAAATATCCTCGTCATCATCGCATATCAACACGTTATAATCCATATTACGGCGGTAACTTGCGGCAATAACGGGACTTGCGGTGTTGTAGTGTTATCGGCTGAAACGGGACACATCCCGGGCGCTGACGACGATGACTGCACTGCTCCGATACTCTGCTCAAGAGAAGGCTGTACTCAAGTTGCAACGCCGGGCGAATTAGAGCATGATTGGAGCGGCTGGACTATAACAATCGACGCAACGGCAACAACGGCGGGTTCTCGAACAAGAGATTGTCTAAGAATGAACTGTGACGTAACCCAAACAGAATCCATACCCGCAACAGGCGGCGGCACACCCCAACCCCCCGGCGGCGGATACACCCCGCCACCCCCACCCAGCGGCGGCGGTGGTGGCACAACAACCCCTCCCGCTGATACAACCGTCAACGTCATCGTAGACGGCAAACCTGTTGACGCAGGTACGGTATCGGTAAGCGGTAACACAACAACAGTAACAGTAAATCAAGACGTTATCAATCAACAAATAGCAAACGCAACAGATAACGTAACAGTAGTCGTACCCTCAGACATAGGCACAGCTACAGCCAGACTTGTAGTTCAAAATGTTGACGATATGGCGGAACGTGCCTTGACCCTCACCGTTCAGGTCGGCGATGTGAGGTACGATATCCCCACAACAGCCATTGACACAGCAGCGATCATGTCGATACTCGGCGCAACTAACACTGCAAACGTCCCACTCAATATCACTATAACAAACCTCTCCACAACACCGAGCTTTGTACAAAACGCAGCAAACAGCAGCGGCTTCGAACTGGTACTGCCGCCCATCCAGTTCAACATCACAGCTACATATGACGGCAAGACAGTGATGATATCTAAATTCAGCGAATTTGTCAGCCGTACAGTAGAGATAACAGCAGTACAAGCACAGAAGATAACCACAGCCGTAGTAGTAAACCCTGACGGTACGGTACGTCAAGTCCCGACAAGAGTATATCAAAGCGGCGGCAAATGGTATGCCGAGATAAACAGTTTGACTAACTCTACATACGCTCTAATCTTTAACGAGAGAAGATTCTCAGACGCGGCAGGCAAGTGGTATGAAGCCGCAGTTAATGAGATGGGCTCACGTATGATCATCGGCGGCATTGGCGGCGACCTTTTCGCAGGTGAGCGCGACATGACATGCGCAGAGTTCTCGGCTATAATCATCAAGGCGTTAGGGCTTCCCGCGATCGGCAACGGCACGATATTCAGCGATGTATCTGCTGGCGCGTGGTATAACGGCGCAGTAGCACAGGCTTATGAGTACGGTCTTGTGACGGGCAATAACGGCAGATTCGATCCTGAGAGGAAGATAACACGTCAGGAGGCTATGGTACTGATCCACAGAGCATCGAGGCTCGCCGGACTGAGCGGGTCAGGTGCCCAGCCCCCCGAGTCCCCCGGAGATTTACTAAGTGTTTTCTCTGATGCTGACAGTGTGAGCGATTGGGCACTTGAATCGATTAAATGGAATGTGCGCACAGGATTAGTGACCGGCTCAGACGGCAAACTCAACCCTCTTGATAACATCAGCCGCGCTGAAGTTGCTGCACTTACGCTAAAACTGCTTAGGAGAGCCGGATTGGTGGATGTGAGGTAGTGTACCTTTACGAATATTAAATAGAACAAAAGCCTGTAGTCCTTGAAACTACAGGCTTTTGCCGTGGCGGAGAAGTCCACATATCCACTAATATCTCAAATCAAAATTTAACCAAAGCGTATCATGTGGGAATGCCTACCCTTTATAAATACCGCACACCAACGGCCATGTCGGTTTTCGTTATCGGGAACACATCGTCCGCCATGCACACAACACAACCCTCGCCTCGCTGCATATCGGGGATTTTGTCAAGCTGCTTGAATGCAGCTATATCTCCCTTGTCGCAGTTTATGTGTTTCTTAACTTCGATGGGATAAAGGATACCGTTGCGCTTGATGAGCAAATCAATCTCGTTGCCATCCTTGTCACGGAAAAAGTAGAAATTCATATTAGGCGTAACACCGTTTGAGTTCGCCCATGACTTGATTATTTCACAAATGACAAAAGTTTCAAACATAGCACCGGACATTGCTCCGTTTTGAAGAACCTGCGCGTTGTCCCAGCCGACCAGATAACTTGCAAGCCCTGTATCTAGAAAATAAGCCTTCGGCGTTTTAATCAGTCTTTGCAGGACATTGTTGTAGTACGGCTTCAAGACATACACAATATTTGAGGCAATCAAAATCGAAAGCCATTTTTCAGCGGTCTGCTGGCTGATACCTGTGTCTTTAGCTACATCGGCAATGTTGAGCAGCTGCCCGATCCGTGCCGCCATAGCGATCATAAACTTCTCGAATTGCAACAGATCGCCGACTTGCGCCAGCTTGGAAACGTCACGGTCAAGGTAGGTTCTGACATAGCTTGAATAGAACCTCGACCAGTCCGTGCCGCTCTCTACGATTTCCGGAAAGAAGCCACGCCAAATATGCTCCCAAACCTCATTATATTTGAGCGGTTTGGGATTTCGTTTTTTCAGGTACTCCTGCGTCGGCATGAACTCTTCGCGGAAGTCGTCTCCGTGTATCTCACGCATGGATAATCCGTAAAGGTCGATTAAGTTGATTCGCCCTGCTAAACTCTCTGTCACGTTAGACATCATTTCGTAACGCTGAGACCCCGACAGTACGAACGCGCCTTTTGCGCCGGTCTTGTCGATGTGAATTTTTATATACGGAAAGAGCGACGGTGCGTATTGAATCTCATCTAT
>Ga0123353_10000458_pt1 | contig 50885 bp, 40 predicted proteins | sample TergutLab28metaG_3_FD_92763 | JGI IMG/M metagenome (GOLD analysis project Ga0123353, IMG submission 92763) | Labiotermes labralis P3 segment gut microbial communities from Petit-Saut dam, French Guiana - Lab288 P3 | ecosystem: Host-associated > Arthropoda: Insects > Digestive system > Gut ... | reverse complement strand
TGGTACGGTTACGCGCACGCAACCCCAGGGCTGAAGCCCTGGGTTACAATCTAAGCTCCCCTAAAGGGGCGCTGGAAACGGAGAAACATGTAGAAAAATCCTTAAGTTGACTGCATTGCGGTCCTGCGTGCAGCTGCGTGCGGCGCAGTGCCAATTTATGCCGTACACCGGTATATAATCAGCTCCCGCGTTAAAACGAAACAAAGTGTTTCATATTAGAACACTCGTTATTGGCTTGTCTCTCAAATCAGCCAAATACAACCCCGAAAGCCATTTGGCACACGAATTGCTTAATTTGGGGTCAACAAATAATTGGTTTAATTTATCAACACTTTTTCAGGAGGATTTAATATCATGAACGTAAGACCGATGGAAGACCGCGTCATCCTCAAAGCTATGGACGCTCAGGAGAAAACAAGCGGCGGAATCTACATCCCCGATAACGCAAAAGAGAAGCCGCAAAAGGGCGAAGTTGTAGCTGTAGGCCCCGGCAAAACTAATGACAAAGGTCAGAGAATAGAGATGACTCTCAAAAAAGGCGATAAAGTCCTCTATGGCAAATACGCGGGCACAGAGGTAACTGTTGACGGCGTAGAATATCTCATAGTTCGTGAGAGCGATGTTTTGGCTGTGATTTAAAGACATGTGTTGATTATTAATTGTCAAAAATAAATCTTATTAAATTAAGGAGACTGTAAAAGATGGGCGCAAAGATGCTTGCTTTTGAAACTACCGCGAGAGAGAAACTTTTAAAAGGTGTTGATGTACTTGCTAACGCGGTTAAGGTTACTTTAGGTCCCCGCGGACGCAATGTAGTATTAGAAAAGAGCTGGGGCTCCCCCACTGTGACAAAAGACGGCGTCACAGTCGCTAAAGAGGTAGAGCTTGAAGACAAGTTCGAGAACATGGGCGCTAAAATGGTGAAAGAGGTCGCGTCAAAAACTTCTGACGTCGCCGGTGACGGCACCACAACAGCCACAGTGCTCGCTCAGGTGATCGCTCACCTTGGAATCAAAAATGTAACAGCCGGCGCGGACCCAATGGCCATCAAGCGCGGTATGGACAAAGCTGTTAAAGCGGTTATCGAACAGCTCAAAAAAGACTCGAAGCCCATAAGCGGCAAAAAAGAGATCGCTCAGGTAGGATCTATCAGCGCGAATAACGACGCAGCCATTGGTGATCTTCTCGCCGACGCCATGGAAAAAGTCGGTAAAGACGGCGTTATCACTGTTGAGGAAGCAAAGAGCATGGACACCTCTCTTGACGTTGTAGAGGGGATGCAGTTTGACCGCGGCTATCTGTCAGCATATTTTGTAACAAACGCAGACAGCATGGAGTGCGTACTCGAAGAGCCTCTTATTCTCATCTTCGACAAGAAAATCAGCGCTATGAAAGACCTGCTGCCGCTTCTTGAAAAAGTCGCTCAGATGGGCAAAGCGCTTTTAATCATCGCTGAAGACGTTGAAGGCGAAGCCCTTACGACTCTCGTAGTAAACAGACTGCGCGGCACTCTAAAAATAGCGGCGGTAAAAGCTCCCGGTTTTGGCGACAGAAGAAAAGCGATGCTTGAGGATATCGCGGTTCTCACAGGCGGTAAGCTGATCTCCGAGGAAACCGGATTGAAGCTCGAAAACACAGCTATTGATGATCTTGGCCGCGCGAAAAGAATTGTTATCGACAAGGATAACAGCACAATTATTGAGGGCGCAGGCAAGGCTTCAGACATTAAGGGCCGCGTGGGTCAGATCAGAAAGCAAATCGAAGACACAACTTCAGACTACGACCGCGAGAAACTCCAGGAGCGTCTCGCGAAGCTCGCGGGCGGCGTTGCGGTGCTTAAAATCGGCGCAGCGACAGAGACCGAAATGAAAGAGAAAAAAGCCCGTGTAGAAGACGCTCTGCACGCTACGCGCGCAGCGGTTGAAGAGGGTGTTGTCCCCGGAGGCGGCGTCGCGCTCATCCGCGCTGTCGCCGCTATCGAAAAACTCAAGCTCGAAGGTGACGAACAGATCGGCGTTGACATCATCAAACGCGCCTGTGAAGAGCCTTTGCGCATGATAGTAACTAACGCGGGCAAAGAGTCATCCGTAGTATGCAATGAGGTTAAAAACGGCAAGGGCGCTTATGGCTATAACGCCTACAGCGACACCTACGAAGACCTTATGAAAGCCGGCGTGATCGACCCGACTAAAGTAACACGCAGCGCGCTTGAACACGCGTCGTCTATCGCAAGTCTTATCCTAACAACTGAGTGCGTCATTTCCGACAAACCGGAGAAGAAAGAGAAAGCCGGCGGCGGCGCTGGAATGCCCGGCGGGATGGATGAGTATTAATAAAAAAACGGGACGATAACTATCGTCCCGTAAAAGTACGTCAGACATGTAAGGGCGGATGGCAACTCGTTTATTTCTGAGTAAGCCAATCTGCCCGTTTTGTGTGGATTTTCTTCAACTTCCTGAAATAATTTTATGCTGTTTGCGTTTAATTTTTCTACCATTGTGTCCACGTTTTTAACTTCTATTTAAAAATCTCGAATTGCATCACGGAAAGCGAAAGACTCTCCATCGGTTGACGATGAACGTTACGAGGGACATTACCATCCTTTGGTGAAGTTTTTTTAAAAAAATTTTTATTAAAAACATGGTTAATTGATTTTTCCCATATTTTGCGTTTAGCTTGGTGAACTAATTTTTAATTTTTATAAAAAATGTCTTGCATGGCGCGTGGAAAATGTTTATATTAATAAAAAAGACACTAACCTTATAAAAGGAGTTCGATATGAAAAAGTTCTTTACCGCAGTAATGATGTGCGCGGCGCTGGCGCTGGCGCTCTCTGCCCAATCGGTTATTATCCGCGACAGTTTTGAGGTTAATTTTGACGGATGGACAAATGCCGGCGATTACACCCAGCTCACCGCGGTCAATGGGGCGGGGTACAATTTTTCCCGCGGGATGATGGTGACGGAGAGGAAATCGCCTGATGACGGCGCGGTATCAGATAAGGGTTTTTATGTTGACGGCGGCGAGACGTACAACTACAGCGTGTATGTCAGACACACTGGGTCTTCGTTAGAAACATTTAATTTGACTCTCAGCTGGTTTATGCCGGACGTCAATACCTACGGATCGAAAGTTATCGCGGCAGGAACCGCGGTTCCTAATAAATGGACGCCGCTCACCGCTGCCTACGCTACACCTAAAGGCAGTCTCAATCCAACATTTTTCATTACCACAAATAGTACGATTGATTTTTACTTTGACGAGTTCGTGATAACAGGAAGGAATACAAATCTCACGAAGATGACGGCAGCGGCGTCCACACCGGCCAATGTTGGTCTCAAGGATATTTACGCAAGCCACTTCCGCGTAGGCAACATCCTTAACGGCACAACGGCGAACAGCACAAATATACAGAATTTGATCCGGCTTGAATACAACAGCGTTACAGCGGAAAACGAGCATAAACCCGATGCTACAATGTCAAGAACTAACTCTACCAATACTAACATCAGAGCAGTTTTCAACATCGGCGCGGCAAGGATTATGGAGTTTTGTGTGAGACATAACATTCCCATGCGCGGACACGTTCTTTTTTGGCACGGTCAAACCCCGCAATGGTTTTTCCTGCAAAATGTAAGCGACGCTACCGATTACCGCAATCATGCCAACAGCGCGATTCCGTGGGCTTCGGCGGCTACTATGAATTCGCGTATCGACAGTTACACGCAAAACTTGTTCGCTCTGTACCGCACTCAATATCCCGCGCTCAATCTTTACGCTTATGACGTGGTAAATGAGTTTGTAAGGGTTTCGGGTACGGCGGGGCCGCGGCTCCCGGGATTTGACCTCGAAGGCGCGGGCGGCGCGGGCGCCGCTCCGGGGAACTCTCCGTGGCAGGCTATTTACGGAAACACTAATACAAGCTGGGTGAGAACCTGCTTTGAAGCGGCGCGCAGACACGCTCCCGCGCATACAAAACTTTTTTATAATGATTATAACGAGTTCGACCCAACAAAGCGTGATTACATCATAAATACTTTCCTGCGGCCGCTCTACACTGCCGGTCTTTTAGACGGTATGGGTATGCAGGGGCATATAAGCGCCGACCCGAGTACGACGCACTGGTCAAACTTAAACCGCTACCGCGAAGCCATGACAAGATACGCGCAGATAGGCCCGGGTTTTGAGGTTCAAATCACCGAGTTAGACGTTGTTACAAATCAGGGCAGCGATACCGATAACAGCAATTTTTTAAGCAATCAGCCCAATGTATATAGGGCTATTTTTGAACACGCGATAGCTATAAACGCAGATCCCGCAATGGGAAATTTTACGGCTATATGTATGTGGGGGCCCGACGACGGCAACTCATGGATTACAAGACGCGCGGGCAGAACTAACGCGGCGCCGCTGCTTCATGACCGTAATTTGAACCGCAAGCCCGCTTATGACGCGGTTGCGGGGATAGTTCCACAGCCGCAGTGGGGCGACGGGAATAATCCAACTTTCGGCAATAACAGCACGCTTCCTGTTTGTGACCCGGTACCAAGCGGCTTTATATTTTTACACACCTTTGAGGACGGGTGCGGCGTACAGGGCTGGACGGGACGCGGAGCCGCGTCTGCCGCGGTCTCAAGCGCCCAAAAGTTTGGCGGCGAGAGATCGCTTATGGCAAGCGGACGCACAGCCGAATGGAACGGCGCGGCGTTATCCTTAAGCACAGCTGCGTTTGTCCCGGGCAGCAGCTACAGTTTCAGCGTGATGGCACTCTATGATGACGGACGCCATACAATGGACATTAGAACAGACACCATCCAGCTTACGATGCAGTATGATCTCCGCGATACGACCCGCTATGCTCAAGTGGCGGTAGCGCAGGCAGAGAACACGCAGTGGGTTCAATTGGCAAACACAAGCTTCGCTATACCCGCCGGCGCTTCGAATGTGCTCTTATACGTTGAAATGCCGAGATCTTTGCACAATTTCTATATTGACAACGCCTCAGCCGCGGCGGCGGGAAGAGTAATCAATCCCAATGGTACGTTAGGCGGCCAGACAAATATTTTGGGAAGCAACAACGCGCGTCATACGCAGCCGCTTATAGCTGTAAGAGGGCGGACATTGGCCATCAACGCGTTAGATGGTTCCGAAGTTAATATAAGGATTGTGAATTTGTCAGGAAGGACAGTCGCGAGTTTTAACGCGAACGGCAGATCAAACTTGTCATTGCGCAAAATTCCCGCGGGAAGTTATATCGTGGAAGCAAGACGCGTTAAGGATGGTAAAAAGATGGTGTCTAACGTGGTGTTGAGGTAAATAAAAGGAGAATGTCGTGAATAAAGTAAAACGGAATCGTATTTTTATCCTGACAATTTTAATTGCTGCCATCGCGGCCCCGCTTCTGGCTAACCCAATCCTGAGCCACAAGTACACCGCCGACCCTCAGCCTATTGTTTGGAATGAGAGGCTTTATGTCTACGCTTCCAACGATGACCAAAGCCCCCCTAACGATTACTTGATTCAAGCCTATACGTTAGTCTCCACCGACGATATGGCGAACTGGACTGATCACGGCGAGGTGTTTCGGGTGCCCCGTGATTGGAATCGCGGAACCGCCGCTTCTGCCCGCGCTTATGCTCCGGGCGCCGCTGTTCGCAGGGATTCGGTTTTTCTTTATCCCTGCGGTGCGGGAGGTCCGGTTGGGGTTGTAACCGCGGCCAGTCCATACGGGCCTTTTAGGGATGTGTTGAGACCGGCGAACGGGGGGACGACCCCGGCGCTCGTTGACAGAAATACGTGTACAAACTGCAACGTTCCTTGGCTGTTTGATCCGGCCGTGTTTGTTGACGACGACGGTCAGGCGTATCTGTACTACGGCGGCGGTAACGCAAACGATACTCCCGGCCCCGGCGAAAATTTCCGCGTGATAAGGCTCAATGACGATATGGTTTCTCTGCGCAGAGAAGCCAACAACACAATAAACGCGGTAACCATTCACGCGCCCCGCTCCTTTGAAGCCGCTTACATGCACAAGCGCAATGGTATCTACTATTTTTCTTATGTCAACAATTTCGCCGGCGGCGACGGGCAGCCAAACGCGGCTATCATGTATATGACGGGCGACAATCCTATGGGGCCGTTCACTTTTAGAGGTCCGGTACTGCGCAACCCGGCGATCGGCAATCAAAACATCAACAGGCACAACAACAATCACCAGGCGATTATAGAATATAAAGGCAAGTGGTACATGTTCTATCACGACCGCAGGGTGGCAAACGCCAATAATGTCCCAAGCGATAACGCCAATCTGCGAAATATCAGCGTAGACTCTTTGGTGTACAATGCCGACGGTACGATGAGAGAGGTCGTAGTTACACATGACGGCGTCGCGCAGATAAAGAACTTTAATCCATTCACTACCATAGGCGCGACAACACTGAACAGGCAATCAAGCACTCCAACGGCAACCGGGCATCCCGGAATGAGAGCCGATTCAATACCCGGCGAAGGCATGATACTCACAAGACTTGCCAATAACAACTGGATTCGTCTTAAAGGAGTTGATTTCGGCGCCGGAGCTTCCAGAGTAACGGTGCGCGCCGCAAGCAACAATTCATCCGGCGGCACAATTGAGTTTAGAACAGGAAGCCCAACCGGAACTCTAATTGGAACCGTAACCGTAGCGTCAACAGGCAGCTGGACCGCCTATAGAAATTTTGAAGCGGATATTACAAACGCAGCCGGAGTTCAAAATTTTCTTTACCTTGTGTTTAGGGGAACCGGTTCGGAGCTGCTCCGTTTGAGCTCGTATCAATTCCACCAAGCGGCCGCGGGGCCCGATGCGGACGGATACTTCTTCCATCATACGTTTGAAACATCCGGTAACGTAAACGGCTGGGAGCCCCGCTTTGGCGCCGGTACGGTTGCAAACGTCAACACGCAGGCAGCTAACGGTTCAAGGTCGCTTGCCGTAAGCGGCCGCACCGAAAATTTTCAAGGCCCGTCGTTAAGTCTCAGTACAAGTATATTTGTCCCCGGCAGCAACTACAGTTTCAGCGTCTTGGCGATGGCTCAGAGCGCCGTAACATTCAAATACACGCTGCAATATAACTTGGGCACAGAAACCTTTTACGAGGAGATTGATTCAAAAGAGGCGGTATCCGGCCAGTGGGTAATGCTTGAGAATCCGAGATTCCCGATCCCGACCGGTGCGGCGAATCTTGTGCTGTACGTAGAGACGCCGGGTTCCACGGTGAACTTTTTTATAGACGACGCGATGGGCGGCGCAGAAAACGCGCAGGCTCCGGGGCGCAGCGGAGCGACGTCGATACAAACCGCTCAAAACAACATACGCGGCAGTCATCAAATGGTAACAGTCAGAGCGAGAATGCTGAATGTAAACGCGCCCGCCGATTCAAAGGTACAGATAAGAGTTGTCAGCATGGCAGGAAAGACAGTCGCTAAATTCGATACGCAGGGCAGCTCAAAAATATCCTTGCGTGAAATCCCGGCGGGCGCGTATATTATTGAGGCAAGGGGAGTTAAGAATAATACGAAGCTGGTGTCTAATGTCGTGTTGAGGTAGATATTGATTTCTGAAAGGTTTTATCATGATGTACGTAAAAAAAATTACATGGGTATTGATGGTTATGACTTTTTCGGGCAGTGCAATAGCGCAAGACTATTCGCTCATACCCGTTAGAACCAACACAACAGCCACGATTACCGCGCACAGAGACGGTACGCCTGTAGGCAATACGATTACTGCAGAAGCCAACGCGGTAGATACCCTTAGAATCCCAATGTCGGAAAATACTTCTGTTACGCAATTGGGTTTACGTGCGCAAAACGCTCCGGCAATTACACATACGCGCGGTACGGTCACGTTGAATTTGCCGGGCAATTCCGCGTATCAAAAAGCTAATATTTCTGTCTACTCGTTAGACGGCAGGCGCGTTATGGGCGCGGCGGCAGACGCCATTCACAGGACAGCCGGTATATCACGCCAAAATTTGGCGGCGGGCGCTTATATGATCAGGGTTCGTGGAGCGGACAGATCTCATACAAACGCTTTCCGCGTCTCACACCGCGGCGGAAATTTTAACATTAACGTATCGTTTACGGGCGGCGCAGGGAATCCGCGTTCAGCGAACGCCGCAAATGCTGTCGGCGACATAACAATAACCGTTGAACCAACAAGGGCCGCCGTTACTTTCGGTTATCAATCCCGCGTGGTTCATTTCAGACCGGTAACCGGAACGCACCGATTGCAGACTATAAACTTGAGCGGTACTCCCGGACTAGGCACCCCCGTCACCGACACCGCGCGCACGGCAGCTGTCCGGCAGATGATGACTAATACTGTTCCGTCGGAGGCTACACGTGCTCCCACATCTGGTAACACCTACGGAACAAACCAAACTATCACCTATCCATCAAGCAGGTTCGGCGGAACTCATACGGCAGTTGTAGTTTTGCCGCCCAATCACGACGATGGCAGATTGTTTCCGGTCATGTATTTCGGTCACGGCATAACCGGCAGCGCACGGGCCAACGATATGAATTCCCGCACAATTCTTGGCAATCTCGTGGCTTCGGGAGAGGCTAAAGATATGATTATTGTGTACCAAAATCAGTGGACGCCTGTCACTCAGGCAGAAGTGGATGTCGGTAATACCATGCAGGCTATGAGCGCATACGCTAACTCCATTGACGACTGGGCGTCTAACCTCCACCCGTATATGTTGGAGAATTTCCCGGTGGCGCCCGGCAGAGAAAATGTCGCCATAACAGGATTCTCTATGGGCGGGAACATGGCGGTTCGTATATGGATGGCGCACCCCGATAAGATTGGGTTTGTCGGACTTGGCGACCCGCCTGCAGTTTCTACGACAGCTAATAATATCCGCGATTCCAGAGCGGGGGCGGCCAACGCTCCGAGACCGTGGCTGATATTCGTCAGCGGAGCGGAGCCTGAAGGCAACATCGTAGGCAATGGTCCGCAAAATATCAGCACCGCTCTCACGCAGCGCGGATTTGACAACGTTTGGCATTTTGTTCCCGGTTCAGGCCATAACCAAACTGTTATGACTCCGCACCTCTATAACTTTTTGAGAGGTATTTTTTAGAGTTTAGCGTAGTTTCTTAGCAGCTATACCGGTACACGGCACGCATCTGCACTGTACCGCACGCAACTGCACGCAGGGCCGGTTCTGTTGCTTGGCGGCACAGTGTAAACGCGTGCCGTCATGCAGTATACCCGCACCCCAAACGGGACGCAATCATACTTTTTATCCCTCTAAAACGCTTAAATTCCAAACATCGCCGCCGTCACAAATTTTTTATACGAAATATCTTGACTCTATCCCATGAAAGAAGTATTATTAATGGGTAGGCACGGGTAATTATAACGTGATAACGGGTTTGTACGGGTAGTTTTGGGGGATATGTGGCAAGTTTTTTCGGCAATTACGACCATTCTGTTGACGCTAACGGCAGAGTGAACATTCCTGCAAAGTTCCGCAAAGAGCTTCTGCCTGAGGATGAGGAGCGTTTTTTTGTCACATGCGGCCCCAAAAACAATCTTTGGATCTACCCCAAAACAGCTTGGTTTAAGCGTGTTGCGCAATTAAAGGCGCTTCCCGATACTCCAAAGAATCTTTCGCTTAAACAGATGATATTCGGTAATATGAACGACTCAACTCTTGACGCGCAAAAACGGATAGTACTTACCCTTTCTCTTATGAAACACGCTGGAATAGGTAAAGAGGTAACGCTTGTAGGTATGGCGAACTATATAGAGTTGTGGGATACCGCCAAGTATAAAGAGTGTCAGGAAGCGATGTCGGCGAGTTTTGATGACGCGTTTTTTGAGGCTGAAGCTGAGCTTGGCGGGATACAGTGAGCGGTTTGGTGTATCATGTTCCGGTGCTTCTAAATGAGACGCTCTCATTATTAGTGACTAATAATGACGGTATATATGTAGATGGCACTCTTGGCGGGGGCGGGCATTTCAGAGCGATAGCAGGGATTCTTTCTTATAAAGGTACTGCGATAGGGATTGACAGAGACGCTGAAGCTATCAAAAATGTCAATGAAAACGGCTTTGCAGATATCAAGGCAAAAGTGATTATAGAGCAGTCTCGGTTTTCACAGTTCGATTCAGTTTTAGGGAAATACGGTATTGACAGGATAGATGGATTATTTGTTGACCTCGGCGTTTCTTCCCGTCAAATTGACGAACCGGAGCGCGGGTTTATGTACATGAAAGAGTCTGATCTTGACATGAGGATGGATCAGGGAAAAGGGTTAACCGCGCGGGAGCTTCTTGAGGAAAAAAGTGAGAGCGAACTTGCGCAGATACTTGAAAAATACGGTGAAATCAGAAACAGCCGCAGAATGGCTGCGGTAATAAAAAACTATATGAAACATAACGCGCTTCTCACATCTTCCGATCTTAAAGCCTGTATCGTCAAGGAATATGGCGCTAATGTAAAGATACAGGTGTTTGCGAAATTGTTTCAGGCGCTTCGCATTGCGGTTAACAGTGAGCTCGAAGAGTTATCAGTTTTTCTTGATAAATCGGTAAAATATTTAAAAGAAGGCGGAAGGCTCGCGGTGATCTCATACCATTCGCTTGAAGACCGCATGGTAAAAGAATTTATGCGCAAAGGTGAAGAAAAGTGCGAATGCGGCCCCGAAGTGCTCATATGCAAATGCAAGAAAGTTGTATTATTTAAGCGCATAACTAAAAAGGTAGTTGCAGCAACGGAAGATGAGATCGCAAAAAATACACGCTCACGAAGCGCACGTTTAAGAGCAGCGCAGCGTACAGCAGGAGCATTGTCATAATGAACAGCGCGCGCCAAATAAAAAACAGTGAACCGGTTGTGCGTCTGCGCATAATGCTTGTTGGCGTTTGCATTGTAGTTATAGCGATGCTGGGGCCGCTTGCGCTTGTTTACAAACAGTCTTATATTAATCAGACGTCAATAAAACTTGAAGCCAAAGCGGATACCATTAATGCTCTCAACAGAGAGATCGCCGCGCTGAAACTTAAATCAAGCAGCCTCTCATCAACCGCAAGAGTTGAACGGCTTGCGAAGAGCTATGGGCTTGAGTATCCATCCTCCTCTCAGATAGAGGTTATTAAGGTTTCGGGCGTTAATGTTTACAAAGAGAGTTGGATGAGTAAAGTTTTTGATTGGGTAAACGGCTCTCTTTTAAGGGAACGAGGGTAGTGAATCAGTTTAAGATGAGGCTTGTGTTTGTTTCGGCGCTGCTTACACTGTTTTGTTTGACAGTGGTGTGGAAGCTCTTTACAATACAGATTATTGACGGAGAGAAATATACTCTGCGCAGTAAAAATCAGGCGGAACAAAGAAGAATAATAAACGCAAAGCGCGGCAATATTTATGACCGCAGAGGAACGCTTCTCGCGTCAAGTGTTCCGGGGCAGATTTCGATGAACTTGGAGGCGCTTGGGGTTGAAGAGGGGCGCGCGGGCGCAAAAGCTGTTTTACAGCGTATATATCCCGCGGGTGAAGTAGGGGGGCCTCTTCTTGGTTACGTGGGAAGAGATGGTTACGGTCTTGGCGGGGTGGAGTTTACTTTTGATCACCAGTTAAGGGGAGAAGACGGCTGGGAGATGGTTCAGAAAGACGGCAAGCACAGAACCTATAGAAAAATCGGGATGCCGGGCAAAGACCCCAAAGACGGCCACGATCTTCATTTGACAATTGATATGAATATACAAAGGATAGCGCAGTCGGTTCTTAAACAAACGGTAGAATCACTCAGCGCTAAGGGCGGGATGGTTATCATTATGGATCCTCACACAGGCAAAATTCTTGCAATGGCTAATGAACCGTCGTTTAATCCCAATATCCCCTCTTCGTTTACAATGAGTCAAAGACAGAATAAATCAATAAACCAGGTGTATGAACCCGGCTCAACCTTTAAACTTGTTACTGCCGCTATAGCTTTACAGGAGAATATGGTTCAAGAGAGTGATTTGATTGACGGCAACAATGGCATATTCGAGATCTTCGGGGAAGTGATTAGAGATGAAGTGCCGCGGCAGCTTATCACTTTCACAACTGCTTTTGCTGTCTCAAGCAACGTCTGTTTCGCGCGCGTAGCAAGCGGCTTTACAAACGATCTTTTCTTTCGCTACAACCGCGATTTTGGATTTGGGGCAAAGACCGGAGTCTCTCTCCCCGGTGAAGAGACCGGGATTCTGCATCCGGTGCGCTCATGGTCGGGCCGTTCAAGAGTTACTATGGCTATGGGCTATGAGATATCCGCAACATTTTTACAAATGATGCTCCCTTATGCGGCTGCGGCAAACGGCGGTGTGCTTGTATCGCCTGTTATCTACGAAAAGATAACGCGGCAAAACGGTTCGGTTGTTATGAGCTCAGATGTAAAGCCGGTGCGCAGAGTCGTTTCTGAAGACGTATCTGTGACACTTCGCAGAATGCTTGCCGATGTGGTTACAAACGGAACCGGAAGATTAGCCGCAGTGCCGGGTGTTAGCGTGGCCGGTAAAACCGGAACAAGCAGAAAGCCTGAAGCGGGCGGGTACTCAAGGACAAGGCACTGGTCGTCATTTATCGGATTTCTCCCCGCTGATAATCCTGTACTTTTATGCGGTGTGGTGATTGACGAACCGTCAGGTATCACAGGAGGAGGCGCAACGGCAGCTCCCGCTTTTAGAAAAATAATGAGTCAGGTACTCGCGCATCCTGAGCTTGAATTCAGTGAGAAAGTTTTGGGAAGACCGGTTGTGGCTGCAGCTGCTGAGTCACAAGGCAGTCAAGCGAGGCTGCCTGATTTTGCGGGACAGACAAAAACTAGCGTGTCGCAGCAGCTTGACTCTTTAAATATCACTTTTCAGTTTGTAGGGCAGGGCGATCTTATCCGTCATCAAATCCCTGCCGCAGGAAGTTTACTGGGGAGAAAACTTACAGAGGTGGTTTTGTTTACTGATGAACATGCAATAATAGCGGATAGTGTAGTAAGAGTAGTGCCTGATTGTGTAGGAAAAGATTTAAGAGATGCGTTTAACATCCTGAATACAAGCGGCATTCCCGTGTATGTGCAAGGCAGCGGAGTTGTCAGAAAGCAAAGTATTGCGGCTGGTAAAATAGTAAGCGCGTCAGAAATTTGTACGCTTTTCGCCTCGCGGCAGAGAACAGAGAAAAAATGAAGTTTGGCGAGCTTTTAAAAAAATCGGGGATAAACGTGACTGACAGGGGCGGCGCGGCTGATCCTGTTGTCAGTGACATTGTATACGACTCCCGCCGTGTGAAAGCAGGGTCTGTGTATGTTGCAATCTCAGGACATAAAGCTGATGGTAACTCTTTTATTATATCGGCACAAAAAGCTGGAGCTGTAGCAATTATTTCCGAGAATTGTCAAAAAGTATTAAATGATAATATCCCGTGGGCAGTTGTACCTTGCGCAAGAGAAGCCGTTGGTATTTTGGGACGTACGTTTTTTGATGTTGATACATCGGAATTTATCTCTGCAGGGATTACCGGTACGAATGGTAAGACAACAACAGCTTATCTTTTTGAAACACTTTTTGACACCCTTTACGGCAAAGAATATTCGTGGATGTTTGGGACAGTTGAAAATAGCTTTGGACTAAATAAAATCAGCGCGTCTCATACCACGCCTGAATCACTTGATCTGTTCAGATATATCTCTCAGGCTGATCTCAAGCCTAAAAGCGTTGTAATGGAAGTATCATCACATTCGCTTACATTAAAGCGTGTCGCGGGAATGAATTACGATCTTGCGGTATGGACTAATCTCACACAGGATCACCTTGACTTCCACTCATCAATGGAAGAGTACTATCAGGCAAAGAAGCTGCTCTTCACGCAATACGTAAAACAAAACGGCAAAGGCGCAATAAACATCGACGATGAATACGGAAGAAGGCTGTACCGGGAATTACAATCCCAAGTGTCCCTGTTGTCCTTTGCGTCCTTATTAACTTACGGTAAAAGCGAAGACGCACAAGTAAGAATCGTTGACTATAAATGCGATTGGGACGGTTGCAGCGTTGACATTTCATATAACGGTCAGCAGTTTAGTTTTAAAAGTACTCTGAGAGGTTTTTTTAATATTTATAACATGACAGCCCTTATCTGCGGCGGCTTTGCCTTAAATATTTCTCATAATGTTATAAGTGATGCGCTTGCGCAGGCGTCTGCCGTCCCGGGAAGAATGGACAAAGTCGATATCAATGCGCCGTTCACAGTCGTAGTAGATTACGCACATACGCCTGACGCGCTTGTAAACATATTGAAAACATCGCGCGATCTCACACAGGGTCGTCTGACTTGCGTATTTGGATGCGGCGGCGACCGCGATAAAACAAAGCGTCCGCTAATGGCTAAAGCGGTTGCGGAGAACTGCGATCAAACAGTTATCACATCCGATAACCCCCGTACAGAAAAACCTAGGGCTATTATTGATGATATAGTTAGAGCGGTTCCGCTTGACTTTCCGCACATAGTTATTGAAGACCGCAGGGAAGCTATAAAGTGTGCCTTGCAAAACGCCCGCAGCGGTGATTGTATAGTCATTGCAGGTAAAGGGCATGAGAATTATCAGGAAATTTTCGGTGTACGTCATCATTTTGATGACAAAGAGGTCGTAACAGAAATTTACAAAGAAATGGCGGCTAACAATGCATCATAATCATAAGCAGAACTCAAAGACATCGCTCACAATAGGTTCTCTCATTGATTGGGGGAAAGCGGAATCTGAAATTTCAGAGACACTTCGCAAGCGCGAGGTAAATACAATTTGGAACGATTCGCGCAAAGTGACAAAGGGTGACATCTTCGCGGCGCTGCGCAGCGATACTGACGATGGTCACCGTTATGTACAGTCTGCGTTTGAACTTGGCGCTATCGCCGCTATTGTTGACAAAAAAGGTATTAAAGCTGTCCCTGAAAAATACCGCGGCAAGTGTATAGTAGTTTCAAATACGCTTAAATCATTGCAAAAGATGGCCGCAAGATACCGCAAGGAGATGGGGCTTTTGGTTGTTGGAGTTACAGGGTCTAACGGAAAAACGACAACAAGAAGTTTTATTTCATCCATTCTGCGTGAGGTTGTAAAAGTAGGCGAGACATATACAAACTGGAATAATCATATCGGAGTACCGTTAAGCATTTTGAAGTTTGATGGAGATGAGTGGGTTGGCGTTCTTGAGATGGGTGCAAATCACGTAGGAGAGATAAAGCCGCTCTCAAAGATTTGTGCGCCCGACATTGCCGTTATTACAAATATTGGTTATGCTCACGTGGGACTTTTCGGTTCGCTTGAGAGGACGACTATAGCAAAGTTTGAAATCTCTGAGGGATTAAGCAAAGATGGATTTATGCTTCTAAACGGCGATGACAAAAGGCTTATAGAGGGAGCGCGTGAGCGCGGACTCAAATCGGTTTTCTTTGGTATGTCAAAAAAGTGTGATGTAAGAGCGGCAAATATAAACGTCACAGAAAAACGTGTTGACTTTTCGGTAGATGGAAATGAGTACTCTCTCTCCATGCCGGGAAGACATTTTGTATACGCTGCGCTTCCCGCAATTTACATTGCAAAGAGATGCAGAATAGATGACGATATAATACGCGATGCTATCGCTTCCTTTAAACCTGTTTCACTCAGAGGATTGATTGAGCAGAAGAAGGGGATAAAATTTATAGTTGATTGCTATAACGCAAATCCTTCGTCAATGAGCAGCGCCATACAGTATTTGACGGATGTAACGCCGAATAAAAAGAACCGCGTTGCGATTGTGGGCGATATGGGTGAGCTTGAACAGTATTCAAATAAACTTCATCTCAAACTTGGTGAAGAACTTGTAAAGTCAGATGTACAAAAAGTAATCGCTGTCGGCAAGTTTTCGGAATACGTGGCTTCGGGCGCGGTAAAGGCAGGATTGTCATCAAAGAAAATATTTTGTGCCGCCGATTCTGCTGAAGCGCTTAAGCTATGCCGTTCTGTGCTTGAAGAGGGAGAGACAGTACTCCTTAAAGGATCACGCAGTGTAGGGCTTGAAAAAGTATTTGAAGAATTTTAACTGTGAATGCCGGTATGCTTGGTGATGTAAAAATGTTAAGAAGCTGAAGGATTTTCATTATGGCAGTTGATGTATTTGACAATATAAAAAATGTAGCTCCCAAGCGGGTTTCTGTTATCGGCTTGGCTAAGAGCGGTATTGCCGCGGCGCAGTATTTCCGCTCAAGGGGTACGGTAGTGTTTATCAGCGATAGCTGCGGTCGCAGTCAGCTTGATAAGGTTTTGAGCGATAACGGTTTGGCTGATGTTGAGAGTGAAGCGTTGACACATAGCGAAAAAGTACTTGAGAGCGATCTCATCATCCTCTCGCCGGGAGTTTGCAGTGATCTTGACGTACTTAAAAAAGCTGATAAAAAAGGTATACCGGTATGGTCTGAGATGGAGCTTGGGTTTCGTGTGTCAAACGCGCCTTTTCTTGCGGTAACAGGCTCATCAGGAAAAAGTACGACAGTTTCACTTTTGGGCGCTGTGATGAAAGCGTCAGGTTTTAATGCAGTAGTGGCAGGAAATATTGGTTTACCGGTGATAAGCGTAACTCCGGAGCTTACGGACGAAAAGGCGGTGGTAGTTGCGGAAGTTTCAAGTTTTCAACTTGAAACGATCCATAATTTTAAACCAAAGGCAGCGGCAGTAATTAACTTGATGAAAAATCACTTAGACCGCTATCCAAGTGAAACAGAGTATTATAATGCCAAAAAGCGAATCGCTATGAATTTGACAAATCACGAATATTTGGTATTGAATATGGATGATCCCATTCTTAGTAAATGGGCGGATGAATTCGCATCCCAAACGAAAGTAGTGATGTTTGGTCTTGCTGATAATGGCAAAGATTGTGTGTATTTGTCAGATAAGAGTATTAAGTATCAATTCAATGGAAAAACCGGCATTATATTGGAAGATGTCTCGGCCATGAAACTTGGCGGAAAACATAACTGTATAAATGCCTGCGCTGCCTCCGCTATGGCGCTTTGCGGCGGAGCGGATCCTGACCGTATTGCTGAGGGACTTTGCTCGTTTGGCGGTCTTCCTCATAGATTAGAATATGTTGCGGATATCAGCGGGATTAAATTTTATAATGACAGTAAGTCAACTACTGCCGAATCAATTGAATGCGCGGTTAGCGCGTTTGATTCCAAAATCCATCTTATAGCAGGCGGCAGAGATAAGGGCTGCGATTTTTCTCTGATTAAAGACGCGATACTCGCTAATGTAAAGAGTATCGTGTTGATTGGCGAAGCATCACAGCGTATGTCTTCACAATTTGAGGGACTTGCGCCGGTATCCAAAGCCAAAACACTTGATGAAGCAATTGACATTGCGTTTAAAAACGCGCAGGCCGGAGAGAGAGTGATTTTTTCTCCCGGGTGTTCAAGTTTTGATATGTTTAAAAATTTCGAACATCGGGGCGAAGTTTTTAAGGATATGGTAAACGCTCTCGCCAAGCGAAAGGCGGCCGCGCAGTGATAGGTAAATACGCGAAGATGGATATGTGGCTCTTTGGAGCGGCGCTTCTGCTCCTTGGGCTGGGTATTGTACTCGTGTACAGCTCCTCTTTTGCCGTGGCGCAGAAGAATTTCGGCGGCGCGGACTTTTTTCTTTCGCGTCAAGTAGTCCGCGCGCTTCTCGCGGTTGGCTGTTTTATGATTTTTATAAATGTTGACTATCATTTTTGGGGTAAATACAGCGGCATACTTTTTATTATCGCGATGATCCTGCTTGTCTATGTGTTTTTTCTTCCCGACAGTCATGCTATTAAAGGCGCAAAGCGCTGGATCACAATTGGGTCGATACGGTTTCAGGCTTCAGATTTCGGCCGTATGGCTCTTGTGCTGCTGCTTGCGAAAAAATGCAGTGAACCGGGAGCAAATTTTGACAACTGGCGCTCTCTTATTCCGCATTACGTGCGTATAGGAATAATATGCGGTCTTGTAATTTTGGGGCCCGATTTTTCAACAAGTATTATTATTGCGCTTACGGCGTTCGCTATTCTTTTTATGTCAGGCGCCAAAGTAGCTCATCTTGTCGGAACAGCGGCTCTTATGATACCTTTTGCTGTGCTTATGGTGCTCATCAAGCCGTATAGAATGCTGCGTGTTATTAGCTTTATGAATCTTTCCGAACACAGCAGCGGTATTGGATATCAGGTCACCCAGTCTTTAATAGGTTTGGGGCGGGGAGGTATGTTTGGCATGGGGCTTGGCAGAGGGGAACAGAAATATTTTTACCTGCCAGAACCGCATACCGATTTTATTCTCTCAATATTGGGTGAAGAGTTCGGTTTTTTGGGAATCATGATAGTCTTTGCGATATTCGCGTTTGTCATCTATAGAGGAATGCGTATTGCGCTTAACGCTCCTGACCGTATGGGTCAGCTCATCGCGTTTGGATTTACTATGGTAATAGCGCTTTATGCTTTGGTGCACTCGTCTGTCACTACAGGACTCGTTCCGCCGACAGGAATACCAATGCCTTTTTTAAGTTACGGCGGGATGAGTCTCATATTTACAATGAGCAGTATGGGTATTTTACTTAATATATCGAGCCAGACAAAAGAGGGATCAATGCCCATTTTTACAGGAGGGCGTTCTCGCAAGAGCTGATATGAAACAATTTACAAAAAATATTCACATGGTTGGTATCGGCGGAGCGGGCATGGCTCCTCTCGCGGAAGCGCTTTTGTCGCGCGGTCACCGCATTACCGGTTCTGATCGGACAAAATCCGCCGCAACGCACCATTTGGAAGCGCTTGGTGTTGATATCCAGTATAACCATGAACCTGTTTTTGTTAGAGACGCGGATATCCTCGTGTATTCAAGCGCTGTGAAAGAGGATAATCCGGAGCGTATTTTTGCCGCCAAGAATGGTATCCCGATGATAAGAAGGGCGGAGGTTCTTGGCGATATCATGCGTTCTAACTTTACTGTCTGTATATCAGGAACTCATGGAAAAACAACCACAACGTCGCTTGTAGGAAGTGTACTCACAGATGCGGGCGTCTCTCCTACAGTTCTTGTCGGCGGGATGTTTAAAGCGTCCGGCTCTCACGCCATTATCGGAAGCGGCGGAGTTATTGTAGCTGAGGCGGATGAGTATGACCGCTCCTTTTTAGCAATGTATCCGTCAATCGCGATCATTACAAATATCGAAGCCGATCATCTTGATTGCTATAAGGATTTGAACGACATCAAAGATACGTTTGTTGAGTTTACAGAGATAGTTCCTTTTGACGGCGCGGTTATCGCCTGTATTGATGATGAGGGCGTCGATAGTGTTTTGCCGAGGATTCAAAGAAGTATCATTACTTACGGCATCAATCCAAAAGCAGACTACAGAGCCTGCGATGTTAATTTTGAAAATGGGCAGACAGTGTTTGCTGTTTTGCATAAAGGAAAGAAACTTGGGACGGTAACTGTAAATATCCCCGGTCTTCATAATGTAAAAAACGTCTTGGCCGCTATAGCGGTATCTTTGGAGATGGGAATCGAATTTGAAAAAATTGTTAATACACTATCACGCTTTCAGGGAGTTAAGAGGAGGTTTGAGATGATAGGTACGGTGAACGGAGTTACTGTTGTAGATGACTACGCGCATCATCCCGGTGAAATCAGCGCTACGCTTGACGCCGCTAGAAAATTTCGCTCAAAGGGGCGTATAGTTGCTGTGTTTCAGCCGCATCTCTACTCCCGCACCCGTGATTTTTTAAATCAGTTCGCGCACGCTCTGAGCGCCGCGGACCTTGTTTTCGTGACTGACATTTTCAAATCGCGTGAGCAGCCTATACCGGGTGTAAATGCCAAAGATATTGTTGACAATATCAATACAAATACAACAGCGGAAACAAAAGCGGTTTATGTTAATGACAAAGATGAAATCGCCGAGAATCTACGCGAGAAAACTAAAGACGGCGACCTTGTGATTTTCATGGGTGCAGGCGACATTTGGGAGAGCGCATATCAGTTCGCGGGAGTAAAGAGCTGATGTCAAAAGTAAAACGTATAGGAGCTAACCGCAAAATAGCGATTGCAGAGCAGCGCGCAAAAAGGCCGCGCCGTGTAAAGAAGATTGGCTCCGCCGGTATTATTGCGGCGCTTATCGCAGCGGTTCTCTTTGCGGTTTATGAACACAGCCCGGCAGTAAGCAGTTATGTTAGTGAAGCGGTTAAATCAACGTTTAAATCAAAGAGTGAACTCTCTGCCGAATTTCAGATAGTAAACGGGAGCGCGCAAACAACACTTTTGCTTAAGACAGCAGTTGATTCTTTGATAAATAAGAGTGACTCTCTTTCTATTAAAAAAGATGCGGTTATCAAGGCTGCCGCCGCAATACCTGAGATAGAGAGGCTCAGTGTTAAAAGCGGCCGTGATAAAAAAACTGTACTTAGAATTACCGAGCGTACTCCAGTCGCTCTTGTTTTGGATGGCGGTATAAAACTTGTTGACAAGAATGGAATACGTTTTAACGCGGCGCCCGGACAGTATTATGATCTGCCGCTTATAACTTTGGGCAGCGCCGGTTTAAGCGATACAATAAAACTTGAAACGTTTAACACTATAAAGAAAACAGCCGGGAATTTGGGCGGCGCTTTTTTTAGACAGATATCTCAGATTGATTTTAGCGACAGCTCGTCAGTCAATCTGATTTTTAAATCTGAACGTACAGAGTATACAATCGGTTCTAATGATATAGAGAAGAGGCTTGGGCACATGAAAGCGCTTAGAGAGAGGCTTATGCAGGATAATAGAGAGCCAGTGCACGCGGATTTGAGATATAGAGGTCTTGCATATCTCTCTATGTTGTAAATGATTGATTTTCATAAAAGCAGAGACAGGACATGTCCTGTCTGTACTAAATGATAGATTTTGATAAAAGCAGGGACGATTAGCACGGTGACAGGGGGCTCTTGGGCAAATCCGATCACGATGACGCAAATCCGATCACAAATAAAAGAGGGGTGGGTATGGATAGTAATATGTTTGTTGGGCTTGACATTGGGACTACTAAGATTGCTTGTATTATTACTGAGCTTGGGGAGAATGGGCAGCTTAAGGTGATAGGCGTTGGTATCAGCCCTTCTGACGGATTGCGTAAGGGAGCTGTGGTTGATATTGCAAAAACTGTAAATTCCATAAAGAAAGCTGTGGAAGAAGCTGAACTTATGGCCGGGGTGGATGTTGATGCTGTTTGGGTGGGTATTGCCGGCAGTCATATCAATAATATCAACTCTAACGGTGTTGTCGCGATAGACAAAGAGATAACCAAGGAAGATATTGAAAGAGCGATTGACTCTGCAAAAGCGGTGCAAATTTCTAAAGACCGCGAAATACTCCACATTATTCCTCAGGAGTTTATTGTTGATGACCAGAAGGGAATTAAAGATCCCCTTGGGATGTGCGGCGTCAGGCTTCAAACTAAAATCCATATCATCACCGGTGCGATAGCAAGCGCTCAGAACATAATGAAGTGTGTAGAGAACGCGGGGCTTAGAGTGATTGACTTGGTGCTTGAACCTTTAGCGTCAAGCTACGCCGTGCTTGAAAAAGATGAGAAAGAGCTTGGAGTTGCGCTCATTGATATTGGCGGCGGCACTACAGATGTTGCAATTTACTTTGATGAAAGTATCAGGCACAGTGCCGTGGTTGCATTTGGCGGGAGCAATGTTACAAAGGATATTGCGATGGTTTTGGGTACGCCTATAGAAAAAGCGGAAGAGATAAAAAAAGCGAATGGGTGCGCCTATCTTCCCCTTTTGCGCGGTAAGGAATTTATCAACGTGCCCGGAGGTCTTGGGGGGCATGATGACCGTGAGGTTGAACGTGAGACGGTTGTAAACATTATAGAGCCGAGGGTAGAAGAGATACTTTCTCATGTGTTAAGAGAGATTGAACGGACCGAATACGCTGACATGCTCGGAGCCGGCATAGTACTTACAGGAGGCGGGTCGCTTATGGAAGGAATGAGAGACAAAGCGGAAAGCATCTTCAAACTGCCGGTAAAACTTGGAGTTCCAAGCCGTTTCGGCGGACTGACGGAAGCTGCCCGTTCACCGGCTCACGCAACAGGAATCGGTTTGTGCATGTATGCGGCAGAGATGTGCGGCGGTGACAAAAAAGGTAAAAAAGGCGGCGGGGGAAACAGCAACTATCGCAGCGCGATAGACAAAATGATATCATGGGCCAAAGAGTTTTTTTAACAGCGAATAGAAAAAAAATATTATAGATAATTATCACCAAAAAACGGGGAGGTTTTACATGAGAATCGAGTTAGATGAGACATTTGCAGCCGTCGCAAAAATGAAGGTTATCGGCGTAGGCGGAGCAGGCGGAAATGCTGTTAAGCGCATGGTTGACGCAGGGCTTAGAGGGGTTGAGTTTATAGCGATCAATACCGACGCTATGGCGCTTGACAACAACAATGCTCCCACACGTATTCAGGCCGGTGAGAAGCTCACAAAAGGTCTTGGGGCCGGTGCAAATCCTGAGGTGGGCCGCGCCGCTATGGAAGAGAGCAGAGAGAGGATCAAAGAGGTTTTGATCGGTGCGGATATGGTGTTTATTACCGCGGGTATGGGCGGCGGCACAGGAACCGGCGGAGCGGCGGTTGTTGCGGAGATCGCTAAGGAACTTGGCATTCTTACAGTTGCTATCGTGACACGTCCATTTCTGTTTGAAGGCCGTGTGCGTGACCGCAACGCTAAAAAGGGTATTGACGATCTGAGAAAAAATGTTGATACGATAATCGTTATCCCCAATCAGAAAGTTCTCTCAATCTCTGACAGAAACACTCCTCTTATTGACGCGTTTAAAACAGCTGATGATGTGCTTCATCAGGGAACAAAAGGTATCTCAGATCTCATTACTGTAAATGGTATCGTTAATCTTGACTTCGCGGATGTAAAGACTGTAATGAAAGATATGGGAGACGCGATTATGGGTACCGGCATTGCCGAGGGTGAAGACCGCGCGGTACTTGCGGCAGAGAGCGCAATTCACAGTCCGCTGCTTGACGATATATCAATAGCCGGAGCGCGCGGTCTTCTGATCAATATCACCGGCGGCGATGACCTTGGCATGTATGATGTTGCCGATGCTACAGAGGTTGTATACAAGGCTGTCGGTAAGGACTCCGAAACCAATATTATTTTTGGCGCGGTTACCGATCCCGCTATGAAAGGTAAGATACAGGTAACAGTGATAGCGACAGGGTTTAACGATAAGGAGATGGAAAAGTTAAAGGATGACCGTTCCACAGGCGGTATGAGACTCAATCTCCCTGTTCGGGAAAACAAAGTTGAGCAGACAACTCTTGAACTGCCTGCATCCGAGCCTGCTGTCCAAAAATCGCCGGTTGAAGCGGTGATGATGGCGCAGACTCCGTCCGCGGTACAGCCTGCTGCCGAAGCTGAGGCGCCAAAACCGACTGCTTCTGAAAATCCATCAGCAGTCAAAAAACCTGAACAGTTCAGAGGTCAGGCTTATGATACAAAGTGGAGTCCGCCATGGGAACAAAACGTAAACGCAAATCCGTATTCACCAAAATACAGCGGTTTGCCTTACGGCGGTGAAGAGCTGGACGATATCCCGACATTCATCAGAAAGCAGCAGCAGTAATTAATCGCAGGGGCGGGGCTTGCCCCCGCCCCTGCTCTATCACCCCGGAGGCCATTCCAATTGACGGCCGCCAAGGATGTGGATGTGCAGGTGGGGAACAGTTTGTCCGGCAGTATCGCCGCTGTTGATTACAAGCCTGTAGCCGGCGTTATGAAGACCGCTTGAGTTAAGCGCTTGACATACGGCGTTCATTAATCCTGCGAAAAGCGGCGGCATCTCATTCTGAGGGATGTCGTGTACGGCGGGGTAGTGCTTTTTGGGGATAGCCAAAAAATGGTGGGGTGATTGAGGATTGATATCGCGTATGACAATCGCGTTTTCGTCCTCGTAAAGTTTATCGGCAGGCAGTTCGCCTGCTGAGATTTTGCAAAACAGACAGCTGTTCATGTATGTTTCCTTTCATAGGGGGATATATAGAACTTTAAGCAATATAATAAAAAGTTTCTTTTTTAGCGCATAAGTTGTTATATTTAGTAGAATTGGAAAAGAGCGCATAAATTTTGCAATATACTGAATAATGGCATAAATCTGCACTGTACCGCTAAGCATCAGAGCCGGTCCCGCGTGCAGTTGTGCGGTGCAGTGTAGATTTATGTCTTATAATTGCGGTTCAGACACGCGTCTTTTTTTTGATAGTGACGGGGCTGTTTAATATTTATGAAATCAATCAGTATCTATACATTATTCATAATTTCTCTCTTTGCACTGGCGCTGCGCGCTTCTGTAGCGGATATCGATTTCGCCGACGCCTTTGAGCATAACCACAGCAGCATTGGAGACAGTCTCGCTGAGGCGCTGTTTCGCGAGGAAGAGGGTCAGGATTTCAGTTCGCTTTTTGATGATTTGACAAATGATGATTTTATGGGTATTGATACCACCTACGCGTGGAGTAATCACAGGATAAACTCCGGCCGCTTTGATTACCGTACCCTCGGCCCTAATGATACGGTAAAAATTGTGATTGCCGATTCCTCTTTGAACAGACATTTTGTGCATCCTATTAATGAACGTGTAACATCAAGATTCGGGCCCCGCAGATATATGTGGCATTACGGCATAGACCTCAGGCTTAACACCGGCGACCCGATTCTCTGCGCTATGGATGGTATAGTGAGAGTGATACAGTTTGACAGGCGCGGCTACGGCAACGTAGTTGTTGTGCGCCATCATAGCGGTCTTGAAACTCTTTACGGGCATCTCAGCCGGGTAACGGTTGAGGTTAATCAACAAATAAGAGCGGGCGATATTGTTGGTCTTGGAGGCAATACAGGACGCTCGACAGGGCCTCACCTGCACTTTGAAATCCGCTACTTCGGCGAACCGTTTAATCCCGAATATATTATGGATTTTGAAAACTTCAGACTCCGAAGCGATACCCTTGTATTAACAAGAGATAATTTTGAATATCTCACCGTGCAAAGGCAGAGAGTAATTCATACCGTCCGGCGGGGTGAAAATCTTGGAAGTATCGCAAGGCGCTACGGCACTACCGTAAACGCTCTGTGCAGAATGAACGGCATTACGCCGCGCACTACACTGCGTGTAGGAAGACGGCTTGTTGTGCGTACAGACAGAACTGTTGACCCCAGGGAGAACTTCCTGCAGATATCTGATACAGGGCAGGTAAGCGGCGGCGAACAGCATGCCGAACCGCCGGAAGATGATGACGAACAGGATATCGAACTGACAGAAGCCGGCGATGAGCGGCATATCGAAAAAGCAAGCGTTGGCAGTGAGTCAACCGGCAACTAACCGATCATACCGGGGAGAGTTTTTACAATGAGCGCTGGAAATTTTTCATGGGTTATACAGGGAAAGCTTTGCGGATCCGCGCTGCCCGAGTGCAAAAGGGAACGCGATGACGTGTCGTGGCTTGCGGAGCAGGGAGTGAATACGATAGTATCACTTATGAAGCCAAGCGGCGCTGTTCAAAAAAAGTGTTCTGAGCTTGCGCTCACATGGGTCTATCACCCCATAACAGATTTTGGAACACCGTCGTCACTCAGTGAATTTTCATTGATGATTGATGAAATTATTGAAACGATGAACCGGGAAAAAGGTGTGTGCGTTCATTGTCACGCGGGTATTGGGCGCACAGGTCTTGTACTCGCCTGTGTCGTTGGAAAATATCTTTCACTCCCTTTTAAAAAGGCGATTTCAACAGTCCGCAGGGCAAGACCCGCTGTAGAGACTCCTGAGCAGGAGGAGTTTATCAAAAATTTTCTTTTGGAATATGAAATATCATCACAGTGAAAGAACTCACGTAAATTTATTATGACAGTTTATGAAAATATAAAGAACATATTGCTCGCGGATGAGGAGAAGCTCAGTCCGTTTGCAAAGAAGAGCAGCGAATCTTTAGGCCGCCGTTCTCCCATAAAGAGCGATCCTTTCAGGTTAGAATTTGCGCGCGATGAGACCCGTATTCTCCACTCACCCCCGTTTAGGCGGTTAAAACATAAAACACAGGTCTTTTTGTCGCCGGATAATGATCATATCTGCACACGCATGGAGCACGTCTTGCACGTGTCAAGCATAGCGTCTGTAATAGGGCGCTGCCTTAATCTAAACACCGATCTCATAAACGCGATTGCCAAAGGGCATGATCTCGGTCATCCTCCATTTGGACATACAGGAGAGCGTGAGCTTGACGGTATACTCAAAAAGAGAGGTGTACCGGGCGGGTTTATGCACGAGATACACGGTCTTAGAGTTGTGGATATGCTTACAAATCACGGCAGCGGCCTTAATCTCACTTACGAAGTGAGAGACGGAATAGCTACGCATTGCGGGGAGAGTTTTGACAGGGTAGTGGCTCCCAACCGCGGGCGTGATCTGCGTGAACTTGATTCATTAAATGGACGCGGGTTTCTGCCTGCGACTTTAGAGGGGTGTTTGGTTCGGCTTGTTGACAGAATCGCTTATCTTGGCCGTGATCTTGAAGATGCGCTTAAAGCAAAGCTCATAAAAAAGAGCGATATCCCAAGCGGTGTTACTAAAACATTGGGGACGGAAAATGGACAGATTATTGGAGTTTTTGTAAACGATACCATCGCGAACAGCGCCGGCAAAGATTCAATAGAGATGAGCGAAGAGATTTTTGGGTTGATGAATGAACTCAAGAAGTTTAACTATAAATACATCTATCTGCACGATGAGGTAGAGAGTAAGTCGAGCAAGGCAGCTAATATGATTAAGCTGCTTTTTGATGAGTTAGATGATTTTTTTACAACCTCACAGCGCGGTCAAAATAGTTCAGAAGTCAACAATATCATAAAAGAAGCGCCTCTCATGGAGACGTTTTTTAATTTTATAAAAAACACTAATTATGATACAGATACTCCCTCGTGGCGTGTTGTGACTGATTATATCGCGGGGATGACTGATCACTTCGCGCAGAAGACTTTTACGCAGCTTTTTACTCCGACTCCCGTTGTGTGAGCGGCGCCCTAAATTTAAACCGCAAACTCCGCGCTATTCAACCCCCTGTCTTCTACCATACCGCATTTGGTACACCAATTGCTTTTTCCAAAATATTTAATTAAGACTTTTTAAACAAGGAGAATAGGGAGAGTCAAAATGCAAAAAATAAAAATCCTGCACATATATAAATCATTCGACGTCTTTAACGGCTTAATTGAAATACTTACCATAATGGCGCAGAATTTAGATCATAAACGCTTTGAACTCGGAGTATGTGTTTTTGAATATTCAGGCAACGCTTTTGGAGAGAAGTTTGAGCGGCTTGGGGGGAAAATATTCAACCTTGGCGTCCCTCAAAAAGTTGTATTTGAACCGCAAAGTTTTGTCAGCCTTCTCTCTTTTCTTAAAGAGTATAAGCCTCATGTGGTTCAAACCCATGTATTAAAGGCGAATCTTATTGGTTCAATTGCCGCGCGAATGGCAAAAGTACCTGTGATTATAGGGACAGAGATGACGCTTAAGGATACCGCACCCTCCCGCTTTGGCCGCTTAAGGGATAAAGTTTTGCAGCCGTTTACATCTGCGGCTCTTAAGAAATGCGACTCTTTTGTCGTAACTTCGCAGTTTATAAAACAAGAGTGGGAAGATGGGATGGAGGAAAAAAGCAAGAATAGTGACGATAAGCAAAGTCCATTTCGGATAATCTATCCGCCGTTTAATTTAGAGAAATTGAAAGCGGCTCAAAATACAAAATTTTCACGATCAAGTGATATAAAAACAATAGGTTTTATAGGCCGGCTTTCAGATGAAAAATCTATTGACAAGCTTTTGGAAGCTACGAAAATTGTCTCGTCCTCGTATAGTCAGGCAAGGCTTTGTATTGTTGGCACAGGGCCGCTTGAAGATCAGCTTAAAAAACAGTGCGATGATCTTGGATTATCAAAAGTTGTGGAGTTCTCAGGCTACAAAGCAAATGTTTTTGAAGCGCTCAAAGCGTTTGATATTTTTGTTCTGTCATCGCGGACAGAAGGGTGTCCGATTGTCATTCTTGAAGCTATGGCTGCGGGGCTTGCCGTTGTGTCAACCGATGTGGGCGGTAATCCGGAATTAGTTGAGGACGGCAAAACAGGAATTCTTGTACGGCCTAACAGTCCGCAGGCGATGGCCTCCGCTCTTCTTACTTTGTTAAATGATGAATCCAAGGCGCAAAAAATGGGAATTGCCGGACAAAAAAGAGCGTTTACGGTTTTTCATCCGTCTAAATTCACTGCTTCGCTTCAAGAGCTTTATTTAGAGTTATATCATAAAAAGACAGAATCGCCTAAGTCGGCAAAAGGCAAAAAAGTTATGGCGGAGCGTGTATGAAAAATGCGGCAATAATAGGTTGCGGACTTGCGGGGATTGGCGCTGCGCAGGAAATTAAACAGAAAAAAAACGAGGGATTTTCACTTGATTATATTTCGTTTGAAAAGGAAGCAAGAGCAGGAGGTTTGTGCCGTACAGAAAGAGAGGGAGAGTTCCTTTTTGATTACACAGGACATCTTCTGCATTTTAGTAACGATTTTTTTAAAAGCTATGTTTTTGATTTAATCGGAAGTATACTTGAGCAGAAAAACAGAGACGCGTGGATCTATTCAAAAAATGTATATACCCGTTATCCGTTTCAGGCAAATCTGTTTGGACTTCCGTCAAATGTGATTTCTGAATGTCTCTATGAGTATAGCAAACAATATTTTACAGGTGATAAAGGTGATATAAAAACTTTTGAGGAGTGGATAAGGGCGTATTTTGGTGATGGAATCGGCCGCCACTTTATGATCCCCTATAACAGTAAAATTTACAGAGTCCATCCCAAAGAACTTACTCCTGACGCCGGCGGACGATTCGTACCATCTTCTGACTTAAAAATGCTTATTGAAGGCGCGCTCTGTGACATGAGCGGTGAGCATGGTTATAACAGCCATTTTTTCTATCCAAAAATCGGCGGTATAGAGTCTATGGTGAACGCCATGACCGCGGGTCTTCATAACGTTAATCTCGATGAGTCCGTCAGCAAAATCATCCCGTCAGAACAAATCTTAGTGACATCACAGGGTAGGAGAGTGAGCTATGATTTTATCATCTCCACTCAGCCGCTCCCGCTGCTTGTAGCAAGTATCAACGATGATATTCCCGACGAAATTAAAGACGCGTCCGCAAAACTTAGAGCGGTCTCTGTCCTTAATATCAACTTGGGGATTAAAGGAAATCTTGGCAACAGGCATTGGATTTACGTGCCGGAAGATGAGTATCTATTTCACAGATTCGGCTTTACAAATAATTTTAGCTCTGCTATGGCGCCGCAGGGACACGGTTCGATTTATCTTGAAATCTCTTACGATCTTGAAAAAGGGATTGATGCTGAATTGGCAAGAGATAAATGTATTGATGATCTCATAAAGATGGGGATACTTCATAATAAAGAGCAAGTCGTGTGTGAAAAAACGCTTGATATCCCTTACGGATATGTACTTTTTGACAATCAGCGCCAAGAGAGTCTTCGCATAATTAAAAACTATCTTCAAAGTAAAAACATCTATTCTGCCGGACGTTTTGGTTCATGGGAGTACTCTTCTATGGAAGACGCGTTTATTTTAGGTGTAAAAGCTGCACGGGATATTTGTGAAAAAATTGGATGTATGGAAGAGGTGCTGTAATATGATGGATTTGCGCTCGTTTATCTCTGAAATAGACAAACAGAAACTGCTTACCCGCATAGAGAAACAAGTTGATTGGAAATATGAGATTGGCGCTATGACGCGGGAAGCCAAGTCAGCTCTTTTATTCACAAATATCAAAGATTATCCAAATAACTCTGTACTTACAGGAGCGATGAGCAATAATAAATTGATCGCGGCGGCTCTTGGATTTCCCCATACTCTCAAAGAGAGTCATATCAGAGCGATATTCAAAGAACGGTTAAAAAATCCATATATTCCTGTTATAGTTAATGATAAAATCCCTTTACATGATAATATCTTATTTGGTAAAGATATTGATCTATACAAATTTCCTGTTCCTTGGTGGAGTGAGATTGACGGCGGAAGATTTATTGGGACATGGCATCTTAATGTTACAAAAGATCCATTGAGGAGAAGCCGTAATATCGGCATTTACAGGATGCAGATTTTATCAAAAACGACAGCGTCTATAAGCGTCTCTCCGTTTAGCCATCTGTCACTGCATTTGAAGTTAGCCAAGCTGCAATGCAAACCGCTTGAAATGGCAGTTTGCATAGGGGTAAGCGAAGCGGCTGTTATGTGCGGAGCAGCCGCGTTTCCTTATAGTATGGATGAATTTGCGATGGCAGGCGCTCTATCTCAGAAACCTTTAGAGCTTGTCAAATGCAATAGTGTTGACTTAGAGATCCCGGCTAATTCAGAAATCGTTATTGAGGGAGAGGTCAAGCCTGACTTCCGAGTTAAGGATGGGCCTTACCTTGACTATGCCGGTATCGCAAGCTCAAATCCTGCCGCGTATCTGTTTGAGGTTAAAAGTATCATGCACCGAAACAATCCTATATTCCGCGGTACTGCGGTGGGAGCGGCGGGAGGAGAAGATCATGAACTTTTATCTTTTCTGTCAAAATTTGGCTTAGTTGACTTTCACGGCTCAAAAATTCGGCAAAAAATACAAAACGCCTGTCTCAAAAATAGAAATTTTAAACTGTTTCAAATGAGCGGAAGATTGGGTTCGCTTTTTCATTGATTTAATCCTCAATTTTAATAAAAGAGGTCCGCCGCGTTTCCCTATTGTATTTTATTATAAAGTAAGATTTCATCATTTGACATATCAACACTATTTCAAATTATTTTGGGGGCGGTATGAGCAAGTTTTTGTTTGACAGGTTATTTTTTGTTAAAAGAAGGGTGTTTTTTTACGGTGTATTTGCATTAGTTTTTGCGGAATGGGGCGCTGTTTTGACTTTGAGAGCCAGGGGCTAAAGCCCTTGGTTACACTCTTTCGCCCCTAAAGGGGCGAGGAGCAGATGTGTTTTTCCGCACCCCTTTAGGGGTGAAAGCGTGCAGCGCAGGGTTTTAACCCTGTGCGTTGTGTGGGTTACGCGTGACGGTATGTGGGATTTATGCCGCATTTTTGAAAAACTTGAAATATCGGACCTCCCATTTTTTATTGGCTAAAAATTTGCTCTCTTTGAGCTGCGGATTGAATTCTCTTTTTTATTAAAAAATGAGGATATATAAAACAATGAGCAGCTTCACGCATAAGAAGCGTAAACGATATCACTGTTATTTGGTGATAATCGCTGTAATCTTTCTTACGGCAGGCATCACCGCATTAGTAAAAAACAGATCACGAATAACCACGTTTAACAAAAATGATTGGGCTATAGGCATATACACAGGAGTTTCCCCCTTTGAACTCCGTCCGGCAGAAGGAGTAGTTAATCCGGTTCTGACCGCAAGCGACGTTAACGATATAAAAGCGGAGTTTGTCGCTGATCCTTTCATGATTAAAAAAGATGATAGATGGTATATGTTTTTTGAAGCGCTTAATGCTCTCACAAATAAGGGCGTTATTTCATTGGCTGAGAGTCAGGACGGACTTTCATGGGATTATCGCAAAGTCGTGCTTAGTGAACCATTTCACCTTTCATATCCATTAGTGTTTTTGAATGATGACGAATACTATATGATTCCGGAATCAGCTGAGTCAGGAGAACTTCGTCTATACAAAGCATTGAATTTTCCTTATAACTGGGAGTTTACAGATGTTCTTTTGCATGGAGAATTTGGAGATCATGTCGTTTTTGAAGATGGCGGTACATGGTGGATTATTGCAAACGGTTCTCCGCAAAAACACAATGTAACACGCCTTTTTTTCGCTGATTCGCTGCGCGGCCCTTATAGTGAGCATCCGTCAAGCCCAATAGTGCGTGATAATGCTTCACGGTCAAGGCCGGGGGGGAGGATACCTCTCATAGATGGTAACAGATACTGGCTCGCGCAGGATTGTAAAACATCCTATGGTAAAAGACTCAATGCTTTCCAAATAGTTACTCTTAACAGAGTTGAGTATGTTGAAAAATCACACTCAATAAATCCTGTATTGACCGGCGGTAAATTCAGATGGGCACGGCGCGGGATGCACCACATAGACGCGCATCAGCTTGAAGACGGCAGTTTTATTGCGTCTGTTGACGGATACAGCAGAAGTCTTTATATAAAGATAGAATACTGATTTTTACATTTTCCCCGTCCTGAAAGGACGCAATATCTATAACCCCGGGTTTTAACCCGGGGCGGGGTGATGTGGTATGAATGTGGTGATACGGCGGAGAAAGCAAAAATGAAAAGAAAAATCATAGTCGGGATAAGCGGAGCCTCCGGATCAATATACGCGGTACGTCTGCTCGAACTCCTGCACCACACAGCAGAAGTGCATCTCGTAATCAGCCGCGCCGCGCTCACAGTGCTTGATCTCGAAACAGAATATGATCTTAAAGAGATAAGCAGACTCGCTTACCGTATCTATGACAATGAGGACTTTTGCGCACCTATCGCAAGCGGATCATTTCAAGTTGACGCTATGGTTGTTATCCCCTGCTCCATAAAGACGCTCTCCGCAATAGCTAATTGTCATTGTGATACTCTCATATCAAGAGCCGCGGACGTAACGCTCAAAGAGAAACGGCGGCTAATTTTAAGTGTGAGGGAGACGCCGCTGCATTTGGGACATTTAAAACTTATGCTGCAAGCGGCTGAGTCCGGCGCTCTCATCACTCCGCCTGTTCCGCAGTTTTATACAAGCCCTCAAAGTATTAATGATATAGTAACACAAACATCCTGCAGAATACTTGATTTACTTGATATTAAAAGCGAATCTTCGATAAGATGGAACGGCTGCGGCCAAACTTTAGTAAATAAAAAATCGGCAATTGAGAATCCATACAGCAAAGGGGCAATAAATGAATCAGATGTTACAGAGGATATTGCGCAGGGCCGCTTATGAAATACCGGGCGGCAATTCACTGCGTCCGGCGCTTCATAGATTAAGAGGAGTTAAGATCGGTAAAAATGTTTGGATCAGTCAGTATGTTTATATTGACGAGATACATCCGGAAGTAATTACCATAGAAGACAACTGTACTATCGGGCTTAAAACCACAATCATCGCCCATCTTTACTGGGGGCAGCGGCGTGACAGCGCAAGCGCTGGGCCTGTTCACATCGAAGAGGATGTTTTTATCGGCCCCAATTGCGTTATTCTGCCAAATGTACGAATCGGGAAAGGCTCCGTTATTCAGGCCGGTACTGTGGTTTCAAAAAACGTACCGCCAAATACACTCTGGGGGCCGCCGAAAGCCGGCCCGATAGCCAGAGTTACTGTGCCTTTGACTTCTCATAATGAAGTAAAAAGTTTTACCAGAGGGTTAAAACCGCTTGTCATACGAAACAAAGAGGTGATAGCAGGCAAGACAGCAATATCAAAATGAGCAGCGCATATTTTTGGCTAGATGCTCGAAATATTAAAAGTAACAGCAACTCAAAAACTATATTATTGTAACGACGAATTTCGGGCGGTGAGTTTCGGAGAGTATATTGCTATATACTGCATGACGGTACAAGTTTACACTATGCCGCTAAGCAGTCTCACGGCCCTGCGCGCAGTTGCGTGCGGTGCAGTGTAGAGGCGTGTACCAGTATATCAATATACAGGGGGGAGACAATCCATGAAGATAAAATTCAATAAATCACTCTTATTGATGTTTATTATTACCGCCGCGTTTTTAATCTCCTGTGTTGATCAGAATGAAAATGACCATAAACCTGCAAGGCATCAGAAGCCAAAATATGTTTTCCTGTTTATAGGCGACGGAATGGGTTACGCTCATATCGAGGCTGCGCAGGCGTACTTGACATCGCAGAATGCTGTTTGGAGCGGTAACGGCGCTCTCTCATTCACACAATTCCCTGTTACAGGGGAGGTTACTACGCATTCAGCTAATAATAAAGTAACGTGTTCATCGGCTGCCGGTACCGCAATTGCCGCAGGGGTCAAGATAAATAATGAAGTTGTTGGTATAGATCCGCAGGGGCGGGTTTTAAAAAGTTTTACCTACGATCTGAAAAAACTCGGTTATAAAATAGGAATCGCCACAAGCGTAAGTATAGACCACGCAACGCCTGCCGCGTTTTACGCAAGCGAAGAGAGCCGTTACAACTACCACGCTATAGCAGCCCAGCTTGCGCCATCCGGTTTTCATTTTTTTGCCGGTTCCGGTTTTTTGCACCCAATGAGCGTTAACGAGGCGGGGGAGACAGAGAACATTTATGATCGGATCTTTCGCGCGGGCTACGCCATTGTGCGTACAAAAGAGGATTTAGCGGCAGCGCCGCCGCCGCAAAAAATTTTGATGGTACAGGGATTCGGCCATCATCCGGAAACGCTTGTCAGGGCGATTGACCGCGGCGGCGATGCCGGATGGACGCTTGCCGATTTTACGCGGACAGGAATCGAGCGCCTTAAAAACGCTAACGGCTTTTTCTTTATGGCAGAGGGTGGATTAATAGACTTTGTATCCCATGATAATGATTATGACGCTATGGTTCATGAGATGATTGACTTTTCGCAATCAGTAAAAATCGCACTTGATTTTTATGAGAAATACCCCGGCAAAACCCTTATAATCGTAACATCAGATCACGAAACAGGCGGCCTGACCAAAGCTTATGATAACACCTACCACTGGACTACGACAAGCCACACCGGCGTACCGGTTCCGATATTCGCCATAGGCGCAGGCAGTGAATTGTTCAGGGGCAAATTTGACAATACTGATATTGCGAAAAAGATTAAATACTTGATGCTTAATTAACATTAGGGAAAAATGTTCCGCGTGCGTTTCCTCTTAAGTGCAGAAGCCTCGCGCGGCCAAGCACAAAGCTCACGATGATCTGATCTCCGCTCGCCTCGTTTCTGCCGCCGCCGTCCGACTCCTCTATGTAGTAGATGCTTTTGGCGTTGCCTGATACGTGAGCTCTTTCAATTTTACCGGCCTCACTGAATTTTAAAACCATCGTACGGCCGGTAACCTCATTTGCCCTCGCGCTGTCGCCCGCCGCAAAGTAACGGCTTATAACACGGCCAAAAGCCTGTATGGAATCAAGCTTTCTAGTTTCAGACATTGTCAATAATAAACTGTCGCTCCAAATATTGGTGATTGCCGTATCGCTTGACACAGATGAAATTTCAAGATAATGGCCGTGCACATTGCCAAAAGCCCTCATCGCCTCCAGGCGCCCCTGTCCGGAGTCGGCGGTCATTGTCAATAGTAAGCTGTCACTCCAAATATTGGTGACGGATGTGTCATTTGACAAAGGAGCTACTTCAATGTAGCGGCCATGTACTTTGCCGTAAGCCTTCATCGTTTCCATCTGCCCCGAATCAGACATTGTCAAAAGTAAACTGTCGCTCCAAATATACGTAACGGATGTATCATTTGACGAGGCTGCAACTTCCGTATAGCGTCCGTGAGAGTTACCTACAACGCGCGCGCTTTTAAGCGTCTCTTCGCCAAAGTGAAGATCTATCGTATCGCCGACCACGCGGTGGCCCTCGTAAAAAACTTCCGGCGATCTGCGCAAGTAAGCCATACTCGTTTCTGTGAAATATTGCGCGGTTCTGCATGTTGCTAATAAACTGCCTCTTGTTATACGCACGCTGTCTGTAACTGTAGCCACTTTGAGAGAGTCGTCATAAGTCATAATGCGTCCGCTGATAAAGAGCGTGTCTGCGTCTGTGCTGTCTTTCCTGACAAGAAGCGGCCTGCCTCTTACAGTAAATATTTTTTTATCAACTGAATACTCTGCCTCGTTACCGCTGAGGAATGTAATTTGAGCGCTGTCCTGATAGCGGAACTGTCCGGCTGCGGTCAGCATATTTCTATCTCTTGTAAAACGCATCTGATCGCAGGTAATAATATCTCCCGCGCGGTCTACCCGAACATTTTTTCTGAAATGAACTTTTCCGGCTTTTCTCCACCACGTAGCTTCGTCGGAGGAGATGCGCATATCTTCGTAGCGGAAAACAACGTTGCCGCGCAGATGACTCACAAGTTCGCCGCCGCTGTAGACATTTTCGTTTGTATTGGCGCGTTCTAAGATAAGGGCGCCGTCGGTGGAGGCGGATGTGTTGGCCGGGCATAGTATGATAAGGACGAAAAGGAGAATCAAGGACGAAAATTTAGTACGATATGACAAGCATCCTCCAAAAGCGCCTAAGAACGATAAAACGGCGCAACGGCGGCAACGCGGTAAATCTCTTGCGAATTGCGCCCCTAATTTAAAATTTAAGGAAATCATCTTCTTCCTCTATGCGCTTTCTGAAGTCGGGGAATTTTCCTCTTACGTTTGCTTTAAATGAGAAGCGGGTGAAGTTGTCGTTTGCTTCAAGCCCCCTGCCTCTGAGCATATCGCCCTTTGGGGTTTCTATTTGAACATATGTATCGCTTGTTACTCTCCGCGCATCTTTAAACCAGCGCAGCTGCTCGCTTTTTACCGTCATACCCTCTTCGGTTCTGATAAGTACGCTGCCCCATAAGTCAAACTGCTCCATTACGGAATCGGTAGAGCCGCTGTCCGCAACTATACGCGTTGCCGGCTTGCCAAGAGAGTCGTAGACCATTATCTGCACCGGAACTACAAGAACTCTTCCCGAGTCTGTTAAGGGACGGCTCATGAAATCGGCATCAAGCCTCCAGCGTCTGATTTCGTTTTCATAGAAGAAGAAGGCGGCACCGCCGAACTCTTGGCGCGGTTCTGTGATAATCTCTTCACCGGCAACAGGAATCGTCTCTTTCGGCGATCCGCAGCTGGGAAAAAAACAAATGACCGCAAAGAACAATAAAGACAATATTTTTCTTATTTTAAACATACTATTTCTGTGTTACATTTTCAGGTTTAGTAGCCCAGCGCTTGTGCATCCATACCCATTGCTCCGGGAATTTGTTTATATAATGGCTTATGATATCGTTAGCTTTCTGTACATTGGATATAAGATCATTATTAAAATCCCCGGTATCGTCAAGTGAGAGCTGATCGCTTACAAATACATAATGTTTATCACCCTTTATACGCGCGGTAACAACTACAAACGCCGGGATGTTAAACTTCATGGCAATGTGCATCGGGCCGCTTGGAGTGAAGGCAGGCTGCCCCAGAAAATCAGCAAAAACTCCCTCTACTTTTGTATCTTGATCAATGAGAGCGCCCATTACGCGGCCCTGTTGTAAAAAACGTATCACCTTGCGGCTGTTTTCAGAGCGGTCCATGTATTCAATGTCAGGCCCGCTTCTCATGGCGCGTACCACCTCGTCTACTTTCTCATTGTCAAATTTTCTGCCTATGGCAAAACTCTTCATGCCTTTCAAAGAAAAAAGATGCAGCAGCATCTCAAAACAGCCTAGATGCGCAACAATACCAACGACTCCCTTGCCTTTGTCATAAGCTTCTTTAAACTTATGAAGACTGTCGGATGATACAACTTTGTCGAGTTCCTCTTCGCTCATGGCTCCTAAATTTACACCGTCAAACAAATTTTTCCCAGCATTCTTGAAGACCTCTAAAGCAACACTTTTTATTTTGCGCTCACCCCACTCATCACCATAAATAAAATTTAAGTGATGAAGCGTGCGGCAGCGCTCTCTATGAGAAATATAGTAAAAACACATTCCAAGAAAAGAAAACAGCATCAGGCCCAAACGCCTTGGCATGTTACGGCCTATAAATAACCCTGCTTGGGCCGCATAGCCGAGAAAAAGCTCCCTGTGGCGTCTTGGGATTTTCTTTTTTATGCGCCGCAGAATTTTCAGCTTACGCCTCCGTTTTTTCTACTTTTATCTTTAACGCGAGATCTTCCACATCTGCCACTTCACCGTTTTGAGACATCTCACTATTGAATTGTATGTCAACAGCGAGAGTCTCCGCGCAAACGTACTCATTAAACTGTTTCAATGCGCTTTCAATCTCCGCAGGACAAGCAGTGTGGATGATAATCCGATCACTGACATTAAATCCACTGCTTTTGCGAAGATTCTGAACACGGTTTACAAACTCCCTTGCCATACACTCGTTTTTAAGATCAGGAGTGATAGTGGTTTCAAGCCCAATAGTAAGCTCGCCCTCTGTCTGAACCTCTACGCCCTCATGCTTTGTACGGCGGATCTCTATATCTTCATACGTAAGCGTTTTTCCAAGAACCTCTATTGTTGAGCCGGATTCAAGCGTTTTTATATCGGCGTTACTGAATTTTTCGATTATTGCGGAAGCCTCTTTCATAGAGGGACCAAACAATTTCCCAAGTTTTTTGAAATTTGGTTTAGCGCTCACGCTTACTACGCGCTCTTCCTGAGAATCGAATGTTACTTTTTTCACATTGAGTTCATCTTTTATGAGCGCTTCCATATCTTTAATGAGATCGATTTTGCGCTTATCCGCGAGAACAATTGTAAACTCACTGAGTGGCTGACGGGTCTTTATAGTAAAACGACTGCGCATGCTGCGTCCCATAGTCACCGCCTGACGCACAAGCTGCATCTTTAAACCAAGATCTTCGTCAATCGTTGTCTCTACAGCACAAGGATATTTTGTCAAATGCACGCTTGACGGCGCGCCTTCAATTTTTCCAACGACAAGATTTCTATAGATTGCCTCGGTTAAAAAAGGCAAAAACGGTGCCATGACTTTTGAGAACTGAACCAATACATAGTAGAGCGTTCCGTAAGCCGCCATCTTATCGCCGTCGTTCTCACTCTTCCAAAACCTGCGGCGGCTTCTGCGGATATACCAGTTTGTGAGATTGTCGATAAAGTCAACGAGAAGCGGAACTACTTTGTATAGATTGTAGCGCTCCATCTCTTTGTTGACTGATGCAATGACGTCATTCAACAGTGATATTATCCACCTGTCAAGTTCCGCCTGACTTTGAGGCAGCTCTTCACTCGCTGGTTTCCATCCGTCAACATTAGCATAAGTCACAAAAAATGAATACGCGTTCCAGAAAGGCAGAAGCACCGCACGCGACATTTCCATAACGCCTTTTTCTGAAAAGCGTAAGTCTTCGGCCTTTACTGCCGGAGAATTTATCAAAAACAGTCGAAGACTGTCGGCGCCTAAATCATTAAGGACTTCTTCCGGCGGAGCATAGTTTCGCAAACGTTTTGATAACTTTTTTCCGTCCTCAGCGAGAATAATTCCGTTGACAATTACATTTTTAAAAGCAGGTTTTGAAAAGAGCGCGCCAGCCAAAACAGTCAGCGTATAAAACCATCCGCGTGTTTGATCGAGTCCCTCGGCGATAAAATCTGCCGGGAAATTTTTCTCGAAGACCTCTTTGTTTTCAAATGGATAATGCTGCTGCGCGTAAGGCATCGAACCCGATTCAAACCAGCAGTCAAGCACCTCTGTTGTACGGTGCATTAATGCTTTGCATTTAGGACATTTTGCTTCAAGCTCGTCAACTATATGGCGATGGATATCAACACTGCTGATCTCAACATCTTTCAGCATCTGCGTCCATGATTGATCAATACCGGCGTCAGACATCCGTTTCGCCACGTCATCCGTCTTCAAGCTTTCCTGTACTTTGCGTGCTGTTTGGGCGTGGATATTTTCACCGGCTGATTTATTACCATTACCAACAAGCTTATGCAGTTCGTCAAGTCCGCCAACGCACTCCGTATGACCGCATTCGCACAGCCACACTGGAAGAGGAGTTCCCCAATAGCGATTCCTTGATATGTTCCAATCGGGCGCACTTGCTATCCCTTTACCGAAGCGGCCTGTTTGGAGATGAGACGGCACCCAATGAATCTGCTCGTTGTTGTGAAGCATATTGGGTTTTAGCGGATCAATTTTCATAAACCATGTTGTGATCGCCTTATAGATGAGAGCAGTATCACAACGGTAACAATGAGGGTATCTGTGGACAGTTGCTGTTTTATGAAACATTCTTTCTATTGATTTTATATGGCGGATGATTTCATCATCGGCAGTATAAACGAGTTTGCCTTTCCACTGCGGAACTTCTTCTGTAAATTTTCCTTCGTCATCTACCGGACAAACAATAGGCAATCCCAATTTTTGACCGACCGCAAAGTCATCCTCACCAAACGCAGGCGCGATGTGTACGATACCTGCTCCGTCTTCCGTTGATACAAAATCAGCCGCGGTGACAGTGAAGAAACGCGGGTCTTTGTCCTTGAAGTAATCAAACATTGGAACATAACGTAATCCGACAAGATCACTGCCTTTTATTTCGCTGATGATCTCAACGGTCGACACATCTTTGTAATAAGCGCCAAGCCGGTCTTTTGCGATGATGTAAGTATTATCACCATCCTTAATTTTGAGATATGTGATATCAGCCCCAACTGCAAGCGCAACATTAGACGGCAGTGTCCACGGCGTTGTAGTCCACACTAATATTTTTGTGGACGGATCATCAACAAGAGGAAACATCACCGTAATAGACGGACCGCTGATCTCCTTATACCCTTCGTTAACCTCAAAATTTGAGAGCGGAGTAGCGCATCTTGGACAATATGGCTGCACCCGAAACCCTCTGTAAATAAGTTCCTTCTCCCACACCTGCTTAAACACCCACCAAATACTTTCCATATACGGCGGATCCATAGTGCGGTATTGATTTACAAAATCAACCCATCGCCCCATCCTGTTAACAACTTTTTCCCACTGACCCGTATAGCGCAGAACAATAGAGCGACACGCTTCGTTAAATACGTGGATGCCAAGTTTTTCAATATCACGCTTACCCGATACCTTGAACTCTTTTTCCATCTCATTTTCAACCGGCAGTCCGTGACAGTCCCAGCCAAAGCGGCGTTCAACATTATACCCGCGCATAGTCCAGTAGCGCGGAATTATATCTTTTAGCGTCCCCGCCAATAAATGGCCGTAGTGAGGCAGTCCCGTAGCGAAAGGGGGGCCGTCATAAAATACGAACGCCTGCTCTTTAGCTGTAGCTTCAAGCGACTTCTTAAAAGTTTCCTCTTTGTTCCATAAGTCAAGAATCTCTGATTCTATTTGAGGAAATCTTATTTGGGTATTTACGTTTTGAAAATGTTCCTGTTTCATATTGTCCTTAATTAATCTCCATCCTTTTGCGAATCACTATACTTTGAAACATAAAATAGTTTATCTGTTTAGTTGTTTTGAATAAAACCATATTACATTTTTTTTAAACTTTCACAGATGGATAGCATTCTTAACGATTCGATGTTTAATTTCTTCATAATCCATTTGCATAGTAAATGTACTTGTATCGAATCCGATATTTAAGACATTTACAAAATCTGACAATGAATAATTATTGCTACCTGAACGGATATCCATTTCTATGGTATCCAGCTTGCAGAGTAAACAAATTAACTGATAACCTGAGTCAACGACAGAAGTTCGATTATTTGGGTGCGCCCTATAGAAATGCTGATTAGGTGTTGTACAGATAATATTTTCGGGATAATCTGCTATTTCAGGGAATTCACTTTCCATAAAAATATGGTGCGCCTGCAATCCGGGGTATTCAGGAAACCTGTGGATTTCACTGTATGGGTGTAACTGTCTAACAAGTTTTTTCGCTTTTTGAACATAATATTTATAATAACCTTTGCTATCGCCAATGTTTTGTTGAAATAATTCGTTGTATGCTTGGCGTGATATTGTTTTATCTTTATTTAAATCACGCCAATTTATACGATTATATCTTATTTCATCAATTGTAAGCGTATTTTTAGAAACTTTGCCTTTCACAATTCCTTTTGCTTTGCGCTTAAAAGCGAGAATATTAATAATTTTGTTGTAAATACGCGGCGGTTCGTAATCACCTTTAATTGCAGTATTGGTACGGTACAACTGCAGCAATCCATCGCACAGGTCTTTCAATGAAGCACTATTTTGTCGCTGAAAAAAAGTATTGAACGATTGTATCATACCGCTTTCTTCCATTGTTTTTGTTAAAAAACAATCAAGAAAAAACAATGCGCTCTTTTCACGTAACGAGATATATTGCAGTATTTCAGCGTTTCTTACATTATAATAATTTGTTGTTCCGATCTTTTCTTCATTCAATATTTTGGCGTATGACAGAGCTTTAAGCGGCTGTGAGAAAAATTTATCGTACTCACTTTTTGCATCTTCTTTCGATAAATTTGGCTTGGAAAATGATTCTGTAATCAAATTATTAGCATATTCAGATTTCCAAATGTCATTTTTTGTAAATTGAATACTTACGTTATCTTTTACATATTCTACGACACATTCACAAACAGCGCAAATTACATCAGGCGTGCATTTCTGATCCATAAAACGGCTGTTTTTTGTCTTTCTAACATCAAAATTATATTGATCAAGATATTCTGCAATCTGTCGTTCCATATATTTATTGCTTTAACTTTCCAAAAAAGAAAACGGAGTTATTATCAATGTTTAATGATCTGCTTCCCATATTTCTAGCTACTGCATAAAATTTTGTAAACTCATCTGTCGCGTAAAACGCCAAATCGCGCTCCGTCATTTTTGTATTTTTGTCTATCGGCGTAAGGATTGCAACTGAACCATCGGCAATGCTATTTGGCGGTAAAATACAGGCACGAGGACTGTACGTAAGATTTGGCAATAAAATACAGTTTTTTTGATTTAAAAATTTGGTAACATCCAAATAACTTATATCATCCATGTAGCAATCATAGTCGGGAATATCAATTATCTCATTATTTCCTATATTGCGAGACTTTAGCACTCTGATCTTACCAATATTTTTGGTTATAGCTTTTGTGATACATCTATCTCTGTACGCTTTAAAAATATTAAATTTTAGTTTAGCGGCAACTGTATCAAAGTACTCATTACGATATATCAACCAATACGGAAAAAAGCTGTCTGCAATGTAGGATTGCTTGTGCGCAAACACGCCATTCGTAATATATGATTCAACAACCGTAATATCCGATTTCTCTTTTGTATTTAAAATGAAACTAATTGTTTCAATTTTTACTCCTTTAAAACCTTTTTCACCGAAGTCAATTATTCGTGAAATACGGTGTTTATTCATCAACTTGCGAGTTTTATTAAACTCAGGCGCATTAATTACACTTTTGGGTACAATTAACGAAACTGTATCACCTAGCCACATCGCTTTTTCGATAAAAAAAGCAAATACATTATTTGTATCATCGTTATATGCATTTGCTTTATAATGTGACAATTTCGTTTTCTCTTTTATGATTTTCTTATATGGCGGATTTCCAACAATAATATCATAACGTTTTTCAAATGGGTGCAATAAAAAATCATCATTAATGTAGTTAATTGAAATATTTGACGGAATGTCTATTTTTTTGACCAACTCTCTCAGCAATTCAATGTTATTTTTGTCAACATCCACCACATCAATATTGACAACAGGAACACTTTTGTATTTTTTAATCAATATCGGCAAAAAATTACCAACCCCGATAGACGGCTCCAATATATTAAGCGTCGTATACGTTTTTGCTTCGGGCAGATTTTTGATTATTGAGTAGCATATATCCTGACGCGTATAGAAAGCGGCATTATTTTCTCTCTGCGCATTAGCCAGTTCGGCAATCTTAGACAATTGCGCAAAACTCATCGAAGTGTCTTCACTAATATATTTCAGCAGACGTTTGTGTTCTACTAATTTTTTTTCCTGGATAATATCAACAAATTCATGTTCAGTATATTCATTTTGCGATAAAAATTTACCGATTTTATTTGCAATCTGCCGTAAAATGGCCGTTGGCACTGCCTCTCCCAAACACTGGCGGATGTTCATTTCTTCTTTTTTTAGAAACTCAGACTTCTCTTTGAGTGACATAGCATTAAGTTTATCTAAAGATATTTCAGACCATTTAAACGAATTGGGGACAGACATCATCAGCATAACTTCTCTAACACTAAAAACCCTATTATCCGTTGGATGAATGGTGTTTTGGCTTGCTAAAATATCATTACGAGTATGAATACACGGGGCTACTTTATCCCAGTATTGACGAGTATATTTATCACCATTTTTGTGTGTGTTGTAAACAATAACACCATCTTTAATACGATGTGGTATTTTTGTTTGATCTGTATTTTCAAATGCAGATTGCCCCTCTTTAATATTTGCAATCCAATTTTCCATATGTGGCGAATATTGACGAAAATTATGATAGATATCGTTCCTGCTTAGTTCGCCCATTTTTTTTAGAGATGGCAGATGACCTATAATATCACGTAAAGTTCGTTCGGGATGTTGATCGGGAAAAACATCTATCGGTGTAATTTCTTTCAGGTCTTTACGAACCCCAATCACGAGTGTTCGTGTACGGCTTGATGGACTACCGTAATTTTTAAAATTAAGTATTTGTGTATGGATATTATAATAACCGGATAAATTATAGTCTATAGCTTGTCCAATAGGCTTATCTTCATTATCAATATCCGTACAAATTGACGTAAGAAACGCTCTAACGTTTTCAAAAATGAAAAATTTAGGCTTTATCTCTTTGGTAAGTTTAATTGACTCGATTACTAAAGAATTACGTTTCAATTCATCTTTTTTCTTATGATTGGCAACTGACATTCCCTGACATGGCGGGGTGGCGATTAAGACATCCAAATCACCTACGTTATACAGCCTCTTCCACCGATTCAGTTCGGCAAAGACTTTATCTTTTACCTCTTTTGTAGTTAAATCTCCACTAATATAGCCATCTTCATGGGTACATTTTTGATTATGCGCTTGAATTTTAAGTCGTCTTTCCAATAATTCCACTGTAGCTACACAGTGAAATAAGCTCTCTTTGAAGCCATAACAACCTACACCGGCACTACTGAACAGGCTGACATACGTACGCGGATTATATGGCACACAACGTTCCGCCACTTTCAGCAATTCAACCGCCGGCTGCTCGTATTTATATGATTTTGTTTTTTTCATAAAATGTTACTATTACGATACATTACTGTTTTACCGCCAGTATCAACTCATAAAAATAAAAAACAATTTCACGTTCTCTGTATAATGTACATACCAACAATACTACCCTTTTATAACGCCGTCAAAACTTTCTCGATTAGCTTTACAAGCACTGGCTCCGCCTTATCGGCAACAGCAATAATTTTTTTAATGTCAGCCGGTTCAAGCGCGTCGGGCAGACAGGAATCTGTAATCACCGAAAACCCAAGAACCTTAATCCCCGCATGTACTGCCGCGATCACTTCGGGAACTGTACTCATGCCTATTACGTCAGCCCCCAAAATTTTCAACATCCGGTATTCAGCTTTTGTTTCAAGCGACGGGCCGGTCATTGCGGCGTAGACGCCTCTTTCAAGTTTTATTTTGTTGTCAAGAGCCACTTTGGCGGCTAATTCAATCAGCTCATTTGAATAAGGCTCAGACATGTCAGGGAAACGAAGACCAACGCGCGGATCATTAGGGCCGATGAGCGGGTTTCCCGGCAGTAAATTAATATGATCTGTAATATTCATAATCGTCCCCGGAGGGAAAAGCGGATTTATCCCGCCGCAGGCGTTTGATATAATGAGTGTCTTGACGTCCAAAAACTTCATCACCCGTACAGGAAAAACAATCTGCTGCATGGAGTAGCCCTCATAAAAATGAAAACGCCCCTGCATGGCCATAACCTCTTTACCTGCCAGAGTTCCAAAGATAAGTTTACCGGCATGTTCTTCAACTGTAGAAAGAGGAAAGTGAGGGATCTCTTCATAAGGGATTACGTGTTTTGCCTGGATACTTTTTGCCAATCCGCCAAGTCCTGTGCCAAGGATAATCCCAAAGGCAGGTTTTGTATCCTGTCCGACTTTACTTTGAATAAATGATTTTGCTTCCTGAATTTTTTCGAAGAGTTGTTCCATGGTTTAGAATCCTTTTTAACTGTGATCAGAACGGCGCATGACAAACCTTGTCACTTTGCCGAGTCTTTATATTAACATCATTATCATAAGAGTGATTTATAATCATCCATATATCTTATTGAATTGACTGCCGCTGTCTCACCCAATGATAACGGGCTGAGACGGCATATCGCCAACCACCTCATCATCGTCATCACCGTAATCATCATCCTTAATAATAGACGCACTCGTCTTCAATTGCTGATATTGTTTTTGTTCGGGTTCAGGCTGCTGTTCCTGTTTAGAACGCATTGATATAGTGTCGCCGCTTCGCAGTTCGCCGCTTATTACCTCAAGCAGATTCTGCTGAGTTGTGAGCATCGCGCTGAAGCGCGCGAGGAAGCTGTCGCGCTGGTTGCGTATGGAGATAATCTCATTTTCGAGCAAGTCAACACGGCGGCGCGTTTCGCTCTCGTAGCGATCGGCACGGATGTGGGCGTCTTTTATTATAAGCTCAGCCTCTTTTTGGGCGTTTACTTTCGCTTCGTCGCTGCTTCTTTGGGCGGTGAGGAGCGTTTCGTTTAACACCTTTTCGATTTTGGTATAACTCTCAAGCTGCTGCTCCAGCGCTTTGAGCTTAGTTGCAAACTCGTTATTCTGACTTACAATCTCCTGAAAGTCATTAGCCACATGCTCAAGGAAACTGTTGACCGCGTCAGGATCAAATCCCCTTATAACCTTGGGGAACGGCTGCTTTCTAATGTCAAGAGGCGTAAGTTTCATCTTCGGTTCGCTTTCTTATGTGTTAGTTATTGCGCATTAAGCGTCAAATCATCATTTATCCGCAGATACTTCCTGTAACTAACAAATATAATATAATGAGTAGGCAGAGGCGGTATCCCATTTGGAGACGGAGCTGTTTTTTACCTCTCACCAACAAGCGCGGTTCCTATGCGTACCATTGTTGATCCCTGCTCTATCGCCCATTCAAAATCGCCGCTCATTCCCATTGAGAGCTCCGGTGCGTCAATCCATGAGCAGCATTTTTCCGACAGCTTCCGTAACCGTTGAAATGCACTCTTTACCGCGCGCTCATCACCATTAAGAGGTCCTATTGTCATAAGTCCTTTTAGTTCGAGTGATTTACTTTTGGTAACAAGCTCACAGAGCGTTTCACACGTTTTGGGATCACATCCTGATTTTGACTCTTCGCCGGAAGTGTTCACTTCTACAAGCACCTGCATTTTGGGGCCGCCGGGATAGATTGAATCAAGGCGCTCTATAAGACGTTCTCTATCTATTGACTGAATCCACCCTACATGGGGCCATACCTTTTGCGCCTTATTTGTTTGCAGGTGACCTATCATGTGCAGCGTGTAATCACCTTTGAGATACGGCGCCTTGCTCTCTATCTCCTGAACGCGGTTTTCACCAATATCAGTCACCCCAAGATCAATAAGTCTCTGCACAGTATCGGCGCTGTGATTTTTGGTGACGGCGATAAGCCGCACCGACTCCGCGCCGCGTCCCGCCCGCGAGCACGCAGACGCGATTCTATCGCGCATCTCTTTGAGGCGGGACTCAAGGGTTGAACCGTTATCCATCTATAAATAACCCTAGTTTATTTTTTAGCCCAATGTAAAGTTATACCGGCAGTTGTTGCAGAAAGCGTTTGACCATCCGGACTGATTACGTAAGTAAACAGTTCCGAATTACTTCCTGCAGGGTACAGCTTACCATTTTCTGTCTCTAATTTACCTAATGGAATACCGTTATAAGAGGACATCCCGTCGCTGTTAAATGTATACGCCTCATTGGGATCAGCTGCACCATCCACTAAAAGCTCCCATGTACCCACTAACCTTGGATCAAGATCGCGGCCGCTGCCCTGCTGCTTGGTAAGCTCAATAAACCCGCCGCCATCGTATGTAAGAATAAGTTCAGTGCCGTTAGAGAGGATTGCGTATCGGAATATCTCTGTCTCTACATTATCAACAGCCACAGAATAGATTACACCGCCTCTTGTTACCAATTTATCAGGCTGAATAACGCCATGCCTCAGATATGTTCTGTCACTTCTAAACTCGTGGGTTCCGCTGGGCGATACCCATATACCTACTAATTCCAAATCAAAAGTTACGTTGTTGCCGCTGCCATTATTACTGCCGCCGCTGCCCTCCTTAGTAAAATCCGCAACTTTGTTCCCGGTGCTGAGATTTGTAAGAGTAAGCGTGCCGCCGCTGATTTTATAACTGTACTTTTTAACCTCTTTATCACTCTCTGCTGTATAGATCGTATCATTTTTTGTCATCACCTTAAAAGGCTGTTTTTCACCGTCTATGAAATATGTTCCATCACTGTTAAACGTGTACGCCAAAAGCACCCTGCCTGCCGCTATATACTCCCATGCGCCTGCTAATTCAGGATCAATGCTGTAGGATGGCGGGGTGTCACCGTCATTATCGTTACCGGCGCCGCTGCCATCACATCCAACGAACACCGCCGTCATCGCGAATACTGCCGCGAACAGTAAAACAAATAAACGTATTTTACTCATACCGTATACCATATTCAGCGTCTAACAACGCCTCATTATCAGTTAAAACAAGATGGTGGGTACTGTTATTGCCGCCATTGTCACCACCGCTGCCGCCGCCATCTTCACCGCCGCCGGTATTTACCTTCCTAGTGTAACTCCCAATCTCTATCCCGTCAACTGAAAGAGTAAGCGTATTGCCGTCTGAGCTGATTGTATAACCGTACAGCTCCGCTTCATCACCGTCTATTACCGAATAGATAATATTGTTTTTTGTTACTACCTTATAACCGATAGTCTCACCGTTTAAAAAATGTGATCCATCGTTAGTAAACGTGTAGGACATGATTACCGTACCGGCCGCCGCCGACTCCCAGGTACCAACTAACCGTGAATCAATAACAGTATCGCCGCCGCCGATGCTGCCCTTCTTTGCATAAACACTGCTTATACCGGCAGATGTAACAGTAAGCGTATTTCCATCCGAACTGATTACATAAGAGAACAACGGGTCGTTCGGGAATTGTACAGAGTAAAAATTACCATCCTCTGTCTGCGCTTTACCCTTATTATCACCGTTAAAGGAGAACGTTTCATCGCTGTAAAATACGTAAGCATGATCCGGATCAGGAACACCATCTGCTAACAGCTCCCATGTACCGACTAATCCTAAATCAAAACTTCTGCCGTTATCGCCGCCGCCGCTCTTCTTGGTATAAATGAGAGGCGCCCCAAGTATATTCAGTGTCAACTCAGTCTTGTCGCTGTTGAACCCATAGGGCATAGACGGACTTTCCTGCTGCAAACCTTTAAGCGTAAGGTGTATACTGCCGTCTTTAGTATACCAGGTATATTCCATAGGATCTCCAATATTCGGAAGATACTGATTCAAAGCGCCGTCGCTTTTGAACTCCCACGCACCTCCAAAAACACCGCCCGAATTATTCTCCCAATAGCCTATCAAATCAGAATCCCGCTGAACTCCGGGGCCGGTACCGCCGCCGCTGCTGCCATCACATCCAATAAACGCCGTCACCGCAAACATTGCCGCGAACAGCACGCTCAATAAGCGTAGTTTACTCATACCGCAAATCTCCTGAAAAAATTTTTTAAAATTAAAAATTTCAAACTCAGATTAGAGGGTTACAATCCTGATATAACAATATAATTCAGGATTGGGGTATAGATACAAAAAAATAGGGGCGAACCTTTGAGTGTTATACCGCTTCACGGCATAAATCTACACTGTGCCGCTAAGCAACCTCACGGCTCTACGTGCAGTTGCGTGCGGTGCGGTGTAGATTTATGCCGTTACTCAGTATAGCGAATCTACAGCATAACATCAGGATCAACCATAACCAATACCGGGTCTATCGGTTTACCCTTAAAATGAACCTCGTAATGCAGATGCGGACCGGTGGATCTTCCGGTGGTGCCTACCGTACCTAATTTCTGACCTCTCACGACGCTCTCCCCAACTCTCACGTTAATCGCTTGCAAATGAGCGTAAATGGTTTTATAGCCGCTTTCAAAATGATCCACCTCTACCACATTTCCACCATACTGTTTTCTGCCCGCGAAAATCACCTTTCCGTTTGCGGTCGCCCAAACCGGTTTACCGGCTAACTGCGCGATATCAACACCAAGGTGAAACGCTGTTCCATGAGAAATAGGATCGGTTCGAGAGCCAAAGTGTGAGGTGATATATCCTTTTGACGGTATACCGCGCGGAACAGACGACGGGTGAGCGGGGGCGTATTCTGCCGGAAAAGTATAGTATGAGGGCTGGATTAATGTAATGAGATGCTCATTCAGCGCCGCGGAGCGCTGAGTAAGGCGCTCATGTTTTTTAATTTCAGCGCTAAACGCGCTGCGCTCAAGCAGACACGCACTTATGCTATGAAAAATCCGGCTATATCCCAAAATAACAAAAACAGTGAGAACGGCAGCTAATATAATATGTATTGAGGATAACCTCTGCGGTCTGCGCGATTTATTTTCATTTATGAGAAATATCATAGTGGGTCTTATATTGAAACAATAACCGTGCCATAATAACGAATAGACCTTGGGACTGAATTTTCTCTAATATTTCTTCTTAGCCCCAACGGGGCGCCGTCACACAACCCCGGGCCGTACGGGGGGAAGCGTGCAATGCAGTCAACTTAAGGAAATCCGCACCCCTTTAGGGGTGCAAGGATGTAACCAGGGGCTTTAGCCCCTGGGGAGCGGAGGATGCAGGAGGCGCTGGTACGGTTACGCGCACGCAACCCC